>Ga0160422_10003237_pt1 | contig 10085 bp, 11 predicted proteins | sample Fk160mmetaG_FD_108192 | JGI IMG/M metagenome (GOLD analysis project Ga0160422, IMG submission 108192) | Marine microbial communities from the Central Pacific Ocean - Fk160115 60m metaG | ecosystem: Environmental > Aquatic > Marine > Oceanic > Photic zone | place: The Central Pacific Ocean... | reverse complement strand
TTAGGGGTGTCGATTATACCGACAATCAGGAAATGAGAGATAAATTAAAAGCATTTTTAGAAGAAATTTGGGAAGAGAAAGATCAAATAATAGAAAGAGAGAAAGAAAAATATGGCATTAAAACCGTTATTTAGTTTAATTTTTGCATTATTTTTATTTAGCTGTTCGTTTGACCAAGAAGAACAGATAAATTACGAGGCTGAATTCAATTCCATAGTATCTGAATTTGAAAATTCATCGATTCTAAAATTTGATCGTAAAGATATTGAGAAAGATACATTTCTTGAACAATTTATTACGAAATTAGATAAGCAAAAAAATACATTTTTACAGGAAGATTTAAATACGTTTAGAGAAAACTCCAATAATCAGACCAAATCAATCTATCTAAAACTGAAAGAAGTGGTTGATCTTTACTATCTAAGGTATGAAGAATCTCTAAAAACAAGAAGACAGTACTTAAATAATTTTGAATTCAATTACAATAAAAATGAGCAAATCAACCTTAAACCAAGGGATACTTTTTTTCAGAATAAACTAGAAAAACAGGACTATCAGAGAAAAATAGTTAAAAATGAGCTTATCAATTTACTCCTTGAAGATAAGAATAACTTTGAAGCAAAAAGTGAATTAAAAAAAGCTTATACAAGCCGTTTGTCTTCTATTTCAAAAATTAGAGAATCAGATAGGTTCGGCATCCTAGCAAATAATTTTTTATCTATGTTGGATCCTCATGCGTCATATTTTTCAGAACGAGATCTCGAAAACTGGAATTTAAGGATGAATCTCTCTTTTGAGGGCATTGGAGCAATACTAAGCTACGAAGAAGAAAAAGCTAAAATTCAAGAACTCATGCCTGGTGGGCCAGCAATACAATCAAAAAAAATAAAAGTTGGCGATAGAATTATCAAAGTTGGACAAGGCGAAAGAGGAAGACTGAGAAATGTTATAGGTTGGCGTCTTGATGATATCGTCGAATTAATTAGAGGAGATGAAGGTACTACAGTTAGATTGGAAATAGAGAACGATCAGGGAAAAGAAATAGTCAACCTTATAAGAGGTACAGTTACCCTTGAAAACAGTGATGCATCATCTGAAGTTGTTGAGTTCAATGAAAGAAAACTAGGTTATATAAAATTACCCTCCTTTTACAGCGATTTTGAATGCTTAAGACGAAATGTATATATTTGCAAAACTGCTACATCGGATGTTCAAAAGCTTTTGAGAGAATTCAATTATCAAAACATTGAGGGAATTGTTCTTGACTTAAGAAATAATGGTGGCGGTTATCTTCACGAAGCAGATTCACTCACAAGACTTTTTATTAATTATGGTCCCACGGTTCAAGTAAAAAACCCATCAAAAGATGTTGAGATCTTACATTCTTGGCGATCAACTAAAGTTTGGGAAAAGCCACTTATTGTTCTAGTAAATAAATACTCAGCATCTGCATCTGAGATATTTGCAGGAGCCATGCAAGATTACAACCGTGGAATTATTGTTGGTCAAACAACCTTTGGTAAAGGCAGTGTGCAAAGATTTAAAACAACTAGTAATGGTCAAATTAAATTAACCGACTCACTCTATTACAGAGTCACTGGTTTACCGACACAACTGTTTGGAGTTGAACCTAATCTGATAATTCCCTCATTAGTAAGTGATGAAATACTAGGTGAAGGTGAATACGATAATGCAATTAAGCCAAATGACATCGATGAAGCCTACTTTGTATCTTTTAAAAATTTTGATTCAGATTTATTTCAAAAATCATTTCAGAAAAGGATTAATGATTCAGAATACTTTAATAAAATTAATGAAATTAAAAAACAAAGAAATTCTAACTTATTTTTAAGCCTCAACCTCGATGAAAGAAAATTAATTAAAGAAGCAGATAAAAATAACACACTTGAACTAGTAAACTTTGGAAGAGCACTGTCGGGAAAAGAAGAATTTACAAATTTTAGTGAATATGAAGATTATATTGCAGAAGATGAGTTCATTTTAGATGCCGAAATTGACCAATCACTTAGAGTTCTTATTGAATTAATTGAAGTTAGTTAAGGATTTTTAGTACAGCTTCCAAATCAAAGTCTGAGGAGTCATCTCTATATAAATTATAAAAAACTCCTTCATTTATAATCTCACTCAATTTAGAAAGATTATCTTGTTGATCATCTAAAAAATTTTCATGTGGATAAGACGTAATCATATTTGCTAACAAATTTTTTAAGGCTTCAGTATCATCAATTCTTTCAATTCTTAATTTTTTTCCATATTTTAAAAAGAAGCCTAGTGTAAATTTATTTCTTTTTGTTTGAGGTATTCTTTTGAAAGATATTATGTTTCTCTTTCTCTTATCTAATTGAGTGCTGTAATTGTCATGTTCAAAATTAATAATATCTGTACCACCTAACTTTAAATATGGTAAAGAAGATAAAATACTAAATCCTTTGTTACTTTTCCTAAAGCAGCATGTATCTTCAGTTAAATGATTTCCTAAAGGTAATAATTTATTTAGCAAACTTGATTTGCCAACACCACTTCTTCCAGAAAAAAAATAAGATTTTTGATCAATTTCTATAGCACTTGCATGAAGAACAACATTTCCTCTTTGATACAGAAGGTATGCAAATACATTTGAAAATAAATATGCAACTAAGTTTGGTCCCTTTATATTTTTATAAGGCTCATATGAGATTTCTTTTCCATTTTTTATCCTGAATTTGCCCGTAGACTTTTTATAAATCTCTGTATAACTTTTTGAAGAAAAAACATCAAAATTGCAATTTTTTTTTGGCTTAATTTTTAAAAAAACAAATTTCTCCTTTTTAACTGATACATCAAATTTATCGGAATTTATGGGCAGAACATCATAAAAATCGTCTACTATGAGATCCGATTTGACATTTAGATCATAGATTTTATAGAGCAAAGCTTAACTTTAAGCGTCTGAGGCGCCAGCAAGATTTCCATCGCCGCCACCTGGTACTTTTGGGTCTGCAGGTGTGAAACCCTTTATTATATCCTTCGCATCGCCTAGATCTTTTACTTCAGGCTTGGTCCAGGTTTTCTTGTCTTTTGAATTCATAAGGAGAAATGTACAATAAATAAGCGCATCTGGCAATAGATACTTACGTTTGCCATTTAAATTCGAATTTTTTCATCCAAATTGCTAAATTAATCAAACAAGTTAGGTATTGATTATCTTTTTTATTGTCAATCTCATACATTTGTAAAATTTTATGTTTATCAACTAGCCCATTCAATGGAGAGTCATCTCCAATAATTAAGTCTAAATAATCTTTATTCTTTTTCATTACTGAAAAATATTTATCAATTGGAGGGGCTAAATTTGATTTATTGGATCTGTTATAAATTTTGCTTGGTAATACTTTCTTTGCAGATTCTCTAAGCAAATACCTTGTCGTACCTCTATTCAACTTTAATGTGGGAGCAGAATTTAAAGCTATTTCCATCACATCTCTGTTTAGAAATGGATGCACTTCTTCAATATCTAGTTTTTGACTATCTTCATGTACACTATCTAAAATATATTCCCATAAGGGCCACTCTAGAACCCTCCTATGGACTTCTTGAGAGTCGATATAATTAGAATCATGATCTCCGACTTCTCTTTTAATATCTTTAAATTTATATTGGTTTCTTACCGCTTTAGTAAATAGGTTGTAATTTACAAGTTGAGTTTTTTTATGCCCTCTTAGATTATTAATAAAATCTATTAAAAACCTTGGAGCATTCGGAACTATTACATACCTGTAAAAAAATTTTAATGGATGAATTTTCTTTCTGAACCCTTTGCTCTCAAGTAATTTCTTCTCATTAAATAGTTGTTTTAATTTTAAATTTTTACCAAGATCAAGAAGATAGTTTGTACCGTATGAGATTACAGAGTCGCCATCAAAACCATCGAATATTTTCTCGATGTTGTTTTTTTTTGCCTCCTTTAAGAATTTAATATCAAAATATCTGCTCATAATGAAATTTGGCTCATAGTCATCTAATCCATATTTAAAAGGATTTAAATCTTCTAATTTATTAAACTTTATGTAATTAGTGTCACAATCATGATGCTTTTCAAACGATTCAATATATTTATATTCATTTACTTCATTTAGTTCTTTCAAATCAATATCATAAACTCCAGAAAATAATTCAACTTTTTCTTTAGGATATTTCGAAAGCAGAAAACCAGAAATAGAACTGGAATCCAGACCACCGCTTAATTTAGATCCAATCTTATTTTTATGTGGTACTGATGTAATTGCATTTTCAAGTGCATCTTTAAACTTCTTAATTGTTTTATCATTTGATTTAAATTCATTATTATTTGAAAAATAATAATAGTACTCATCCCTACATTCTTTTTCAGAAACGTATAATTTTTTTCTTGCAGTCAGCCTAAAAATATTCTCGAAAAAAGTTTGACCTTTTGGGCCACATAAATAAGTTAAAAAGAATAATACTCTTTTCTTATTCAGTTTTAATTTTGAAGCATTTAAGTCAACTACTTGTTTTATGTCTGTTGAAAATAAAAGCAAAGAATCCTCATAACTATAAAAAAGAGGCTTCTGACCCATATGGTCTTTAACAGCAAGGAACGATTTTGATTTAAGGTCTAATGTCCAAAAAACAAAGGCACCCTTTATCTTTCTAATAAAGTCATCACCTATGCTTTCAAGACCTTTATCAATAATTTCAGCATAATTATGTTCATTACCAACAGAAAGAAATTTTCTTAGTTCATCGACATTATCTATTCTTCCATAAAATAAAGTTAGGCTTTTATCCTTCTTTAAACTGAAGCTGCAATTTTTCTTTGAATAATTACAAAAGAAGAAGTCATCTTTTTCTATAAGTTTGTTCTTTTGATTAAAAGCTTGGAAATTCTTAAATAGTTTATTTTTTTGTGTCTGAGTAAAACCATTAGATTTAAAGCTTATTGCCCCAGTGAATCCAGCCATATTATTTAACTACCTTTAATACTTTCATATTTTTATCTGGAGACTCAAAACAATTAACTTCTTCTGAAACTAACCAGGAATGAGATTTAAATTTATCTTTTATAGATACCCCAATATACATCTCACATTTATATCCTCTTTGCAAAAGAAAATTTCTTTTTGTAATTGACTTTACAAAACATGACTTTATTCCAATAATGCTCGAGAGCTTTTCCACAAATCTACAAAAATTATTCATATCGGATTTAGTCCAATTACTCTTTCTTAATTTGACAGGCTTAATTAGTTTATTAAAAGTTAAAAAAATAAAATCCAAACGAGTTTTCAAAAGATAAAAAAAACTAAAAAATAGAATTACTAGTGAATTAGCTTTTTTTAAGAGCATGAAAAAATATTTGGAGATTTTTTAAGAAGGCTATCAATTTCCTTAGATGCTTCTTCAGAAGATATATCATAATTTTCACAAATAAAGTTTGTTATTTGCTCAGTTGTTTTTTCGTCATTTTTAACAAATTCAAAAATTTTAGCTGCGGTTGAATTTAATTCTATGTACCTACCAGAGTTGGAATCTAACAAAATTTTTTTATCTTCAAGATCTATGTCAAATATTTCTTTTTGTACTGTAAATTTCAATGTCAAAGTTATAGCTTAATAAATTGTTAGAGTACCATTTTTTTTACCATTTTTAATTGCAAAGTGGCAAACAATTAAACCGATTGATAAAAAGCAAAAAGATAATAAGGCTAGTGAATAAAAATGTTTGATAACTTCAGAGTTTAGAAAGTTGTCTGATATAAACAAATATCTAATTATTTCTAAAGCATGAGTAATCGGAATAAATTGGGAGATATAATTTAACCAATCAGGCAGTATTGTTGTAGGAAAAAAAACGCCGCCTAAAATCATCACTGAAAGTTGATTTATAGCTGATAAAGGATTTCCTTTCTTAAAAGCTATAGCGTAAGCTCCTGCTATATATGCAATCCCTATACAAGAAATAAGTGTAAGAGAAATAGCAAACATTATTAAACCTATATTTGTAAAATCTAATGGAAGATCAAAAAAAATTACAGCAAAAAGTAAAAAGATCAGCAATCTAAATATTGAAAAAACAATTGGATAAATAAAACTGTAAGATAAAAGCTCAATTATTGGAGCTTTGAGGTTAATAATTTCTTCAAACATTCCAGTTAATTGATAATTTCTAACTTCAGTATTTATTACTGATGAAATACGCAAAACTACATCTGATACAGATATACCAATAATTAAAAAAAAGAAGTAATTATTTCCAAATTTTTCTAAATAATTATTTGACCCCTCAAATAATTTTGAAAATATAAAAAAAACATATACTGCAATAAAAATTGAAAGAATATTCAAGAAAAAACTTAATCTATAACTTGTTTGATTAATTAGATCTTTTTTGAAAAAAGCTAAAGATCTATTAAAGGTACTGATTAAAAATTCTTTCATTAAAATCATCCTCTCCCTTAAATATTACTCTTGCTACTTTACCTTCATCTAAAATTATCACTTTGTTACATAAATCAATAATTTCACTAGTATCATGACTCGCCCAAAATAGAATTTTTTTCGATTGATTCTTTTTAAAAAATGATAGCAATTCTTTAATTTTATTTTTTGATGAAAAATCTAGCGAATTTGTAATTTCATCAAATAAAAAAATATCAGGGTTTTTCAGCAACGCCCTAGCAAATGATATTTTTTTCTTAAAGCCAGAGGAAAGAGAAACGAATTTGATATCAAGGAATTCAGTAAAATTTAAATCATTTGCAATTTTCAGAATTTGAGCGTCAGCAACTTTTTTATTTATGCCAAACATTTTTGAAAAGAATTCTAAATTTTCTCTAACGGTTAATCGCCAAAAAAAAGATCTCTCATTTCCAGATATATAGGATGTTTGTGCCTTATTTTTATCAAATGAAAAATAAGCTTCGTCTGCCAATAGAATATTTCCAATTATTTTGAGCAATGTAGATTTTCCTGATCCATTTTTACCTATAACTCCAATGCTATCTCCATATGTAAAATCAATATTTAAATTATTAAGCGCAACAATTTTGTTATTTTTAAAAAATGTCCGCCAAGATTCATCATAAAAATATTTAGATAGATTTTTAATCTTATACATATGCTATTTTCCTTTTAACAATTCATATCTTTTTTTAGAAATGCTATTCCCATAATTATTAGAAATAGCCAGTAAAACATGATTTTTAAATAACCTAAATAGATTTTCCAGAAAATACTTTAAATACATTTTTTGCTGATTATGATGAAATATATACTTCTTATGAAAAACTTTTTCAAAAGCTATTTTTAGATCCTTCATGTTCCTTAGAGCAAAAAGAGAGGTATTTTTTGGAATTGTCATGAAAATATTCCTTAAATCTTCAAAATTTAAATTTTTATTTGGACTACTTTCAAAAAATTTATTTGAAACGTGCATTGAGCTCGATAAATAGTACATTACTTCATTGAATTCTTTTTTTAATTTGTATTCTCGAACTTTTTTGTTAATTAAATCCCAATTAATATTCTTGTTTTTTAACATAGTAATTAAATCTAAGATAAATATTGGGCCAACATTATAATTGCTCTGAATAGTTCCATGAAAAAGACAGTGCAGAAATGTATCTTCCTTTGAACATATATTGGAATTATCAATCGCTGAATTTTTGAGTAGATTTTGACCAAATTCTTTATAGTTTTTTGAATTTACAAATATTGAGGACTTTAATTCAGTATGAATATCTACGTAAGCAAGTTCATTTTTATGTTTAAGTGTGGGGTTCTTATAAATTTCCAAATCGTTGATATCAATCGAGTCCCATAAAGTTGTGTCAAAGTTATATTTTTTACAGATCTCTAAAAGTTCACAAAGATTTTGTTTGTTAATTAAAATATCAATGTCAGATAAGGGTCTCATCAAATTATCCCGATAAAAATGTTCGTGCATATTTATTCCTTTTAAAAATACGTGATTTACATTTCTTTTTTTTAGTTCTTTAGAAATCTTTTCAGCGAAACTTTTGCTCTCAGCTGTTCTAATAGCTCTTTTGATAGAATTATTTTTTAACCAGGATGCTTCTTCGCCGCCAAAAATTAATTCAATGTTTTTGAATTCAATTTTTTTTATGAAAAAATGTTCGATTCTTGAAAAAGAAATAAACCTTAAAAAAGCTTTTTTATCAGGTGAATTCAGTTTCTTTAGTGTCGTTTCTGCTTTTTCTAATTCATTAAAAAAAATTTGATGGAGTATTTCGGTATAAACATTGAGATGCATAATTTATTATGAAAATAATATCCTTCAACATCAATGGCTTTAACTAAACCTACATATTTAAAATAAAATTAATAAATGATTTAATTGTAATTTAATGTTAATTAACAAAAATCCTAAAATTCAGATTTTAAAAAAATTTGTATCAAACAACTTTTGCGATAAATTGATCGAATCATATAATGCTGATCTTGTTCGCTCATATGTTATTGATAATTACCAAAATGTAATTAACCCTGAGAGAACAAGTAAATCAAAAATTCTTAATAACGAAGATAAAGATTTAAAAAAAATTATTCTAAAAATTTCCAAAATTATCAATTTAGATCCAAAAAATTGTGAACCAGTAGTCTTTACAAAATACAAAGAAAATGAAGAATATAAGCCTCATTTTGATGGCTTCCTTAATCCAAGTGAAAATAATCAAAGGATTTATACGGCTATTTTATACCTTTCCGAATGTTCGGGAGGAGAAACATTTTTTGATAAATTAAGTATAAAAATTAAAGCAGTAAAGGGCAGTATTTGCTTATTTGAAAATTGTATAAATAATACTGACCATATTAACCCAGGTAGCTTGCATAGTGGTTTAAAAGTCAAAAATGGAGAAAAAATTATTATGACCTTCTGGTTTAGACGGCATAATTTTTAATTAGTAATTTATTATTCAATAATGTAATGCACACAATGTTATATAAAATAATATAGATTTTGGTTATGAGAATAGTTTCATTTAACATAAACGGCTTAAGAGCAAGACCTCACCAACTTGCAGCTTTAAAGGAAAAATACGATCCAGATATAATAGCTTTACAAGAAATAAAAGTTAGTGATGAAGATTTTCCACCTAACATACCCGAAGATCTAGGTTTCAATTATTACAATTATGGTCAAAAAGGCTTTCATGGCGTTGCTATCTTTTCTAAAGAAATCCCAAAAAATATTCTTAAAGGCTTAAATGGTGGTGAAGATGAAAATCAAAAAAGATATATCCAGTGCGATTTTTCAACAAATCATGGTTTAGTTTCAATATGTAATTCATATTTCCCGCAAGGAGAAAACAGAAAGCACCCTGATAAATTTCCCTATAAAGATAGATATTACAAAAGAATTACCAATCATATAGGCAATTTAAATGATTCAATAGTTCTAACTGGGGACTTCAATATAGCGCCTTGTAGAAATGACATCGGAATGAATGAGGACGGTATCAAAAGATGGCTGAGAGAGGGCCATACAGCTTTTCTTCCTGAAGAAATTGAATGGTATAAGAAACTAACTGATCTGGGTCTAAAGGATGTTTGGCGAGAGCAAAATCCAGACTCCACTAAATGCTCTTGGTTTGATTATAGATCAAGAGGCTTTGATCAAGACCCTAAGAGAGGTTTAAGAATTGATCATTTTCTTCTTTCGGCTGACTTACAAGATAAATATTTATCATCTGAAATTGATCACGAATTACGAGCCATGGAAAAACCCTCGGACCACTGTCCAGTTGTTATTGATCTTGATTTAGAATTTTCTTAAAAAATTTTGTGTTTCCCTCTGAGGATTTCCCAAAACATTATGTAATCGCTAATTAGACTAAAAAACGGATAAGTGAATGTTGCAGGTTTATTCTTTTCAATAAAAAAATGACTTACCCACGCAAAACCATAACCTGAAAGTAAAGCTAAAACTAAGTTTATTGGATCAAGTGTTATGAATAATCTTACTAGAAAAAATATTGATAGAGCAGTGCCTAAAAAATGAAATAATTTGGTCTGTTTACCCGCATGTTCCGTAAGGTAGTAAGG
>Ga0160422_10003236_pt1 | contig 10086 bp, 7 predicted proteins | sample Fk160mmetaG_FD_108192 | JGI IMG/M metagenome (GOLD analysis project Ga0160422, IMG submission 108192) | Marine microbial communities from the Central Pacific Ocean - Fk160115 60m metaG | ecosystem: Environmental > Aquatic > Marine > Oceanic > Photic zone | place: The Central Pacific Ocean... | reverse complement strand
CCAGTAACAAATGAATTTGAAATTTCCTTTTTTTGATGCTCTGATACTTTTTTTGGCAAAATAAAATAATCTAGATTCAACTCATTAAACTATATTATAATCAAAAAGTTTAAATACATAATTAACTTTGCTCAAAAATCAATTACATATTAATCTTAAGAAAAACTTTGTCTAAGTCTCAAAATAAATTATTAAATAACAATAGTATCCTGCCAGTTATTCTCTCAGGCGGGAAAGGTATAAGGCTATGGCCATTATCAAGAACTTCATTACCTAAGCAATATCTAAATCTTGATAAAGATAGTAAAAATTCACTTTTGCAAGATACATTTTTAAGACTTAAAGGTTTAAAGAATTTAATTAATCCCCTTATTATTTGCAACGAGGAACAACGATTTATAGTTGCAGAACAATTTAGGGCTATTAACGAAGAACCATGGTCTATTTTGCTAGAACCTTTTGGAAGAAACACAGCCCCTGCTATTGCTCTTGCTGCTTTAATTTGCAAAGCAGAGAAATTCGATCCTTTTTTATTAATATTATCCTCAGATCATAAAATAAAAAATAAAAAAAATTTCCAAAAGAGCATTACACAAGGATTAGCTTTCGCAGATAAAGGACAAATTGTTACATTTGGAATAAAACCAAATTCTCCAAATTCAGGTTACGGGTATATAGAATCTAATGAAAAAATATCCTTTAAGAATATTTTTAGTCCAATAAAAAGATTCATTGAAAAACCTAATAAACAATTAGCCAAGGAGCTTATTAAAGATGATCATTTTTATTGGAATAGTGGCATTTTTATATTTAAATCCTCAATAATTATTGAACAATTAAAAAATTATCAACCATTCCTACTTGATATTTGCGAAAAATCACTTCAGGGTAATACTAAAGATTTTTATTTTCAAAGAATTAATAATGATATTTTTAAAAAATGTCCAAATATATCTATTGATAAAGCTTTAATGGAACATACAAAAATAGGTACCGTTGTATCTCTTAATGCAGGCTGGAATGATCTTGGAAGTTGGAAAGCAATTTGGGAAGAATCAATTTCAGATATCAATAAAAATACAATTATTGGAAATGTTATTACTAAAAATGTTAAAAACTCATATATCAGAAGCGAAAATAGATTAATTGTAGGCATCGGATTAGATGAATTATTACTCATTGAAACCGAAGATGCATTATTAGTTGCTAAAAAAAATGCAATTGAGTCCCTAAAAGATTTAGTTAAAGAGTTAGAAAAACAAAATTTTCAAGAAATCAAAATGAATAGAAAGATTTTTAGGCCATGGGGGCATTATGTATCACTTATTGAAGATAAGACATGGCAAGTAAAAAGAATAGAAATTAAACCTAAAGAGAGCTTGTCACTTCAAATGCACAAATACAGAGCAGAGCATTGGATTGTAGTAGATGGAAGTGCAAAAGTTGAGATTGATAAAGAAACATTCTTTTTAAACAAAAATGAAAGTACTTATGTTCCATTAGGAGCAACTCATAGATTATCTAATCCTGGGGAAATTCCACTTATATTAATAGAAATACAAAGCGGAACTTATTTAGGTGAAGATGATATTGTAAGATTCGAAGATAAGTACAGAAGAAAAACGCTCTAATTTTATTAAATAATAATGAAAAATCGTAAAAAGGCTTTAATTACTGGGATAACAGGACAAGATGGTAGCTATCTTGCCGAATTTTTACTAGAAAAAAATTATGAAGTTCATGGAATTAAAAGGAGAACTAGTAGCTTCAATACTGAAAGGATAGATCACCTTTACCAGGATCCTCACATAAATAATTTAGATTTAATTCTTCATTATGGAGATTTAACTGATAGTGTAAACATTAATCGAATTATAGAAAAAGTATTACCAGATGAAATATATAATTTAGGAGCTCAGAGTCACGTATCAGTAAGCTTTGAGACCCCTGAATATACATCAAATTGCAATGCACTAGGGCCACTAAGAATATTAGATGCAGTTAGGCTTTTAGGGCTATCAAAAAAAACAAGGATTTACCAAGCTAGTACTTCTGAACTTTTCGGTTTAGCTAAACAAGTTCCTCAAAATGAAGAAACCTCTTTTTACCCAAGAAGTCCCTATGCTGTTGCAAAGTTATATGCTTATTGGATTACCGTCAACTATAGAGAAGCTTATGGGATATTTGCTTGCAATGGAATTTTATTTAATCATGAGTCAAAAAGAAGAGGTGAAACATTTGTTACGAGAAAAATAACAAGAGCTCTGACAAGAATAAACTTAGGAATAGAGGACTGTTTATATCTCGGCAATTTAGATGCAATGAGAGATTGGGGGCATGCAAAAGATTATGTAAAAATGCAATGGCTAATGCTTCAACAAGATATTCCTAAAGATTATGTGATTTCTACAGGACGAACAGAATCAGTTAGAAAATTTGTTGAATTATGCGCTTTAGAATTAGGTTGGAATTCCCAAAAAGGTGGACAAGGTATTATCTGGGAAGGTGAGGGAATTAATGAAGTTGGCAGAAGAGCAGATAATGGACAAATAATAATTAGAATTGATAAAAGATACTTTAGACCTACTGAAGTTGATTTGCTTTTAGGAGATTCCCAAAAAGCTTTCCAAGATCTAAATTGGCGACCTAATACTTCTCTCGAACAAATTATTTCAGAAATGATATCTAATGATAATAATGAGGCTAAAAAGGCTTTAATTTTAAAGAAAAGAGGATTTAAATTATCAGATCCCATTGAAACATTACCTAATATTTATGATTTTGAGAAATAATTATAATGTCTATTTTTAATGAAGATCATACTATTTATATATCTGGATCTAATGGAATGGTGGGTAGTTCAATATGTAGATTATTAGTTAAGAATGGATACAGTAATAGTAATATTAAGAAAAAAATCTTAACTCCCTCTAGAAAAGAATTAGATTTAAGAAATGAATACAAATTAGAATCATATTTTAATAAAGAAAAACCAGATATTGTAATAATAGCTGCTGCAAAAGTAGGCGGAATAATGGCGAATAAGTCAAAGCCTGTTGATTTCTTATTGCATAATTTAAAGATCCAAAATAACTTAATAGAAAAATCATTTCAGTTTGGGGTTAAAAGATTACTTTTCTTAGGGAGTAGTTGTATTTATCCAAAGTTTTCAAGGCAGCCAATTAAAGAGAAATATTTATTGACTGATTGTCTAGAAAGTACAAATGAGTATTATGCTATTGCAAAGATAGCTGGATTGAAATTATGCGAAGCATATAGAAAACAATATAATTTTGATGCCATAACCCTAATGCCTACAAACTTATATGGGCCTTACGATAACTATAACTTAAATGAAAGTCATGTTATGCCTGCATTAATTAGAAAAATTTATGAGGCTAAAAAATATAACAAAAAAGAAATATTATGCTGGGGTACAGGAAAAACTTTAAGAGAATTTCTGTATGTCGATGACTTAGCAGAGGCATGCTTATTTGCTCTAAAGAATTGGTTCCCTAGTACTAAAAATGCACCAAAAGATGAAGATGGTAATCCTCTTTATTGGTTAAATGTAGGAAGTAAATATGAGATCTCGATTATAAATTTAGCAAAAAAAATATCAAACTTAATAGGTTATGAAGGTGAAATTCATTGGGATTTTAATATGCCTGATGGTACACCTAGAAAAAAATTAGATACAACACAGATTAATAATCTAGGGTGGTTTGCAAAAACTGATTTGAATGAGGGGATCAAAAAAACGATTAAAAACTTTGAATTAGAATACAGAATATAATATAAAAAATTAAACAAAATAAAAATAGGTGGTTCCTTCATCAAGACTATACTAAAATAGAATAGTTCTTAAGATTTATTAAAGTAGATTTTAATTCTTTAAAGACAGACTCAAAAAGCATTAAATCTCTAATAAACCTTAAGTTAAATAATGCTTCCTTAGCTCAGTTGGATAGAGCAACTGCCTTCTAAGCAGTGGGTCGCAGGTTCGAATCCTGCAGGAAGCGTAATTAAATATAAAATTTTGATTTTAATATTTTCCTTAATATATTTTTTTAAAATTTATGAGAATATAAAAAATTAGAGATGATTTTTTTTAATCATAAAAAATTAACAAAAATTGCAAAAATTTCTTTTGAGTTAGGAATTCTTTTTTTATTAGCAGTTCCTATACTTTCTGGATTGTTTTTACTATTTTCCTTCGTAGTATCGATATTTAATATCAAAGAAAATTATTTTACAAATAAATGGAATAAATATTTTTTTATTTCCTCAATCTTTTTATTATTTTCTACAACGATAAATATCATTTTTAGAAATGAATATTTATTAGAAAATTGGGATCCTAATATTTATTGGATAAACCTCTTTAATTGGATTCCATTCTTTTTTATCTTTTGGATTTTTAAACCTTATTTAAAAAATGTGATAAGCAGAAAAAGAGTAATTTATATTTTACTAGTAGGCTCAATTCCATTAATAATTACAGGAATTGGTCAGTATTTCTTAAAATGGCATGGACCAATAATTTTATTTAATGGACTTTTGACATGGTTTCAAAGACCTATCGGTTCATATGGTGGACTAACAGGTTTATTTAATAATGAAAATTATGCCGCAATATGGCTAGCTATAATTTGGCCTTTAAGTCTTGCATGCATTCTTAATAAAAAGCTTTCACTTTTTCAAAAGTTTTTAGTTTATAGTTTTATCATTCTAATAGCCTTTACAGCAATATTAACAAGATCAAGAATTGTAAGATTCGAGTTATTAGTTTCATATATACTTACCTTTCTAAATCATATACAAATATTATTAATTCCCATATATTTAATTTTTATCATTTTTTTAGCAATTAAATTATATCCAAATATAGGTCTATCCTTTCAATTTGATAAATCAATAATTGCACTCTTTAAAAAAATCAATATTATGGATTTCGAAAAATTCTTAAAAAATATTCAAAATATTGATAGAATCAATATATGGATGCAGACTATAAATCTTATAATTAAACGTCCTTTTATTGGCTGGGGTGCTGCAACATTTCCTTATCTTTTCTACCATAAAGATAAAGCATACTTCTCACATACGCATAATATATTCTTCGAGATTGCATACAGTTACGGTTTAATACCAGCGATATTAATTTCAATTCCAATAATCTCTATACTTATAATTTCTTTTAATAAATTATTTATTAATAAAAACACTTCAAAAAATCATGAATTAAGACTTGAAAAATCATGGTGGATTGCAACCTTTACTATTGTTGTTTCTCATTTAGTAGATATTCAATATTATGATTTTCGGATTAGTTTTATATTCTGGATATTTTTATCCGGATTAAGTAATATTATTGAAGAATACTAAAAATAAATTTAAATATTAGATCATTTTAGGAGAAGTTTTTAATCTTTTTGAGAAAATTTACCGTTACCAATTTGCCAAAAATTAATTCCAGGAATATTAAAAACTTCTTGATGAAGAATTCCTCTTGTATCAAAAACCCAAGAAGGAGATCTCATTTTTTTAGAAATAATTTGCCAATCTATATTTTTATATTCATCCCACTCAGTTAATATTAAAATTGCATCTACGTCTGTAGCACTTTCATAAATATTTTTAGAAAAACTAATTTTCGATTTTGAAAAATCTATACTCGAATAGTTTTCAACATAATTTTCTAACTCTTTTTCTATTTGTTGCCTATCTACTTTTGGATCATGAAATATGATTTCAGCAGATTCATTTAATAGATTACATGATATCTGAATAGCTGCTGATTCTCTTGTGTCATTCGTATTGGCTTTAAAGGCAAAACCTAGAATTAATATCTTTTTATCAGATAAATTACCAAAAAGTTTAGATACAATAGTTTTATAAATTCGATTTTTTTGCCAATTATTAACTTCTACTATTTGTTCCCAATAGGCTGCAACTTCATCCAAATTATATTGTTTACACAAATAAACTAAATTTAAAATATCTTTCTTAAAGCAGCTACCTCCAAACCCAGGTCCAACTTTTAAAAATTTATCACCTATTCTGCTATCTAGTCCAACAGATGTAGAAACTTCTTTTATATCAGCCCCAGTAGATTCACATATAGCTGAAATAGTATTAATAGAACTAATTCTCTGAGCAAGAAAAGCATTTGCTGTCAATTTTGATAGTTCGCTACTCCATAAATTTGTGGTTACAATTTTTTCCTTAGGAACCCATTTCAAATAAATATTTTTTAAATCCTCTATTGCAGATAAATCATTACCTCCAATTAAAACTCTATCAGGGTACGTTAAATCATTAATAGCAGTTCCCTCTGCAAGAAATTCTGGATTTGATAAAACAGAAAAAGTTTTACTAGGACTGGATAAATTTTCTTTTTTTGTTGATGAATTTAATATAGTTTTAATTAATTTTGCAGTTCTTACTGGTAAGGTACTTTTCTCAACAACAATTGTATGGCCCTTTGCATTTTCAGCAATAGTTCTAGCAGAAGACTCAACCCACTTTAAATCACTGGCTTGGCCAGCTCCTAAACCTTTTGACTTTATTGGTGTATTAACCGATATAAATACAATATCTGCTATTGAAATACAATGAAAAACATCTGTTCTAAAAAAAAGATTTTTTCCTCTTAACTTAGCAATTAAATCACTTAATCCTGGTTCATAAACAGGTAGTTCATTAAGATCATTATTATTCCAATTATTAATCTTTTCATTATTAATATCTACGACATTAAATATAATTTCAGGACAATTATTAGCCAAAACTGCCATAGTTGGCCCACCTACAAAACCAGCCCCAATACAACAAATATTTTTAATCATTTATTATATAAAAAAAGATAAACCTAAAACTTAATTATGTAATTTTAGCAATAAATCAATCAATAAGTAATTTATTTATTTATTTCTTAAAATATTATTTATTAATAAATCCAATCCTTCATCTAAGTTAATTAAAGGTTCCCAACCAAGTATCATTTTTGATTTTTTTAAACAAGGTTTTCTACTTATTGGATCACCATCTATTTGTTTATGATATTCGACACTTGGTGAGCTATAAATTTTGCTAGTTATAAGATTAGCTAAATCATTAATTTTAATTTCATGATTAGATCCTAAATTTAAAGGCTTATCATAACTTGAATCCATAAGTTTTATTAACCCTTCAACCATATCATTTATGTAGCAAAATGAACGTGTTTGATTACCGTCCCCATATATTGTTAAAGGTTCTTTATTAAGTGTTGAATTAATAAATGATGTTATAACTCTCCCATCTCTTAAAGATAATCTTGGGCCATAGGTATTAAATATTCTTGCGACTCTAATATCTAAATTAAATAAATTTTTATAATTAAATAATAGAGTTTCAGATATTCTTTTGCCCTCTGAATACGAAGCTCTTTGCGAAAAACAATTAACACTTCCTACATCTTCCTCTTTAAGAATATTAAATTTAGAATCTCCATAGATTTCACTACTACTTGCTAATAAAATTTTTGCATTATACTTTCTAGCTAATTCCAGTGCATTAACTGTTCCCATAAAACACGTATTAATTGTTTCTAATGGACTTTTTAAATATGCTTTTGGAGAAGCGATACTTGCAAGGTGCCATATATTATCAATTTCACAAGAAAAAAAATCTCTTACATCGTGTTTTATAAATTTAAAGTCATCATGGTCTTCCCATTGCTTAATATTATCAAGACTTCCGTTTCTTAAATTATCAATACATATAACTTTATTTCCAGATTTAATTAAGGAGTCTATTAAATGAGATCCTATAAATCCAGCTCCCCCTGTTACTAAATTAATAGTTGATTTCATTTTATTTGTAAAATTTTTCCATGATTAAGATTTTTTAACGAATATTATTGGAGAAATTTATATATTGTTTCTTTTATTCTATTAGAAGAATAACCATCTCCAAACGGATTTTTTGAATTAGCCATTTTCTCATATAAATTTTTATTATTTAGAAGATTATCTGCTTCTTTTAGAATATTTTTATAGCTATTTCCTACTAATTTTGCTGCTCCTGTTTCAATAGCTTCATATCTTTCAGTGGTATTTCTCAAAACCAAAACAGGTTTATTTAAAGTAGGTGCTTCTTCTTGTAAACCGCCAGAATCAGTTAATAAGAAATAGCAATTATCTAATGCATTAATTAATTCTAAATAACTTAAAGGTTTTACTAATTTTATCCTTTTATGATTACCTAATATATCAATTATTGGTTTTGATACAATTGCATTTGGATGCAGCGGAAGAAGAAGATAAGTATCTTTATTTTGATTAATTAAATCTTTAAAAGCCCTACAAATATCATTAAGATTCTCTCCCCAGTTCTCTCTTCTATGAACAGTTGCCAAAATGTATTTCTTGCCTACAAGTTCTAAATTATTGTCTGAATAAAGAATATTATCTATAACATACTTTTGTGCGTCAATTACTGTATTTCCTGTCATAGAGACACTACCTTCAACTTTACTATCTTTTAAAATTTCATATGATTTAGTTGTTGGGGCGAAATGGAAGGAAGCTATTTGGGAAATTAATCTTCTATTACATTCTTCAGGAAAAGGTTCAGCAATAGAATTTGTTCTTAGTCCTGCCTCTACATGAGCAACAGGTATATTATTATAAAAGCCTGCTAATGCTCCACCTAATGCAGATGTAGTATCACCCTGAACAACTATTAAAGATGGCTTATTTTTAAGAAAATCATCATTTAGATTGTTGATAATAATTGCAAGGGAATTCGTTAGATTAGAACTTTCTTTTAATGCGAAGAAATTAATATCATACTTTATATTAAAAATGTTAAAAACACTGTGAACCATCTCTTGATGTTGTCCCGTTAAAACAACTCTAACCTTATATATATTATCCTTTTTGATTAGTTTAATTAAACAAGCTAATTTTATTGCTTCTGGACGAGTACCAATTATAAAAGTAATCAATTTCTCATCCATTATTATTTATTATCTAATTAATCTTAATTTTAACATTAATTATTTATTTCACTAAACTTCTGGCGATGCCACTCATCTACTAGATCTTGAAGTATTTTTAACGCCCCTTTTTCATCCATTTTTAAACATTTTTGACTTAATAAATCTATTTTATTTAATAAATCTTTCTTTAATAAAACTCTCTCATTAGCTCTAAAAATCAAAGGATGCTTAGTTGGCACTGACCTACCATCAATAAGAAGTTCCTCATAAAGTTTTTCACCAGGTCTTAATCCAGAGAATATAATCTCAATATCACCATTTGGATTATCCTTATCTTTCAATTCTAATCCATATAAATTAATCATTTGCTTAGCAAGATCTTGAATTTTTTTAGGTTTACCCATATCTAGTAAAAAAATATCCCCATTATTTGCTAGAGAAACTGTTTGGATTACAAGTTGAGCTGCCTCCTCGATAGACATGAAGTATCTTATTATATCCTTATGAGTAATTGTAATAGGACCACCCTCCAAAATTTGTTTCTTGAAAAGAGGTACAACAGATCCAGAGGAGTTTAAGACATTTCCAAATCTAACTATAGAAAAACATACTTTATTTTTATCTAATTTTTCTGAAATTTGATTTAACGAATATGCCTGAAAGATTAATTCTGAGAGTCGTTTAGATGCACCCATTACATTAGCAGGTCTTACTGCTTTATCAGTAGAAATTAATACAACATTCTTTATACTATTTTTAATAGATGCATCACAAATTATTTTTGTAGCTAATACATTGTTTATAATCCCAGAAATTGGATTATTTTCAACAAGAGGTACATGCTTATAAGCTGCAGCATGAAAAACGATATCAACATTATCTTTATTGAAAATATTCGATACGAAGGAGAATCTTGATATATCACCAAGAACTATTTTAATAATATCTTGGTGAATATTTTTATCTTTAAGTTTTTGACTCAAATCATATACATTAATTTCAGAATTATCAATAATAATAATTTTTTTAGGATGATATTTTATTATTTGAAAAAATATTTCTGAGCCAATAGATCCAGCTCCTCCTGTTATACATAT
>Ga0160422_10003235_pt1 | contig 10088 bp, 9 predicted proteins | sample Fk160mmetaG_FD_108192 | JGI IMG/M metagenome (GOLD analysis project Ga0160422, IMG submission 108192) | Marine microbial communities from the Central Pacific Ocean - Fk160115 60m metaG | ecosystem: Environmental > Aquatic > Marine > Oceanic > Photic zone | place: The Central Pacific Ocean... | reverse complement strand
TTTTCCCTTCTTTTATCTTTACCAATGAAATGATTCTGGATGAAGTAATTTATGAAGATTCAGTCAAGATTATTTTTGAAGTTGCACCTAAAGATACAATAATTTCTTCATCTAAAAATAAGGTTTTATCAGAGACCGAGACTGATATTCATCTTGAAGTTTTGATCAATTGGAGTGATGATATTGATATCATGGGACAAATTCCTGGTAGTTTCATTCCTTATATATCTGTAACAGCAATAATAGAGAATGAGATCACAGAAGAAATAAAAAATTTAACCTTAATACCTCATCTAAATCTAATTGATGGTTTTCACTATGCACAGAATATTAAACTCCCAGGATCAAAAGAAGATTTATACAGCTTAACTTTTTTTTTAGAGCCCGATAAAGAAGCATTATCATTTCATAAAGATTGGCAAGATTCACAGAAAATACCCATAATTAGTAAGCAAATTTTTTCTTATAAAAGATTAAATTTTGCTGAAATTGTTGAAACTTCAAGATAATTCTTATCTCAATCTTTGGTCTGCTACAAATGGATTTGTAAGTCGTTCTTGTCCAAAATTTGAATTTGGTCCATGGCCTGGAATAAATCTAACTGAATCTCCCAAAGGCCAAAGTTTTTGTTCGATCGTATTTATAAGTTCTTGGAAATTACCCCCTGGTAAATCAGTCCTACCAATAGAACCATTAAAAAGTACATCTCCAACTAATGCTAAATTCGAGTCTTTATGAAAAAAAATAATATGTCCAGGAGTATGTCCGGGACAAAAATATACATCTAGTTTTGAATTCCCAATTTTAACTTTGTCTCCCTCATCAAGCCATATCGTAGGTGAGCAATTTCTGGATGGGATCCCAATTTTATTTCCCAATTCTTCTAATCCATCTAATAGAAACTTATCTCTTTTATTTGGTCCTTCAATTGGTATCTTGAGAATTTCTGAGAGCTCATGTGCTCCTCCAGCATGGTCAATATGTCCATGGGTTAAAAGAATTTTTTCAGGAATTAAAGAATGTTCTTTTGCTGAATTCATAAGGATCTCAATATCACCACCTGGATCAACAAAGGCACATTTCAGTGATTCAACACAATAAACAATAGGTGCATTCTGTTGAAACAGAGTAACAGGGGTAATTAATGCTTTTATTTTTGACATTGATACAATAATAATTATGTCTGAAAATTATAAAAATAAAACTCATTCCAAAGAAATTCAAGAATCTTTTTTAAGCTTGAGGAAACCTTCTAATGCTGAAGATGAGAAGTTTATTTCAGGCATTTCTTCATCCTATGAAGCTGCTAAATTAAGGAGTGCATCTCAAACTGGGAAGCCGGAAAATTTTCATTCACCTGTAAAATTTTCTTGGTCTGCATTTTGGAAATCGTTAATTTATGAAAATCTTCCTCCAGTAGTATTTTCTCCTCTAGCGGCTCTCATTATGGAAGGAAGCATTAGTAGGGCTTGGCATGTAATGAATAACAGAGGTCTTCTTGCAGTATCTACCAAGCATCATCCGAAACTTTTTATTATCCAATCTTGGTTAATTATCTATCCTGCTTCATGGCTGATGAATATAGGGCTTTTTCTTGCACTTTTTAGTGATATTCAAGTAATTGCTAATATCGATCCCTTTCATATGATTCTTGCCTACTTACTTCTATTTATGAGAAGACTTATAATCGCAACTAAATATGGTTATTTTCGTCCGGAAGATTTAGAAAGACTGTGTTTGCCAGCACCAGATTGGGATAATGATAAGACAATAAGGCGCTTGGTAGGGCAAGGTTGGTTGAGACCATATAACTTCCCAGGAATAATTGAGGATGAGCTTACAGTTGCTATGGATGAAAATGATACTTGTTTACAGGCAATACCCTTGGAGTTTGATGATGAAACTTCAAAACAATTAAGAAATGAACCTTTCCATCCTTTGTTCCCACCGAAAACAAGTGCGACTGATGAAAATCAAATAGCTTCAGGATTTATTTTGCATAAAATCTTAAAATCCGTATATGACTTTAGGACATTTAAGTTTTTTGAAGTAGTCATGTACAGCACCATTATGATAATGGTAGTAACTCCTTTTCTTTCTAAATTTTTATATGGAGGAATGTTATTTGGTGAGACGATACAAGAGAAAATTATTTCAAGTGCAACGTTGATAGGGTTTGCTAATGGGTTTCAATTGCTTATGTTTGGTCTCGTTTGTTCCATCGATTATGAAAGACGTTTTAAAACTGCAAATAAGTTAGGGCAGATGGTTGCATATCCGGGTCTAGCCTTTGCTGAGTTGATGAGGTCTTCTGGAGATTTAAAAAAGAATTCAGTTTACTTAGATCTTCAAAAGCGACTTAATGTATTTGGTTGGATGAATATTAGGAAAGTGATGCGATCATTTGGAGAGGCATTTTTTCTGCGTGTTCAAGGTTATACCTCAATTCTTGTTCTGTATTCATTGTTGTGCGTCGCAGTCCTCAATATAATTATTTGGACCGAAATGCGTCATCATATCTCAACAATTTATGTCATTGTTGCAATTGGATTTTTAATTTCTTCCATAAGTTTGTTTTCAATTTATAAAGCCATAAAACTTCAATCTTTAAGTGCTGAACACCGAGATTTTGTAAGGAATGAGATTTTTATTATTGAAGAAGAAATTTGGGAATTGAAACTCAAAGGTGAGCATGATGATCGCATCACTGATTTGCAAAGTGCCAAAGCTTTATTGGAGCAAGTTGATGAATCTATTAATTACAAAGAGCTAATATACAAACCTACTACAATTCTTGGTTATCCTGCTCATAACGGAGTCATAGGATCAATTTTGGGATTGGTGTTAACTGGTTTTTTATTTGCGGTCCAAGGTTTTGTATCCACGGGTATAGAATATGATTCATCTGGTTGGTTCTTGTTTTAAATGAGTATTTCAACTCAAACTCAAGATAAAACAACTGTCATAACAATCAAGTCACCACCAGTAAATGCTTTGTCTTCAAAAGATTTAGAAAAGTTATTTTCAGATATTGACCAATGTTCTAATGATCGTAATGTCAGATCGATCATTATTAAGTCCGAAGGAAAAGGATTTTGTGCAGGTGCTGATTTAAAAGAAGAATTCCCAGAGGGTGTTAAAGCCGAAGTTATTCATGACTTGCTTTGGAAGACTGCTCGGGCAATTAGGCAGAGTGACGTTCCAGTAATTACTCTTTGTCATGGTTACGTAATTGGAGCTGGTCTTTTCATCGCATCAGCATCTGACATTGTCTTGGCAAAAGAGGGGTGTTTTTTTCAGATGCCGGGCATTCATCTAGATATTTTAATAGGCAATGCTCATTTGCAGAGATTATTACCAGCACCAGTTGTTAGAGAAATGGTTTTAACCGGAAAAAAAATTACAGTTGAAAAAATCTTTCATTTTGGAGGTATTAGCAAAATCTTTAAAAATCAAGTTGCAATGCAAGAGCATGCAGAAAAAATTATTAGTAAAATTAATTCACTCAACCCCAGATCAATTACAACATTGAAAAAAATAATGAATGAGGAAGAATCCATCGATGTTGATGCTGCATTAAAACAAGAGCAGCAATATTCTCTTCAACTAAATAAAAGTTCATAGCTTGAAAACCTTTTAATTACTCCAATTTATTTATAAGATACACACCTAAATAAAAATCATGTCTGAAAAAAATAAGAAACCATCGAGAGCAGAGGCAGAAGCTGCGGTAAGAACCATGCTTGCTTGGACTGGAGATAATCCAGATAGAGAAGGTTTAATTGAAACCCCTAAGAGGGTTGTAAGAGCTTACGAGCAATTTTTTGCTGGTTACGATAAAGATCCAAAAGAAGTTCTTTCAAAGGTTTTTGAAGAGGTTGAAGGTTATGATGAGATGGTTATTGTCAAAGATATTCGTGTCGAGTCTCACTGCGAGCATCATATGGTTCCTATTTTAGGAAAGGCTCATGTTGGTTACTTGCCCAACAAGAGAATTGTGGGCATCAGTAAACTGGCAAGAGTCGTTGATATATTTGGAAAAAGACTTCAAACTCAAGAAGTCATGACAGCACAGATTGCTAATGTAATTAATGAAGTTCTGGAGCCCAAAGGTGTTGCAGTAGTAATAAATGCTAAACATCAATGCATGACTACTAGAGGTGTTCATAAGCCAGAAAGTTCCACAATTACATCCACAATGCTTGGGACCTTTAGACAAAACCCAGACACAAGAGCTGAGTTTATGAACTTAATTACAACCAGTTCATAAGTTTCACTATTGACATTTTTCAAAGTTTCAAAAACAACGAGTAAGATAATTCTTGCCAGTGGATCAAGAATTCGAAGTGAGTTACTCACGCAAGCTGGTATCGAGTTTCAAGTAGTAACGTCAAATGTGAATGAGAATCTCCTCAAGAAAGAGCTTTTTGGAAAACCAATCAGTAAACAAGTAACACGATTAGCTTCTGAAAAAGCATTAAAAGTCAGCAAAGAAAATCCAAAAGCATATGTTATAGGTTCAGATAATATGTGCACTTTAGACGATAAGATTTTTGATAAACCTATTGACCATAAAGATGCTATCAATCATCTTCAGGCATTATCAGGAAATAAACATTTACAAAATAATGGAATATCCATTTGTTTTGATGGAAAAGAAATTTGGTCAAATTTTGATGTAACTGAACTTGTAATGAAAGAACTATCTCTTCAAGAAATTGAGGACTACTTAGACTTAGACAAACCCTATAGCGCTTGTGGATGTTATCACCTGGAATCGAATGGTAGAAACCTTTTTTCAAGTATTAATGGGCTTGAGAGTACAGTAATGGGACTAGCAATGGAACATCTAATTGAAAAGTTAAATGAACTCAGCATCATTGAGTTATAGTAATAATCATGAACGACATTCTTTTATATGATTCTTTATCAAATCAAAAGAAAACATTTGAACCTATAGACATTAACAATATCCGCATTTATGCATGCGGACCAACAGTCTATAACTTTGCTCACATTGGCAATGCCAGAATGGCAATTGTTTTTGATTCTTTTGTCAGATTATTCAGGGCAAAGTATACAAATGTAACTTATGTTTCAAATATTACCGATATAGATGACAAGATTATCGAAGCTGCCAAGGAGTTGGATGTTTCTATAGATGAACTTACTCAAAAATATACTAAAATTTACAATGAGGACATGTCTAAACTCAATGTACTACCTCCAGATGTTCAGCCTAAAGCAACTGAGTATGTGAAAGAAATGGTTGATTTTATTCAACAACTTATAGAAGGTGGCAAAGCATATGAAAAAGATGGACATGTTTTTTTCCATGTTCCTGAACATGCTGCATATGGAAAGCTTTCAAATAGAGCATTTGATCAACAACTTGCAGGCAGCAGAGTTCAAGTTTCAAATATTAAAAAAAATCAACAGGACTTTGTTTTGTGGAAACCATCAAACGAAAATCAACCAGGTTGGAACTCACCTTGGGGATTTGGGAGACCTGGATGGCATACAGAATGCTGCGTGATGTCAGAGGTTAATTTGCAAATACCATTCGACATTCATGGTGGAGGCCAAGATTTAATTTTTCCTCACCATGAAAATGAGATTGCACAGACTTGTGCAAATAATAATTCTGAAAATCCAGAAGATTATGCTAGGTATTGGATTCATAATGGTTTTGTTACTGTAGATGGTGAAAAAATGTCAAAATCTTTAAATAATATAATTTTGATTAACGATATTCTTGGAAATTATCACGGAGAAGTTATCAGACTTGCTCTTCTATCAACTCACTATCGCAAATCTTTGGATTGGAATGAACATCTTCTTTATCAATCAAAAAACTTTTTAGATAAAGGTTATAATTTTTTAAAAAATAATTCTGAAATTGAGGTGCTTGAAGAAAGCAAGCTTCAACACGAGTTGTCTACTATCTTATGTAATGATCTTAATATTCCGGAAGCTATAACCTTTTTAAATAAAGTTCTGAAGACCACAGCTAAGTTTTCTTTAGAAGAAATTAAATCAGTAGTTATTTTTGCAGGAGAAGTGCTAGGTTTATTTCATGACAATCCTGACTCATGGTTTCAAAAAGAATCTAAAATTTCTCTTTCTGAGAAAAATAGGATCGAAAATTTAATTAAGCAGAGAAACATTTTTAAAGCTCAAAAAGACTTTGAAGCAGCAGATATAATTAGAGCAGAATTAAAACAAGCAGGTATTATCTTAGAAGATACATCTGAGGGAACTACCTGGAAAGTTGAAAATTCATAAATTAAGTTTTAAAAACCCTTGACCTCTAATATCAATTAAATAGAATTTAAGTTCTATATTTTTTGGAGAATTACTATGAAAAAACTATTAACTTTATTGTGTGTTTTTTCCTTCACTGAACTTACTTTTGCTGACGATCACGTCAATGGAACATGGGTTGCTGCAGAATATTACTTCTGCAATTTTAACGAAGGACAAGACATGGATGATCTTAAGAGAGTAGCTGCCGAATTTAACCGATTTTTAGATAAGTATCGTGATGTCGGTGATTATGATGCGGTTTTGTTAGTGGAGACATATGATCAAGACCGTGATTTTGATTATATTTGGTCGGGACATTGGCCTAGTATTGCTGATATGGCTAACGGCACCCAAAATTGGATTGATAATGGCAGTGCTTTACAAGCTAAGTTTGATAAAGTTTCAAAATGTGATGGCATTCGCGGTTATCAGTATATTTATGCTAATTCGGCCCCGGATGGCGATGCATGGCCTGTTGATTACTCTTACTGCAAACTAAACGATGGTAAGGAAAGCATGGATGCCATTAAACTTATGGATAAAATTGCTGAGACAACAAAAGCTGATGGAGCTAAAGGTGGTGGACGTCTTTTTTTTAGAACTCATGGCAGTACCAACGAAGCCCCATATGATTTTGTTTTAGTTGACTCACCTGGTTCATTTGCAAATGAAGCTGTTAATTGGCAACTTGCAAGAGAAAATGATTGGTGGGGTCAATTTGGAGAAGAGTTTGAAGCTACTATGGAATGCTCTGACGATGCCGTTAGATACATAGGTACATACTTAACAGATCCATTAGCTCAATAACAATATATTTTTTGGAAAAAGCCATGTTGCTATACATGGCTTTTTTTATGGCATTATGGCAATAACCATTGCTACAAGTGAGCCTATCGAGCCAAAATAAGCTAAAGTTCTTAAGTAGTTTGTACCTGCAAGATATAGTAATCCATGTAATGTTCGAAATACGAGCCACCAGCATGCAGCTGCATCAACATTAATCTCTAGAATCATTGCCGCAAGCACTAATGCAAGGAATGCTGGCAAGCTTTCTTGTAAATTAGCACCTGCCCGCACTGCTCTTTGATGCAATTGAGAGCTATTCCGTGCTTCATCTCTACTACCCATCATCCATTTTAAGTTTTTGATATCTATGGTCATTGGTATCAACCACATCTGAAGAATGGCAAGAATAAGCGCATAAATAATATAAATTTCCATTTTTTTCTCCGTATTAGATTTCTAGGTTATCAATCTCGGATATGGATTTCAAACATGAATATGTTTATCCTTGGTGATTGTATGAACTATTTAAAGTCTTTAGCTATAATTTCTGTCTTTCTTTTAGGAAGTTGTGGAGGGGGCTCTTCTACTCCTAAAGAGGTTGATCCTGTAATTCAAACTCCTGCACAAAATACTCAACCAAGTTGCTCTATTTCAGGTTCAAATACATTTAATTGTGATTTTATTTATGACGGATTGCAAAGAGAATTTTTCATTTATGTCCCTACAATCCTTAACGATGAAGCATCTGTTCTTTTTTCTTTGCATGGATATGGCAGTTATGCTTCATGGAATATGCAATATACTGGATATAGGTCTCTGGCAGATAATAATAATTTTTTAGCTATCTTTCCTCAAGGTACTGTTCATCCAACCAAGGGTGGTACTCACTGGAATATTGGTGCGTTTACATCTGGAAGCAGTGTTAATGATTTGGGATTTATTCAATATATTATTGATTGGTTAAAAGATACTTATGATTTTAATCATGACCGTATTTATGCAAATGGTATGTCAAATGGAGGTTTTATGAGCTACCATCTCGCATGCTATTTAGGCCATGAAATAGCTGCGATAGCCTCTGTTACTGGTTCAATGTCAGATTACACCTACAATGGATGTTCTCCAGATCATCCAACTGCAGTTATGCAAATTCATGGTGCCAATGATGCAGTAATTCCATTCGATGGTGCTTACGGGTTTCGTTCAATACCTGAATCAATTGAATTTTGGACACAATACAATAATTGTGATCCTGTTCCTGAGATATTTTCAATTCAAGATAATAACAATGATGGCTATGGTGGTGGATATCACGAAATATATTCAGATTGTCAAAATGCTGTTAATGTTGAATTATATTTGCTAGAAGACTTTGGGCATGAATGGCCTGGGGTTGATGATGATATTTCAGCAGCTTCAACTATATGGAATTTTTTCTCAAAGTTTGATCAATCTGGAAAAATCCAAGATTAATTAAATTGTAAAATTAAAATATAATAGGTTATGGAAATTAAATTACCAGATGGTTCTTCAAGACAACTCCCAGATGGTGCTAATGCATTTGATCTTGCAAATGATATTGGAAAAAATCTTGCCAAGAGTGCAGTTGCTGCATGGATAAATGGTTCGCAGAAGGATTTATTAGACCCATTGCCTGACAAGGCAGAGGTTTCTATAATCACAATTGATTCAGAAGATGGTCTTGAAATTATGCGACATACGGTTGCTGCACAGGTTTTAGCTGCTGCTGTGAAAAACTTATATCCATCTGCAAAACTCGCTATTGGCCCAACCATTGAAAATGGCTTCTACTATGACGTTTTATTTGAGGATCCAATTTCATCAGAGGACTTGCAAGCTATTCAAAATAAAATGTTAGATATTGTTGCTAAAGGATCATTAGTAAAGAAAACACTGCATTCGAAGTCAGAAGCAAGCAAACTTTTTGCCAATTTAGATGAAACTTACAAGCAACAGATCATCAAGGATGCAGACCAAGATGATGACTTTCAAATTTATACGAATGATGATTCAAATTTCATAGACCTTTGCAAAGGACCACATTTACCTAACTTAGGTTTCATAGGGGCTTTTAAGTTAACTAAAGTTTCTGGTGCTTATTGGCGAGGGGATGCAAAAAATGAAATGTTGACTCGTATTTACGGAACAGCCTGGCGAAATCAAAAAGAGCAGGATGAATACCTTGCAAATTTAGAGGAAGCAGAACAACGCGATCATCGAAAGATTGGTAAAGATATGAATTTATTTCATTTTCAAGATGAGGCACCTGGGATGGTATTTTGGCATCCACGTGGTTGGACAATTTACACTAAACTTGAGGAATACATTCGCTTTCGACAACAAGAATCTGGATATCATGAAATTCGGACCCCCCTTGTTGTTGATAGGAAACTTTGGGAAAAATCTGGACATTGGGATAAATACCGAGAAAACATGTTCATAACAGAGATAGATGAAGAACATGCTAATGAGAAAAGAACAAATGCATTAAAGCCAATGAACTGCCCATGTCATGTTCAGGTTTTCAATCAAGGAGTTCGATCCTATAGAGAGCTTCCGATGCGATATGCCGAATTTGGATCATGCCATCGTTATGAGGCATCTGGGACTATGCATGGATTGATGCGTGTTCGCGGCTTCACCCAGGATGATGGACATATTTTTTGTACAGAAGCTCAAATTGAAGGTGAGACTGATTTATTTATTAAACTGTTATCAAAAATATACAAAGATCTTGGTTTTAATGATTTTAAAATTAAGTTATCTACCCGTCCTGAGATTAGAGTTGGAAGTGATGAGATTTGGGATCAAGCTGAAAATTCTCTACAAAGTGCAATAGAAAAATTAGGTTATGCTTACGACATAGATGAAGGAGATGGAGCTTTCTATGGTCCGAAGCTTGATTTTGTTTTAACTGATGCATTGGGTAGGAGTTGGCAATGCGGAACTTTGCAAGCTGACTTTAATCTTCCTGA
>Ga0160422_10003233_pt1 | contig 10090 bp, 11 predicted proteins | sample Fk160mmetaG_FD_108192 | JGI IMG/M metagenome (GOLD analysis project Ga0160422, IMG submission 108192) | Marine microbial communities from the Central Pacific Ocean - Fk160115 60m metaG | ecosystem: Environmental > Aquatic > Marine > Oceanic > Photic zone | place: The Central Pacific Ocean... | reverse complement strand
GTGATGGATTTACAAATAGTTTTTTTCTTGCAGCGTTAAATGCTGGTAGATCATAAATACTATCTCCGGCGTAATCATATTCATTATATTTATTTAATATCATTTTAGGTTTTTCATGACCAAATAAATTAAAACTTTCGGACGAGCTCATAACATGATCAAAAATTTGAAGATGATTAGCAACGGCATTTGCCGTTCTGAAGTTTGCCCCAGTTACCAAAACGAGCTTTCTTCCTTTGTCCTTCTCACTTTTTAGAAAGTTTAATAATTTATTATTATATGGAAGATGCGCTGCATCAATACTTACTCTTTTTGTAACTTCTTCTTTAAGTGATGCTCTTCCGGCTTTTATCCATTTAATAATTTTAAAAATTGATTTAGGCTTTCTTCTTATCAATAGCAATATTGATTGATGAAGAGTATCTAGCTTTACAAGCGTTCCATCCAAATCAACGCATAGCGGGGGGGAGTTCTGATTTTCAATTTTATTATTCATTTTATGCAATAGCATTAATATCTTGTAATTATATAACCACTATTAACATATTTTTCTATTCGATGGCGAATCCACTTTCTGATGAAATTTCTTGTATATGGAATTAATAGAAGAAATCCAAAAATATCAGTAATTAAGCCTGGAGTAACTAAAACTGCTCCCGCAATCAAAACCATAACTCCATCAATCATTTCTTTTGCGGGCATATTGCCATCGGATATTTCTTTTTTAATTTTAAATATAATACTAATTCCCTGTTGACGAACAAGCCAAGCGCCAATAATTCCAGTAAGAAAAATCAAAACGATTGTTTGAAATAATCCTATGGCATCATCAAGCCGTAATAATACTGCTAATTCAAGAATTGGTAGGGTTATAAAAATTAATAATAATTTATTTAAAGACATAGTTTAAAAAATTTCGATTACTGCTTCATTAATTATATTTTGTTTTCGATTTCTAAAAAGTTCAAGTGTTTTCTGCTGACGTAATTGAGCCGTTATTTCTTGTCGTTGCTCATCAAGTATAGAGCTTTCATCCATCTCTCTTTTTAATAGGTAGGAAATTATAACACCTTCTGCAGTATTAATGGCTGTAACAAACCCTTCTTGGGCATTGTACATTTGACTCATAATTTCTCTTGAAAAATTTCCTTCTAAAGGCTTACTTAGGCTAAATATATTACAATTTACAACATCTAACTTATGACTAGAGATTGCCTCATTAAAAGACATTCCATCTGAAATTTTACTTTGTATTTCTAAAAATAAACTATGAGTAAAGTCTGCATATTCATTATTATCCGCCTCAAATTGTGCCGCATTATTTACTTGTTGTGAAATATCTTCATAATCTGGTAAATACGAATCAAATTTTTCTTTTAACGCTAATACATATACATTATTTGCCTCAACGATGGGATCGCTAAAATAGTTTTCTGGTGTTAAATCAAGATTAAACGCGATTTCATTAAATCTTTGAGATGTCTCGTTTTGCTCAACTTGGTCATTAATTGAAAATGATTTTGATGTCGAAATTGGAATACCAAGGTCTTTAGCAACATCAGAAAAATTTTTACCACTATCTGATATATCAGCAACAAAATCGTAAGCTTTTGCAGTAGCCGCATCTCTTGCAAGAAGCATTAGCAGTTGAATTTTAATTTCCTCACTAACATCTTCAAGCGATTTATAGGATATTTCTTCATTTTCAGAATCTAATTTAAATCTATCAAGATTATTTGAATATGAAGTTTCTATCATATTTGGTGTAACTGTAATCGAATTAGTATAATCAATTATTTGAAATTTTATATAATCAACTGAAATTTTCTCAGGGACTCTAAATTCCTCAATATTTTTTGTATAAAAAGAATAATTTTCTTCTTCGGAAATAGGAGAAGAATTAAAACCCTTTCTTTCAATTAAAGCATATTGAACGCTTAAGAGATCATTTAGATTATGAAAAGTTTCTTTAATTTCTGCCTCATCAATAAAAAGGAGATTTTCATCAATATCTTCAAGAATTTTTTCAATCATTAATGTTTCTTTTATAAATAAATCGAAGCCTTTTGCATTCATTCCATAGCGTGGAAGAAAGTTATTTACAAATGCTTCATAAATTTCAGGATTATATTGATCACTTTGACTGACATATCTTATGATATCCTTAATTCTTTCCACAATTTCGTTATCAGAAACAGAATATTCTTGGTTATTAGCTTTTTTTAAAACAGCAATTCGTTCCCATGCTGCATTAGTTAATTCTTGCTCAACCTGATCAGTCATTCTTAATTCTTGACCACTTCTTAAAGTATAATCAAGTGAGGTTGAGTAAAAAGATTGCATTAATTCACTATATTTGACTTCATCGTTGAAAACTTTTCCAACAACAGTATTATTTTTCTTTGGCGAATTATTATCAGGAGTAGCCATATCCATAGCGACAAAGGCAAATACAACAAGTCCTATAAATAACCCCCAAACTATTTTTGATTGAATTAGCTTATTAAAATTTGAAATCATCATAATTCAACAATTCTCCTAAATTGAAATGAGTGAGGAACTTACATGGTTGTGAGCAAAGGGTCAATAAGGTATGACCGGTTTTTGCATTAACAATTTGTAACTTATTAAATTATATTAGAGCTATCAAAATTATTGTCATATGCTCTTGGTCTGTTAAAAATGAGATTAGCGATAATTGCCTGTTTTACTGCTTTTTTATTTTTTAAAGAAAAATCAATTGATTTTTTTTCTGCATTTGAAGCAATTGGAATATAACTCATTTGTAAATTTTTTAATGACAATAATTTTAATGGTACCGCTTTGAAAGAAGAGGAAATTTCTTCTCGATGTTCTACGATCAAATCAAAATTATTTACAGGTGTTTTTGTTTCATATGAATTTTCAACAACTTCTTCTAATTGACTAACAACCGACTCTTCTTGAATTTCTTCCTCAACGAAATTATCCATTTTAGTATCAGGAATTTCTTCACTAAAAGGAAAAGAAGAGAGAAATCCCTCAAGAAAGTCACTTGTCCTTGCTGGTTTAACATTTTCTATATTTACAGAGTCTTCCTTTGGAGCAGACTCTGTTTTTTTTAAACGACTTTTCTTTTTTTTTCTTCCTCGAATCGCTTCAAAAATAGTAAAAGCAACAAATATTAAAAATGGGATTATCTCATCCATCTTTATTATTCTTCATTATCACTATCATTATCATTAGCAATAGACTCTCTCATTGTAGTATCGGCCATAATATTTTGCATTCTGTAAAAATCCATTACTCCGAGATTTCCTTGTCTAAATGCTTCCGCTAAGGCTAAAGGAACCTCGGCTTGGGCTTCAATAACCTTAGATTGCATTTCTTGAACTCGAGCGCGCATTTCTTGTTCCGCGGCAATTGCCATAGCTTTTCTGCCTTCAGCTTCAGCTTGTCTCATAATTTTGTCTGCATCAGCTCTATCGGTTTCTAATTTAGCCCCAACATTGGCAATTTGACCAACTCCAGCTACAGATACATCAGCAATATCAATGGAAACAATTTCAAAAGCTGTTTGTGCATCTAGTCCACTATTTAAAACTTTTTGACTAATTGCGTCAGGGTTTTCTAAAACATCTTTATATGATTTCATTGAACCAATAGCACTTACAATACCTTGGCCTACACGAGCAACAATTGTATCTTCTGTAGCACCACCCACTAGTCTTTCAAGATTTGTTCTAACTGTAACACGAGCTTTGACTAATAGACGGATACCATCTTTTGCTACGGCATCTAACATCCCTCCAGTAGTTTTATTTGGATCTGGGCAATCAATTACTTTTGGATTAACACTCGTTTGTACGGCGTCCACAATATTTCTACCAGCCAAATCAATAGCAGCAGCTTGCTGAAAAGAGATTTCAATATTTGCTTTCTCAGCTGCAATTAGAGCTCTTACCACATTACGGATACTACCGCCTGCCAAAAAATGGGCTTCAAGCATTCCTGTTGATAAATTTAATCCTGCTTTAACAGCTGAAATATATGTTAAAACGACTTGTGTGGGAGGAACACGTCTTAGTTTCATTCCTATTAAATCAATTACCCGAACTCGCGCTTGAGCAAAAAGTGCTCGTACCCATAAATTAAAAACAGATAACGCCATTGCAAAAAACACTATTAAAATAATTGCCAATGGTATGATCACTACTAAACTTGCAATTCCGTTCATTTTAATCTCCGTTGTATAATTCTAAATTTTTTCCACTTCTATATGACCCTTTTGAACATCAATAACTCTAATTTTGGAATTCTTTTCAACCCATGATGAATCGGATATAACATCTAATCTTTGATCGTTAATTAAAGCTATACCTGCAGGTCTTAAAGTTGAAATAGCCACTCCTTCATCTCCGATTTTTAAATCTGATTCAGCGTATGACGCAGACTCATCAATTACATCATTAAGAGTAAGACTTTTCCCAATTTTACTTTTCGGAAAGAATTTAATCCAAACATATATTGTTAAAATTAATAAAATAACTATGGCAAACGCGCTTAATCCATTGTAGGGATAATCAAAATTGTTCCAACCAATAAAAGCGGCAATAACCCATAAGATTGAGCCAATAATTCCAAGAATTCCACCAGGTATAAATATTTCGATACCAATTAAAGCGAAACCACTTGAAAGTAAAATTAAGTATATAATTAATGGATCCATATTTTTATTATTACATATTTATTAATCAAAGCAAACAATGTTCGGTTTATATTGAGAGTCATTACATGGGACTTGTATTGATATTAATCTATCACCATTACCTATTTTTGGAGAATTATTCAGTAATTGATTCAGATAAGCTTTAGCTAAAATTATTGCATCGGTTAATGATTCTCCCATTGCAATATATGAAGTAATAGCAGCAGAAAGAACACAGCCGGTACCATGAAACATCTTATTTTTTAATCTTGGACTTTCTAAGTAAAATTTATTTTTCCCATCATAAAAAAAATCTTTACAAATAGAACCCTCTGCATGACCTCCCTTAATTAATACTGCTCCCGACCCAAAATCGATAATACATTTTGCAATATCTTCAATAGTGTATCGATCATGGCCAACCAATTTTTTTGCTTCAGGTAAATTGGGTGTTACAAGTGAACATAAAGGGAGTAAGTGACTTTTTATTTTTGATAGTTGTTTTTTGTTAATAAAATTGTATTTAGAACTAGAATCAATAACAGGATCAAAAATAGTAGGTTTTTTTAAATAAATTAATTTTTTTATTAAAAGCTCTAACGCATTGCCTACCATACTTATTTTTAAAGCATTTGGTGGAAGATCATCAATCAAACTATCACATTGACTTTCGATAATTTCATTTGAAAGAAATATTGCATCATTTACACTTTGAGTATTTTGAGCAGTCACAACAGTAATGATGCTGCAACCATGAGTATTAAGTTTTGAAAAAACTTTAAGGTCAGCTTGAGCTCCTGCTCCCCCAGAACTATCTGAGCCTGCAATTGTATAAACAATAGGATATGTGTTGTTCATTAATTTTCTTCATTAGCAGGAAAATAAAAAATAGTTTCATTTTCTCTAGCATATCCTTTTTCATGAGCAACTTGTTCAGCATAAATAGGATCTGTTTTTATAAGATCGATATCTTCTTTTAATTTTTTTTCAGCGGCTATAAGCTCTTCAATTTTTTTCTCATTGGATAAATAAATTTGTTTATATTTTTCTCTATCTTTAACTTTTGGATAAAACGCAAAATAAATGCCTAATGAAAGTGATACAATTAAAATACATAAAGCTACACGTTCGATTAATTTTAAATATTTTTTTGCCTGTTGCATATACTTATAATGTTAAACATATAATAACTATTCGCAAAGTCTAAATAAAAATATTGAGTACTATTATTTTTTATAAAAATTAATCGCCGTATCGACTATCTGAACCCAACATCTCTTCAATGCGAAGTAATTGATTATATTTTGATATTCTATCTGAACGACTAAGTGAGCCAGTTTTTATTTGTCCCGCATTTGTAGCTACTGCAATATCGGCAATGGTATTATCTGATGTTTCGCCAGACCTATGAGATACAACGGCAGTGAAACCAGCTTTATGAGCCATTTCAATCGCATCAAGTGTTTCGCTCAATGTTCCAATTTGATTTACTTTGATCAAGATAGAATTACCACATCCTTCAGATATCCCCCGAGATAAAAATTTAACGTTTGTAACAAATAAATCGTCTCCGACTAATTGACATTTTTGCCCAATTTTATCTGTGAGCAATTTCCATCCTTCCCAATCTTCTTCGTTCATACCGTCTTCAATAGAGTCAATTGGATACGCATCAATTAATTCTGATAAGTAATCTGTTTGCTCTGATGGAGTACGGCTGATACCTGAATCGCCCTCAAATTTTGCGTAATTATAAACTCCATCTTCAAAAAATTCTGATGCAGCACAGTCTAAAGCAATCGTTACGTCTTTACCTGGTTCATAACCTGCGTCTTTAATAGCTTGCATTATTGAATCTAAGGCTTCCTCTGTACCGCCTGAAAAATTAGGAGCGAACCCTCCCTCATCACCAACAGCTGTTGAAAGACCTTTTTGTTTAATTATTGCTTTCAAAGCATGAAAGACTTCTGCGCCACATCTTAAACCTTCCTTGAAATTAGATGCTCCAACGGGTCTTATCATAAATTCTTGGAAAGCAATCGGTGCATCTGAATGAGAGCCACCATTAATAATATTCATCATTGGTACTGGTAGAGCTTTTGCATTTGTCCCGCCAATATATCGAAACAATGGAATTCCTAGTTCATCAGCAGCAGCATGTGCAATTGATAATGAAACTCCAAGCATTGCATTTGCTCCTAATTTAGATTTGGTATCAGTTCCATCTAATTCGAGCATAGTATTATCTATACCGGCTTGATCAATTGCATCCATACCAATAATAGCAGGAGCAATAATGTCATTAACGTTATCAACGGCTTTTTGGCAACCTTTACCAAGGTATCTATCCTTATCCCCATCACGTAATTCCAAAGCTTCATTAACACCTGTCGAAGCTCCTGAAGGAACAGCTGCTCTTCCTGTAGCTCCTGAATCGAGTATGATATCAACCTCTAAAGTTGGATTTCCGCGCGAATCTAAAATTTCTCGTGCATTTACATCAACAATTTCTGACATTTTTTAATCTCCCGTTTATCAAATTTCATTATTATTATTTGGAAAACTCTGTGAATATATAGATGGTAATGTTTACTCGCAACCAATTAAATTAAAAAATAAAATATATAAATTTAAAGATTTTTATTTTTACCATCTAATGATGCTCATTGAACGACTATTTCTTTTCATTGCATTAATATCTACCCAACGTTCTGTGTATTCATTTCCCCAACTATCAGAAATACATATTTCATTTGTGTTTTTATTATATCCAATTATTAGACAAATATGGCCCATATTTTTAAGAAGTTCATTTCTAGAAGTTGACTTATATTTTTTTTCCTTAAATTCATTCCATATTTGGTTATATTTTTTCTTTTTTTCTTCAATTAATTTTTGATCATCAATCGTTTGGTTGTCGTAGGGATATAATATTCTAAATTGTGATCGTGTATCAGCTTCCAATTGAAATAATTGACTACTATAAAATGTCCACATTATCGGGAGACCTTTATCAATATATTCAGATATATTTTCAAAACTAACAATGTTGTCAATTCTCTTAAGTTCTCGACCATACGATGAAATAATTGGACCCATAATTGCGTCCCATCTATTAACATCAGTTCCAAATATTCCTGAAGTACCACCAACTATAGCTAATAAATACATATCTGCGGGCATATTGAAATATCGTAAATATCTTTCCCAAGTAGCTGGAACACAATAACCCTTTGGCCCTTGGTCAACCATGGGAATATTTTCAATTAAAACATCTCCATTATTTTTTTTGATAACACAAGTTAAAGCTCTTTCTTTCATTTTATCATAAGAAATTCTATCGATTCTACCGCCTTTATCAGCTCGATCACATGGCATAATTTTTATTACAACGTATTTATTATCTTCACGTCCTTTTTTATAATTATTTTTTCCTGTTGATAAAATAATTGCCTGATCATTCCAGTCCCATCGCCAAACTTTCTCTCTTAAGTATTCTTTTCCGATGGAGTCATGACGAGCCTTTCCTAATAAATCTTCAAGCTTCATAAGTAAACGCTGTTGACATTGTTCTCTATCCATAAAAGAGCTCCGTGGCGCATCACCAGTATTTATAAATACAAAGGAGACACTATTAGCATTTTTTTCATTACCATAAAGGGAGCTAGCATATATCCGCTCCCCTAACATTGATTTATTATTTTTATAATAAGCTCTATAATTTTCCAAAAAAGCTGTTTTAGATTCAAACTTCATATTTAGTCGCTTTCCGACAGTATAAGTTTCATCATCCCATAACCAATCATCAACCCATATTGGCAGGCCAAATACATCGTTCATTTTTTGCCATGAAATGGGATGTAACTTTCCTCTGTTACGTCGAGTTAATAAATATTCTAAATATTGAATATCTTTAGAAATGAAAGTATCGAAAGAAACAGTTTTAGTTTTTTTATCTGTAAATTCTAATAATACTGTTCTGTTTATATTTACTTTTATAACATCAGCTTCTATGGTTCTGCCGTAGTTGTCAGTCCATATTCGTCCCGATGAAATAGTTGCTGATAATAAAGTTACTAGAGGTATTAATATTAAAATTTTCATCTCACGATAGGATATATAAAACATACTAAACATAGTAGAAAAATATGAAGCTATTCGATGCCCATTGTCACCTCCAAGATTTACGTTTTAACGGTATGCATCAAAAAATTATTAAAAATGCTAGAAATGTGGGCGTAAAAAAAATAGCTATTAAATCAACTACGCAAGAAGATTGGAAGGAAACTGAAAGATTATGTTTAAATGATAACATGTTAATTCCTTCATTTGGTCTTCATCCGTGGTTCCTTGCTATACGTTCCGATGATTGGGAAATAGAATTGGAGCATTTATTAAACTCTTATCCACAAGCCTGTGTTGGAGAAATTGGAATAGACCCAAATACAAAAGGTGATTTGGGGGTAAGTATGGATGATCAGGAGTTTATTTTTTTAAAACAATTAGTGTTAGCTAATCAATTTAAAAGACCAGTAAGTATTCATTGTAGAAGCTCTTGGGATAAATTAATTTCATTAATAGACCAAGTATCGCCATTACCTGCTGGATTTATGATTCATTGTTTTGGTGGATCATTGGAAGTTGCGCAAGAGTTAGTTAAACGCGGAGCCTACTTATCTTTCTCTGGAACAATTACAAGACCCAATAATACCAAGGCTTTTAAAGTCATAAATAATATTCCTAAAAATAGAATATTAATAGAAACAGATGCTCCTGATTTACTTCCCCATGGACTTGATAACAGATTGAATGAACCTGCGAATTTACTACATGTATTGAATAGAGCTTCAGAATTGATGAATTTATCGGCAGCTATGCTTGCAGAACAAACCTATATTAATGCTTGCAGATTTTTTAACATTGAAAATTAAGACTTACTAAAGTAAATCTATCATTATGAAGAAAGCTCTATCATCGTATGAGAAGACTTGTAATGTTATATTATTTGTTCTTCTAAGCATATGGTTTGTTGCAAGTTTTGGGTGCGGAATACTTTTTAGAGAGTGGCTTGATCAAAATGCTCCTTCTATTGGAAATGCTCCATTTGGATTTTGGATGGCTCAACAAGGTTCAATTATAACATTTGTATTAATCATTATTGCTTATGCAATTCTAATGAATAGAACGGATAATAAACATGGATATAAAGAGGATAATGATTAATGAGTCAGCAAACATTAAATCTTATCTTTATCGGACTTTCATTTGCCTTATATATTGTAATAGCTATTCGCTCTAGAGCTAGTTCAACAAAAGAGTATTATATTGCAGGCGGAGGAGTATCTCCTTTTGCAAATGGAATGGCAACAGCCGCGGATTGGATGTCTGCAGCAACATTTATTT
>Ga0160422_10003232_pt1 | contig 10092 bp, 8 predicted proteins | sample Fk160mmetaG_FD_108192 | JGI IMG/M metagenome (GOLD analysis project Ga0160422, IMG submission 108192) | Marine microbial communities from the Central Pacific Ocean - Fk160115 60m metaG | ecosystem: Environmental > Aquatic > Marine > Oceanic > Photic zone | place: The Central Pacific Ocean... | reverse complement strand
GTCAATTTGGCACTCCTTGATAAAACAGGGACACTAACATCGGGCAAGCCGAGAGTGGGTGAGATAACTCTGTCTAGAGGACGCAAACGCGATGCTGCTATTGCTTTGGCAGCAGGTATTGAAGTGTCATCAAACCATCCTTATGCCGAATCTATCATATCATTTGCACAGGATGAATCCATTCAGCCTAAGACTGTATCAGAAATATCAGACGGTGAAGATGGTGTCTATGCTAAATTCAATGGCGGGGATGTGTCTTTTGTAAGAGCCAATGAGTCAATGGTAACAGGAAAATTGTTGACCGCCTTGAAAGAGGCAAAGAGAAATGGTCACGGCGCAAGTTTACTAACTAAGGATGACAAGCCAGTAGCATTATTTACATTCATTCATGATGACATACGAGATGGTACGGCAGAATTGATTAAGTCGCTTTATGACCAAGGGATAAATGTGGAAATTTTGTCAGGTGACAACCAAGATGCTGTAAATAATCTAGCGAGGGAAGTAGGAATGCCAGAGTCGGCAGTTCGAGGCGATATGACCCCAGAAGCGAAGGTAAAGTGGGTCCAAGAACGGTCAAAGACACATATCACGCTAATGGTTGGAGATGGATTCAATGATGCTGCTGCTATGGCAGCAGCGGATGTGGGGATAGCGATAGGAAGTGGCGAGTCAGCTAACCTTGAAGCAGCAGATGTTTTGATACCAGGAGATGATCCTAGGCTGATTTCTGATTTGATCGACCACTCGAGGAATACCCATCGAGTATTGACTCTGAATATCGCTTACTCAGTTGCGATAACCCTCGCATTGGTCTATGGTGTAATTGCTGACGTGTATGACAGCCTTGCTTTCGGCGTCTTGGTTCATGAATTGAGTGTAATTGGCGTGATTGTCAATGGAGCGAGACTTTCTGGAACCGGAGGAACGGTAAAACTCATACGAGAAATTGCAACTTCTATTTGGGATGGAACGATTAATTCGTTTCGTCAACTATTTTCTTCTTTCAATCCAAAAATCGACGCTACCTTGAAGCCTCATAACCATTAGGACACAATAACGGTGACACATATGCCTAGGATTCATGCAGACCCGGTCAGTACTTCATTGATGCATCCTACACGAAGAGCACTTTACGTCGCTTTGTTAGATGCTGATGAGTATACGACAGTCCAATTGCAGAAAATCGTTGGAGTTGATAGGTATAACCTCTATCATCACTTAAAGAAATTAGAATCCTTGGGGTTGGTCATGAACCACAGAGATCAAGGCAGAACAAGATGGTGGTGTGTAATAGACAGGGTCCCTTTGCCAAGTGATGGTTCCGTACAATCCAATGACAATTCTCTAGAATCTATTGACCTATCTAATCCGAGAGTTCAGGCAGCTGCAAGAACTATGCTCAGAGAGTTACTTGAAATCTCTGAGTCGAGTCTATCATTAGATTCTGTAATATTAGAAAAACTGGAAATCATAGGTAGGAAAAATTGAGCTTTATTGTAATGTTGAATTTAGGGTGAAATAATATGTTGGAAGAAGAAACCCCAGGTGTAGAATCCAGAATCGGGGCTCCAGATTTGACTTGCCCCAAATGTAACAACCTTCTACCAAATGGATTGGGAATCATTGAATGCTTACTGTGTAAAGCAGAAGTTAAGGTAGAACATGAAGGAACAAGAAAAAGGTGGAGAGAGGAGAAAGTCAGTTGTCCTAAATGCTCTAAAATTTTAGTAGTTGGAGTCGACAAGAGACCTGCAAACCTAAAGTGCGCTGCTTGCGATGCACATTTCGTTCTTAAGCCTCACAGGCCCAAAGTAGAGGTTACTTGCCCAGCTTGCGATAGAAAATTAAGAATGAACAAGCGTCCGGGTGAGAGAGAAATAAACTGCCCTGCGTGTGAGGTATCATTCAAGGTAAAATTCTGAGGGATTGTATGAAAACCACATACAGAATGATGGGTTTGGCAGACTACATCACTATCACCAATGGGTTGCTTGGAACCTGTGCAATATTTTTGCTACTGTTAGCAGTTGAGGATATATCAGAAAATCCGTATCAATCAGGTATCAAAACCGATTACGTTTGGGCCGCAATGCTTTGTATCTTACTCTCTGCACTTGGAGATATTATTGACGGGCCAATTGCAAGAAGATATTCTAAGAGACAATTACTAGGTGGTTCTCTTGACATTATGTCTGATTGCATTTCTTTCTGTGTTGCTCCTGCTCTGCTAGTATTCGTTATGTTTGGAAGATGGGGGGATGCAAGCCCAATTTGGACAATAAGTCTTGCAATTGCTTGCTGTTGGTTAATCGCCTGTGGCATGCTAAGATTGGCAAGGTTTCAACATGATGAGGGAGGATATGTCCCATACTTTTTCGGCTTATCCTCGCCGGCTAGTGCAATGTTTGTTATTTCAGCCGCAGGTCTAATTTGGCTCCAACCATCATCTGGTATTGGCCCAGATCTATCTACCTGGAGTTGCGATGTATGTTTTGGAGAAGGCGATCATCCGTATCTTGATTTTACAATACTCCCGATTATGCTAATCAGTGGAGGTTTGATGATATCTGACAGAAAAATGTCAAAGCTGAAATCAGGTTTTCCTCTTCGTTTATCAGTAATGCAATTTGCAGCAGTTTTGTTTGCAGTAATTCATGCTATGTCCTTCACGGACAGAGATGATTTTGCTAGTGATTTGGATGGCACAGCATTTACCATGTTGTTATTCTCTATTTCTTTGGCTTTAATTTTAGTTTACATAACTCTCGGACCAAGTATCGTAGAGGACGAAATGGGTAGAGAAAATGAAGAATAACGGCAGACCTCAAACGTCGTATAAATCGCACCGCGCGCAATCGATTGCATCGCGTTCCTTATTTATCATGAGAATAGGATGAAGTGCCGGATGGGGATCCTATGAGTGCTAGCGTCAGCAAGTCTGGAGCGAAAGATGGTGACATGAGAGGGGAATCTGGGCATATGGATCTCTCAAAACTAAGGTCACAATTGACCTCTACATCAAGCCCAAGTCTTGATCAGACTATGATGAAAAGCTCCCGCTTTCGCGAAGAAGAAAGGATCCGAGCTAAAATTAGAAGAGAGGCTAAATTACGCAGAGAAGCACTAGCTGAGAGAATATCAATAATGCAGGATAATATGGCTTCAGAACTTGATGTGCAACATTCAATGACACTCGAATCCCTTGAAAGAGATCTTCGTAAACAAATGGAAGACGAGTTGTCTAATCTTGAATCAGAAACACTCACCCGTGAGGAAATAAGACTCAGGGAAATGCATGAGATGCGATTAGAAAGGGAAGTATCATCTCTCAAAGAATCACTAGACGTCGAACAGGAACGCAAACTCGAGGAACATAGAGTGTCTGTAATTTCCCAACTCGAAGGACAGTTATCTGATGAACATAGACAGAGGCTTGCTCTACAAAGAGAGCGATTAGAAATCGAGTTCAATCAATCACTTCAAAGGAAAATACGAGAATTAGAATCCACAATCCAGGCTGAAATGGAAAGCAGGTTCCATGAAATGGAATCGAATGAAGTTCTAAAATTGGAAGAAGTTCAATCTCAGAAATTAGCGGAAAGAGAGGAAGCACTGCGACGTGGAATTAGAACACGCCTAGAACAGCAATTGAAACTCAGACTCAAACAAAGAGAGGCTACAATGCGTGCTGAATATGAACGACGTAGTTTAAGGCTGGAAGAAGATATTGCGGTTTCAATACAAGATGAATTAGAAAAGCGTCTGAAGTCCGAGACTACTGAATTGGAAGAAAGGATGCGCCAAGACGTTGAACTTGCAGTCGCAAGGCGTAAAGAACAACTTCGCAGTGAAGTTGAGCGCCAAATAGAAGAGAAGCATATTGAAAAATTAGCTGAGCGAAAAAGTCGATTGCGAGAAAAATACGACCTAACATTTTCGAAGGCAGTGGATGATATTTCCAAGTCACTAGAATCTGAAATCGAATCTGAATTGGAATCGAGAATGGATCAGGAATTCGCAGCATACCGAAATGCCAGAGAAGCGGAAATACAGAACCGCTTAGCACGATTCAGATATGAGAGAGAAGCTGAATTACATGACCAAATGTCGGACAAGTACGAATCAAAGAAGACCGATTGGTCTGAAAGATTAGAATTAGAATTCCAAGCACGAGAATCCGCAGCAAAGAAGGCAATAATGTCCGAGATTGACGCTCGTTTGAGAAACGAGAGAATAACTCATGAAACCGATCTTGACCTACTAAAGGAAGAAACAGTTCTCGAACTTGAAGCAGACATGGAGCAACGTCTCGCTGACTTTAGAGCAAGAAAGGAAGAAGAAGTCGCAACACAACTTGAGAGACAGCTCGACAAGCGCGAGGAGATAATGCGCAACAAGGCATTGATCGAGGTTCGTAAGCGAGAGGCAAATATTCGTGCTGAGATTGAGGCTCAATTAGGAGTCAAGAGAGCAGAAATACGTGATAGATTGTCCTCTCTAACACAACAGATGGATGATTTCCGTCAGATGGCTGAAACAAAAATGAGAGAAACCATCGAAGGTAAGGTTCAGAGTGAAATTGAAGCGGATGAAGCTAGATTAGCTGAGCAGCAATCTGAATTTGAGACACTACAATCGCAAGACAGTAGAGCAGAGAAACGTCAGTCTTGGTTACAAGCAATATCTGGGAAAGGCACACAACAGAGGCCGACTGCTGTAGGAATGGATCCGTCTGCCTTAGGTGCTAGACCTGGTGCATTGGGTGCTGCAGCTGGACGTGCTCCACGTGGCGCCTTGGCACAGGCAGCCGCTCAACATGCACCATCTCTTGGTCTAGCAGGTATGCGAGCGCCTAGGTCAGCAGCAAAGTCACTGAGCGGAGCTCAGCCACTGGCTCGACCTGTGAAAAATCCAATTGTTGGAGTGCAAACCGCCTCAAGACCTGCAACTCTACCACAACCGATTCATCCAAAGATCGTACGTCAACCACTGCAACCATCAGTAGTCACCCCTCCAAGCGTAGTCAAGCCACTTGTCGAGCCTATTAGAGAACAGATTGTGAGTGAGCCAGATCTTGATATTTCAGGAATTAAACCAGTAGCACCTGAGATCCAAGAAATTGAACCTGAGGAATCAATTAAAGAGGTCATAGCAGATGATATTCAAGAAGAAATCATCGAACCTGAAATTCCTTCTGAGGATGAAGGTCCAGATTTGATAGCAACTGAAGAGGTGGAAACAGAAGAATTGGAGGTAAAACCAACCCCAACAGCAACACTGGTTCCAATTAAGAGATTGGATGCAGTAGAGCAGACAACCTTACTAAAGCCTGTTTCAAAAGGGATATTGAATCCTGTAAAGAAGCGAGGCGCACCTCCTTCATCTGCGCCTGGTATGAAACCAGTAAGCGAGTCAAAAACTGTTGAGACGACCACTCTAAAGCCGGTAACTATACTCAGACCTGTGAACCCTCCAAACACTGATTTAAATTTGGAAGAGAAGGAAGAATAGTGTGAACACTACACAAATAACCCTCTCCGAGCCATTGATAGGTCATCAATTATTGGAGAGGAACATGAGGAAGTTTCTAGCAGTGATTCTCGCTTTGTTAGTATTGCCATTTTTACCTCAGGTAGAAGCACAATCCAATTTATTAGATGTAGGTGTTATAGATACCTTAGATGACAGACTCGTTCACACATCTTTTTCATCATCATCTACACTACTCACTGTTACAAACACCGGTAATATCTCTGAGCATTTTTGGGGCAGTGGTGAGTTGATAACACAATGGTCAATCGAGCTCAATGCGACAGTTAATTCTGCAACTCCAGATGCCACAGGTTTGCAGGTGGCGGTTGCGCATACTGAAGGCGTGTATGTTGTTAATACAGAATTGCGAATAGTCTCTAGATCTATTAACACATCCAACTCAGTAGATTCCGTTGTCTGGGACACAGAAGGTCAACTTTGGCTCGGCTATTACGGAGGAGAACGTAGAGCAAAAGAATACGACATTAATGGGTGGACTATGACCTCAACACCGAGTCATAATACAGCAATGACATCGATGAGTATAATTTCTGAGGATAGGATTGTCACTGGAGGGCGAGACAATCTGGTCAAAGTCACAACACAGAGTGGAGTTCTAGAAACAAGTCTCTCAGATTTCTCATCGTATCCTAGTAAGATAATCAACGACGGAAATGGAAACATATTGGTTGGTTGTGCGAATGGCGATTTGTTCAGATATGATTTTTCAGATTGGTCGATGGAATCTACATCTATCTCTAGCTCACAGACTATTATTTCCATCAACATAGGCGATAATGGAGAAATCTTTGTGGGGACTCAAAATGGTAAGTTGCACATAATAAATGCAACAACATTCTCTGAAGATTATGATTTCAACTCTGCTGGTAGAGTAATGATGGGAGTTTATGGCGATTCAGGCGAACTGTATGTCATTTCAGCATTTTCATCATCTTCAAAAGTTAGGCTTTTCGATCTGGATTCTGATGGAGATGGAGTTACAGACAGCATAGATGTATTTCCTTCAGATTCCACTCAAAGCGAAGATACAGACGGAGATGGTTATGGAGATGATATTGATGGAAACAATCCAGATGCATTCCCATTAGATCAATCGCAATGGAGCGATACAGATGGAGATGGTTATGGTGATAATTTGGATGGAAATCAGTCCGATGCATTTCCTAACAATCCTGACCAATGGAGCGATACAGATGGAGATGGCTTTGGCGACAATAAGGATGGACAAGGCGGAGACAGGTTCCCTGAAGAACCAACTCAATGGAAAGATTCTGATGGAGATGGATTTGGTGATGAGGTAGACGGTTTCAATGGTGATAATTGCCCGTCACAAAATGGATTTTCAACAATTGACAGGAGAGGATGTAAGGACTCAGATGGAGATGGATACTCAGACCCTGATGATGATTGGACTACCGCAAACGGTGCGGATTTCGCCATTTATGATGACACTCAATGGATTGATACCGATGGAGATGGCTATGGAGATAATTTGCAAGGAAATGATCCAGACACCTGTCCTTTGGAAATAGGTAATTCAACGAATGCATATGTCCCTGAAATTCAAGATGATGGTAGTTTAACCGTCACATATGTTGTGATTGAGAAATATGGATGTGTAGATTCAGACGGAGATGGATTCTCTGACAATGGTGACGATCTTCCAAACGATAAGCGAGATTACCGTGATAGTGATGGTGATGAAGTTGGTTTTAGCCTAGATTACAATGATTCCAACAAATTGATACAAACCAAGAAGGATTATTGCGAGATTGTATTAATTGATGAATCAGAAGATTGTCTGGGTGTTAGAGATTCAGAATATCAAAAGTACGTCCAAAAACAAGTTGAAGACGGAGAGGTCGTCGACAGTTATTACACTTGGAGGGATGATTCAAACAGCGGAGATTCACAATCATCCAGCAGCGATGGTTATCTGGACAAAGCCCTCGAAATAGCTCCAATTCTTGGAATTGCATTCATTTCAACAGTAGGGCTTATTCTATTAGTGGCAACACTAGGTAAAGCCAAGAAAAGGAAGGAACTTGTCAAGACTTATGGTGTTCCTTTTGTTCCTGATGATAACAGTGCAGAAAACGAGGCTCTAGAGGGTAAAGCAGGCTTATCTGCGGTAGGCGGTATCGATTCTGGAAAGTATTGGGATGATGATGTTAAACCTATGACGATTGGTGAAGGTGAAGATAACATTTCAGATGGGTTCGGTGATATAGAAATCAAATCTGTCAATGAATCTGAAAAATCTTCAGGTGTAATGGAGGAATCATCATCGATAGAAGAGTTGGCGGGAGTCGAATCAGGTAGTAATGAGACACATAGTGCAGAAGTTACGAGCGAAGTCCAAGAAGTAGTGCAAGAACCGATTGCTCCACCTCTACCAGCTGAAGGATTGCCTCCTGGATGGACTATGGAGCAATGGAAGTGGTATGGGGCACAGTGGCTAGCAAACCAGGGAAAGTGATCAAGCAATCTGACGCCATACAATAGGCAAACTTGCCTTTAGTTTCCCTAACTCTGGGCCTGTATATACAGGCTTCCCATCAACTTTCAAAGTGCTAGTAATCAACCACAGTATTGCGTTCCAACTTTTATTGGCAGCAAATAATTCTATATCTCCATAGCAAGCCTTAACCAACATTTTTCCAGCATCACTATTTTTGTCAAAAATTGCGTGAACTAAGTCTTGAGTTGACAATTTATACCCTGAAGGTCGCCACTCCATCTTCTCACCCTAAACCTTGAACGGTGCGAGATTAAGCCTCTGGACTAGGTGCTCTGCGCTGACGTCTGCAACTTCTTTCATCTGTTCTCTTAAGGAATCTAGTTCTCCATTCATTGTAGATAACTTGTAAGACCTAATCATTTCAGCTAAGAATGTATCAACACTTTTGTGTCCATTCATTGTTCTAAGAGTGTTGAGTTGCCTTCTAACCTCATAACTTACGCATACAGAGGTCATACCTTCTCCAGCTGCCATACCGTATGATGGAACTTTTCCCTACTTGAAACCCGCGCGAGATGTTACCTTAGTGCAACGCATTTTGTAGAGTGCTAGAATTCTCGGCCTTGCTTTTCTAACAACAAGCGTGGGTGTTCAGTAACTCCAAATTGCCTTCTCATTTCTAGAACTCTCTCGTGGTATTCTTTTGTTAAGGACCAGTATTCTCTACTACCTGCTCCAGCACCACTGTTACTCGGTTTGTTTAGGATAACAGTTGGAGCACCAGTCCAGGCAGCTTCCGCAACTTTTGCTAGCCTTCTAATGGGCGTTTTGAACACTTTACGAGGTATTTTTGACTGAACTTCGTCACATACATGTAACGAAAGTTTCGACCTCTGGTCAACCATTGTCATTGCAACGCCGAAGATTTTCAAGTTTCTGTTGATTCTTTTCTGAATCATCTTAACGCTGTTCATCAGCATACTGAACCCTTCAAGAGCATAATATTCGGCTTGCACAGGAATAAACACCCAATTAGCAGCGCATAATGCATTGATTGAAAGCAAACCTAGTGAGGGAGGCGTATCAATAATTATGTGATCGAATTTTTCAATCAACGGAGCCAAGGCTTCTCTTAAACGGGTTTCACGCCCAATACGATGACTCAGTTCAATTTCAGCACCTGAAAGATGTATATCACTTGGCAATAGCCATAGGTTGTCAACTCCCAAATCGCTAGGAATTCTTCTCGCATTCTCGTTTCTTTTGGACCATGCTTTTTGCATTGACTCAGTAAGTTGTTCTGGAGAGATGAGATATTCCTCCATAAGAGGCAAATCCTCTCCTCCGTCGTTTACCAGTAAGTCATATGCTGTCTTCTTAATTTTCTTTTTTTCAACACCGAATGATGTTGCACAATTTCCTTGCGGGTCCAAATCAATTAACAAAACCTTAGCGGGAGGTATCTTATATTTTGGAGATCCTTTTGACAAAGCAGCAGCTAAATTGACCGCAGTAGTTGTTTTAGCACATCCACCTTTTTGATTTGCAACAGCTACAACCATCTTGTATGGATTCATTTCAAACACCTCCTGTTGAGCACACTCAGACAATATGCCACTATGGTCCTCCCCTGTAAAGGGTAGTGTTTATTGAGAATCAATCATCCTTGTTGTATTACTGGAACAGGGACTTCCGAGAGAATCTTTCTCACGATATGCATACCGGTAATTCCTCGAATTTTAGCCTCAGGCTTCATCACAATTCTGTGGGATATTATTTGCAAAGCGATACCCTTGATATCATCCGGAATGACGTAATCTCTTCCGTCAATCGCAGCAGCGGCTCTTCCAGATTTGAATAACGACTGGCTTGCACGCGGAGATGCACCGTTGACGACTCTGTGGTCCTCTCGTGTTCTTTGAACAATTTCAACGATGTATGACAAGATTGCAGGGTCGACATGAACGGTTTCCAGTGCCTTCTGCATTGCAACAACTTTCTTTGGCGATGTTATTTGCTCAACATCGTGTTGATCTTTTCCTCTTAGCTTCCTTCGAGCTAGGATAGCCTTCTCT
>Ga0160422_10003228_pt1 | contig 10095 bp, 10 predicted proteins | sample Fk160mmetaG_FD_108192 | JGI IMG/M metagenome (GOLD analysis project Ga0160422, IMG submission 108192) | Marine microbial communities from the Central Pacific Ocean - Fk160115 60m metaG | ecosystem: Environmental > Aquatic > Marine > Oceanic > Photic zone | place: The Central Pacific Ocean... | reverse complement strand
TCTTTCCACTCTTCGATATTATCTTGCCTAAAGAATTCTAACGCTCTTCTTTCCTGTCGTTGATTACTCGAACCTCCATTCGAGAAGTTCACATTTTCCATACCAAGTCTTTCTGAGAGGAGTGTTCGGAATGCAAATGGTGATACTACTTCATCAGTCCAAGCAAGATCTTCGTACTGTTTCCTTGACATTCCTTTCTCATAGTTTGCTCCTATGCCAAATGTCCAAGAACATCCGAAGGTTATTAGTTTCTTCATATATAAAAAACCCCCTTAGATTTTTTCTCCACATTACCCTGTGGAAAACTGATATGTATCAAAGATTTGAGAGAAATAAGAAGACCCTGCAAGGGAAGTCAGAGTTTTCCACAGAGTGTCCTCCTGTATATAACTATAACCTTCTAGAGGGAGAATACGTTAGTTTTCCACAGGCAATAGATGGATTCGACTTTGTTCCTTCATTCCAGTCAGACGAAATATTCAAGTTAATACATATTCATATCCCTGAGTGTGCAGGTTTGACATTTGAGAAACCTATCGATGTACTCAAACATTATATCATAGATCCAAAGGGAAGTCAAGTCGCACTACACTCAGGTCGTATGAGTAATCAGAGTTTAGTGAACAAGTGTCCAGTAGAGGATATACCTTCATGTTACTCTGTTCACAACGTAGATTGGGAGTGTTTATATCAGGATCAGACAGTAGTTGCATTCATTCGAGATCCTCATGAGAGACTCAATGCACATATCTACAAGACAATCAATGAATGGAATTGGACATATGAACAGTTAGATGAGTACATCGAAAATGATGCATATTACTTCAACAATGTGATTGACTACCATTGCAGAGGTCGAGATTACATTCATTATGTGAAATGGAACGATAAGAAATCCTTTCATGCACTGAAGAGTCGTTATCTATCGAGTGCCTCTCTGCCTAATATATTACAATTTGATTATACTCCCGTAATCCCTCAACCCTCTCTTGACTCTCGAATAGTAGAAAGATATCATAGATGTATTGATAAAGGATACCTCGAAAAAGATGACATTGATTATAAATGGAGTACATTTGAAACCTGTGGAAAACTTGTACATCCATATACATTCATTGTACGTGAGGGATGGTATCATAAATTGGTAAGAACTGAGGAGTTACACAAAGAAGCAAAATTATTGAGGTTTTTATAAACATGTATACATTTCCGATAAAACCATTGACTTGGACAGGTTCATATTATAGTCGTAAAGACGGTTGTGGTAAATATGTACTCTGGGAACCAGATAGAGATGAAGAGTTAGAAAAGCAAACTCCCCTGTGGAAAACGTCTACATCTTTTTATCTTACGAAGACTATAGAGTATACCAATACAGAAATTCTCCACAGGGATATAGAGAATTTAGAAAGACTGCAAGAAGAAAAGTTTGTAAAGATCAAAGTACCTGAGTTTACTTTTGAGTATAAAGATAATGTACTACAGTACACTTGTCAGTATATCAAAGGTAAAGATTGTAATCTAAAGAGAATGGATTATATCTATGATGATGTGGTATTACGTGAGAGTGAGTATAGTTTCTGTGACTACGCTCCCTGTAACTTTATAAGAGTATATCAAGGAGAACATGATAGTCGTGAAGCGTATGGTGGAAGTGTATATGCGATTGATCTCAATTCTTATCAAAAGATGGATATTCAAAAACGAATCCAGTTTTGGAAGAGGAAGAGAACCTTTTGGGATCGTCCTACCTTACTTCCATAAGAAAAGGGTGGGGAGTTGGATTACTGTATACCAACAAAGAACGGGCATTACTACAGTGTAAATACGTTCTTGCCTGAGACCCGATTGGTAAATCGATTCTCCTTTCGGAGCAGCACCACCTGTGTCTCATCACCTTATCCAGCGTTTGCCAGAAAGATTATTCAGTCATCCCCTTATCGAAACCGTCGTTCCGATGTACTTATTATAACAGGTATACCAAGGGTTGTCAAGTATGTGGTGGAACCAACATAGGGTTATGGTAATATAACTCCAAGTCAAATTGGTTATTTTTCCTTATTACCATATCGTAAGAAAAATTTAGAAACCTTCATGTGAAATATGAGCAATTCTAAATAACAGTGTTACTGTCCAAGAGGCAGCTTCAATATTATATTAAAGGCATGTATCAAGTGATGTTTATTGGCAAGGTCAAAGACCTGAACAAAGAGTATGAGGAATATAGTGATACTCTTTATGATACTGCAAAAGGTCTTTCAGGTTTTATAGCGTTAGAGTCAGAAGTCATTGATGGTGTGGAGATAACAATAAGTAAGTGGAAAGGGAAGGAGGATGTGTTAGAATGGGCGAAAGACCCTCTACATGTGGAAGCAAAGAAGCAAGTACACAAATGGTACGAGTGGTATAAATCTTATCATTTTTCATAATGGATTCAGTACAACAGAAGAAGAGAGACCGATTCAAAGTTCTCTTTATTCAAAGAGTGAAGAATTTAGTCAAGAGACATAAGCAACTTTTGAATCTGGCAAACCAAAGCAATTACAAGTTCACTGAAGATGAAGCAAAGCAAGCAGTTCGTCTTTATGAACTGATGCTTGATGGTGCAAAAGAGAAATGGACAGATGTTGAGTCATACCCACTAGTCAAAATTGATTTTGATAAAACGGAGCTTGACTAATGCATACAGTGCACCAGCATTGGGATAAACTGAAAGTATGTGCAGTGGGTCGGAGTTTTCCACCTGAGTTCTACTCATGCGTTGAGAATCCTAAGGTGAGAGGAGCATTAGAAAAAATTGCAATTGAAACAGAAGAAGACTTTCAAACACTTATATCGAAGTTAGAAGAGTTTGATGTAGAAGTGCTTCGTACTGATGTATCAAAGAATCCAGAAGATCATAACATAGGAATGAAAAATCCTGATGAGTCATTCAATCCTGGTATGGCATGGTCTGCTCCACCTATGTGTCCAAGAGATCATACAACGATGATTGGCAATCGGTTCTTTATGCCTTCTCCTAAGTATGGTGACAATATCGATGTAGAGAATATTTTCAATGGGTTATTAGATAAGAACTTATTTCAAAGAGATAATAGTAGAGAAAAGATATTAGCAAAGTATTTGACTGACTTGATGTTGCCAGGTAGACCTATCTCACCTACTCTTGCACTGATGAAGTTGAGAAGTAAGAAAGGACTCTTAGGTGAAGACAAAGAGGTTTTTAGACCTGAAAAAACAAAATGTTTTACTCGTTACTTAGCAGGTGTTGATGCAGAAGAGGTAAAGAAACTCATCTTTGCAGCAGAAACGAATACGATTGGCAGTGTCAACAAGTTTCCAAGTAATAAAAAGTTCTATCAGTTTGCTTCTATTGAGAAGTGGTGTAAAGAGAATGATGTACCGATTGTATATGACGCATATATCAATGGGGCGATGTCTTGGAGAATTGGAAAAGATATATTTTTCAACTATGTAAACCTTGTCAATAAATTGAATGAAAACGTATATAAGGATAAGTGGGCAAAATTATTTCCTGACTATCGTGTCCATGCAGTAGATACACCTGGTCATGGTGACGGTGGTATGCATCCTGTACTGCCAGGTCTTATCATTGCTCTCAGGGATATGAGTTTCTATGAGAAGTATTACCCTAACTGGGAAGTTGTATATCTCCCAGATCAATCATGGAATGGAATGCCAGGATTTCGAGAAGCAAAACTAAAGAATCGTGGACGTTGGTGGATAAAAGGAGAAGAAGATAATCAAGAACTTGTTGATTTCATTGATAGTTGGTTGAACCATTGGGTAACTTATGTGGAAGAAACTGTATTTGATGTCAACATGCTAGTCATAGACAAAAAGAATGTCATAGTCAATGGTTATAATAAAGTGGTGTTCGATGCCTTTGAACGATACGGTATCACTCCACATATCGTAAACTTCCGACATAGATACTTCTGGGATGGTGGTTTGCACTGTATAACTTCCGATATCTCCCGTGAAGGTGAACAACAAGATTATCACTTATGAAAACTGTACAACAACATTGGGATCCACTAAAGGTATGTGCTGTAGGTAGATCATATCCACCAGAATTCTATAGCAGAATTGAGAATGTCAAAGTCCGAAATGCAATGGAGAAGATTGCTATCGAGACAGAAGAGGATTATCAGAAACTCATTAGTAAGTTAGAAGAGTTTGGTGTGACTGTACTGAGAACAGATATATCAGATAACATAGAAGACCATTGGAGATTTGGAGATAAACCTCGTAACCCACCAATGTGTCCAAGAGATCATACTGCTGCTGTAGGTAGTCAATACTTTATGCCTTCTGATAAGTTTGGTCAGAACATAGATGTAGAGAAGATCTTCAGTGCAATGATGGATTTACCTTGGCATAAGGTGAATACTCCTCGTTATCGTGCGATTGCACAAATGGTAGAAGAAGCGTTAGACCCAAATCGCTTGTCAACAGGTGGATCTTTGATGAGAGTCAGGGCAAATAAAGATATGAAGAGAGTGAGATATGTATTGAGTGCGGTAGATACGAAGAAGATCAAGGATAAAATACTACAAGCAGAGATGTTGACCATCGGATCGAACAATAAGTTCCCGATGAACAATGACTTTTACTGTTTTCAGAGTATTCAGAAGTGGTGTGAAGATAATAATATAGACGTTGTGTATGATGAATACATCAACTGCGGTATTATGACTCGTGTTGGTAAGGATTTGTACTTTGGTTTTGGTAATATCTGTAATAAAATCAACGAAGTATCATTCAGAGCAAAGATGGATAGGTTATTTCCTGACCATCGTAAGCATTTCTTACATGTAGGTGGTCATACTGATGGTTGTTTTAGTGCAGTCAAACCTGGTTTGATCATTACTCTACGTGATATTCAGAATTATGAGAAGACTTTCCCTAACTGGGATGTTGTAACTCTACCTGGCGAGTCATGGGATAAGGTAGATGGGTTTATGAAGATGAAAAATAAGAATCGTGGACGTTGGTGGGTAGCAGGTGAGGAAGATAATGATGATCTAATTGAATTTATTGATAGTTGGATGGATCATTGGGTCACTTATGTAGAGGAAAGTGTCTTTGATACCAACATGTTGGTGCTTGATGAGAACAATGTGATTGTAAATGGATACAATGAGAAGGTTATGAAGGCATTTGAGCGTCATAATATCACTCCACATATCATAAACTTCCGTCATAGGTACTTCTGGGACGGTGGATTACACTGTATTACGTCAGATATAGTTAGAGAAGGAGAACAGAAAGACTATTTTCCTGAACGTCAAGGTGAAATGGTTGTTGATAGGGGTGCAGATGACCCTAATTACACTTTATATACGTGAAAATATTATTCAATGGGTGTAGTCATACCTATGGTGTGGAATTAGAGCACCCAGAAACGCAAAGATACTCTGCTTTACTTGGACATGATCATGTAAATCTCGCACAGGGCGGTAAATGTAATGATTTGATTGTCAAAGAAACGATAGAATGGTTAGAAAATAACACTTGTGACTTTGTAATTGTACAATTTACGCTTGTAACACGCTTTTCTCACTGGGAAAATGGAAAATGGAAGTCATATCAACCAAAAAATGCAACTCTTACTAATAGAGTACCTCGTTATTACTATAAATGGATCAGTTCTAACCAATTACACTACACAAATTTCTGGAAAAATGTATTTGTGATGGAGTCATACCTCAAAAAACGCAATATTTCTCATTACTTTTGGAGATTTGCGAATAAAAGAGGTGATGAGTTGGAAAAATGCGTATATGAAGACCTAACATCATGGTCTGACATGCTCCAACACCAAGATTTACTCGGTCATCCTAAGAATGGAGGTAAATATTGGTTAGATAGTCACCCATCCCCTCTCGGACATCAACTTATTGCTTCCCATCTCTCAGGAATACTGCCAAAATAATTCTTATAGTCACTATAATAGTGTTTCATGTGCTTCATTGCCTCTTTTACATGCTCTGGGTTTAGATTTTGGATGTCTGATAACCATTGATCCTCCAAGTAATCATACTTCGGAGCATCTTTACCCATATCTGGCACATATGCGTTCTCATGTACCGTAGTAATTTTGAAATTTAGGAAATCTGACAGCATTTCTGTCTGATCTTCACTCCAAAAGTCCTCCATAATGATTGGTAGGACATTTTCTTTGCCAAAAACATAAGAGTAGTTCAAATAAGCAGTCATATATTTACAGTTATCTGAAAAATGCTTAGATTCAAGACGATAAAAGAATAATTTGCGATGTCTACGTGCTTTGATGAACAATTTTTCTTTGAAATTGGTCGCTGCGTTCGGATTGTCGTTGATAAGCAACCCAATTTCAGAAAAGTACCGTCTGATAGGGTCACGAAACTGCATTGTGACCTTTACATCAAAGTGTTCTTGTAATTTTGGAGCAATTTTTTGTAAAAATGACAAAGGAAGACCAAAATTTGCGTTTGAGAAATCGCAAACGGCCTGATATTCATGTTTTACGTTCTCATAGTGTTGTTTATAGTAAGAAATATACTTATCGATGTTGTATGGTGCAGAAATGAAGTCAGTAAAGTCTAAATTCTTTACATAATCATTACTTTGCGATAAAACTCTACCAAATGGATGATCTCGTTTTCTTCTATTTTGTTTTTTACCGATGAATATGTTTCTTACATGCTCAATTCGCTCTTGAGTTGGTTCTGAAAGTAATTTTAGATAAAAGTTTTCTTTTTGATGAGCATGATGACAATATTTGTTGTCAAGTGCAAGTGTATAGAGGAATGGACTTGTAGCAGACCATCCACTACCAGGATTTAGTAGGAGTGTAGGTCTTGCCATGCGATTATAAAATTTTTCATTACTGAAGCAGCTTCATTATACACTTTATCTGTCAATTTATCAATATCAGACTTCCATTGGTCTGGTAGACCTGCAAGTTGAGGTGCTTCGTTACCTTTATCTGGGAAATACGCATTTTCATGGATTTTGGTAATCTTGAAATTCAAAAAGTCAGATAATCTCTCAGTTTGCTCTTTAAATTGATCAGGATCCCAGAATTTCTCCATTATGATAGGTAATACGTTTTCTTTGCCAAACACATTCGCAAATTTTGTGTAATTTTTCATATAAAAGCAAGTGTTCGAGAAATCTTGATTTCTAATGCGATGTAAAAACAATCCAGTGTGATCTTTTGCATTTATGAGCATCGTCATTCGCAAATCTAGTCCATGTTTGATGTTATACATTGACTTTCGGTTTTTATTGAAAGATATAAGGGATCCAGTCTCTGAAAAAAACCTTCTTACAGGTTCTCGTAACTGCATGGTGACTTTTACATTGAAATGCTCTCTTAGTTCGTCTGCAATTGATTTTAGATCATCTTCTTTCATTGATAGGTTGTAATTACTGAAGTCTGCAACACTAGGTCTACCAATTTCTTCAAAATGCCTTTTATAGTAGTCAATATATTTGTCTATACTCCTTTTACCATTAATAAAGTCATTCATGTACTCATCAGAGAAGTGATCTAGTTTATTTTCATTTACTAGATGCTGATCCTGATTCTTTTTCCATTTTTTGAGAAAATAAGGTTCATACTCTGGATTCTTTAGTGTATACAGATAACTGTTTTCTTTTAGATGCCCTGCATGGGTAAATTTGTTATCTAACGCTAAAGTATAGTAGAATGGTGTTGTAGCCGCCCATCCCATGCCAGGATTCAATAATAACGTTGGTTTCATATGATATATAGAGCATGAATGATAAACCTACCCTAATTCTTGGGTCAGGGACTGGTTGGTCTGCAACTACTCCGTTATGGTACAGTTTACAGGTAACAAATCAGTTCGGACACTGTGGACTTGAAAAAGAAGACAGATTGCTGAAACAATTGTCTGAAATAGATGGATATGCGTATTGGAAGACGCATAGACAGTACAAACTTGATGAATTGCTCTCTTATAGGAAAGAACCAAGAAGAAATCGGAGTTGGGGCAAACATAGTAAGTATTTACAAGAGACTGAAGAACAAATAAGAGATTACTTTAGATCTGATCCAAATATTGACACTTATGTCAAGTATTACAAGATTCTTTGGGAAAATGTCAAACATGACTACAAAGCAGTCATGGATTTCTCAAATGACCTTGCTAGTTTACCATTGCACTTCTTAGTTGGTATTTTACCAGTATTGAAGCAACATTTCAATGTAAAGGTGCTAATAATTTATAGAGATCCAGTAAGAAGGCATTATTCCGAAATGTCTGCTCATTATAGACTCAAATCGCAAAATAAATCAGAAGTTGGTTCTGATTGGAAAAATAGAGACATAAAAGATAGATTCAAGTGGAGAATGATCAAGAGGAAGCATCCTGACAGTATTTCTTACTGGAAGTCGGTTTTTGACTCCGCATACTCTTACGTAGACATCTATAAGAAATGGTCTAGTCTATTTCCGACTTTACCTATCGTAATGGAAGAATTGTGGGGTGGTAAGACAAAAGAATTGTCAGAATTTCTAGATTATCCAATAAATGACTTATACGATAATTGTTACTATCCAGAGCAGGGAACTAAGGCACCTAGGCATGAATTACTGAAAGATCAATGGATTAGTGACATGCAAGACCTTTCTGAGGAAGACATATCGTATGGTAGAGAAAAACTAGCATGGATTTACGATGAGTGGTATAATGAGTTTCATACTAGACCGTGGGGATAAATACCTCGCATTAATCAAAAATATGAAAAAACTTTGGAATTGGATCTGGGGAGAGTACAAACTCTGGAAATTAAAACGTGAAGATCCTTATATTTACGAAGACGAAGAATGATAGGATTTTCGGAAGGTTTCCACGATGCTGCGATTGCTGTAGTCAATAATGGCAAGATTTGTTACGCAACGCACTCAGAAAGATACTCAAAGAAGAAACACGACAAAACTCTTGATTTAGGAGCGATAGTTACTGCAAAGACATTTCAGAAGGATGATGTAGTAGCATTTTATGAAATGCCCTTTTGGAAGAAGAGTAGACAGTTATTTGCAGGTCAATTTCAAACTGTAAAGAATGAAAGATATTATTCACTAGAACCAACTGTATATTTCGAGCATCACAAGTCTCATGCTGCTGCAGCGTTTCAAACGTCTTCATTTGAAGAAGCAGCGTGTGTAGTTGTTGATTCTATTGGAGAATGGGATTGTAGTTCGATATGGACTGCAAAGATGGTTGATGGTAAGGCAAAGTATAAAAAGGTGTGGTCTAGGAAGTATCCTAACTCTATTGGTCTATGGTACAGTGCATTGACCAAATGGGCAGGTCTAAAACCCCTAGATGAAGAATATATCTTTATGGGGATGGCAGCATTTGGAAATCCTGTTTATATGAATCGTGTTGAGCGTTTCTTACATAGAAACAATCATAAGGGTATTCGTAGAGAAGAAATGAGAGGTAACGTATATGACGTTGCTAAGAGTGCAGAAAAGATACTAGAACAGGAATTACAGATAATATTTGACAAAGCAAAGAAATATAGCAATAATATCTGTTATGGGGGTGGAGTTGCTCTCAACTGTGTTGTAAACACAAAACTTAGGGAAAGGTGCAATCTTTGGATTATGCCTTGTCCTGGTGACGCTGGAGGTGCCTTAGGTGCAGCATTATTGGCAGATGGATCAAAAGTTGAATTCTCACCTTACCTTGGTTATAACATCAAGCGTAAGATCGATCCGAAGGAGGTGGTATCGTGCCTACTCAAAAATAAGATCGTTGGTGTTGCAAATGGTCGTGCAGAGTTCGGTCCTCGTGCTCTTGGTAACAGAAGTCTATTGGCGGATCCAAGAGAAATTCAAACCAAAGACCTCGTTAACGATATCAAGCAAAGACAGAAGTTCAGACCATTTGCCCCTGCTATTCTGGAGGAGCATTGCCATGATTACTTTGATATGCCTGACCACTCTAGGTATATGTCTTATACTTATCAATGCAAGCGTCAGGACGATATACCTGCTTGTCTACACGTTGATAACTCTGCTAGGGTACAAACAGTCCCAGAAACATCTGA
>Ga0160422_10003227_pt1 | contig 10103 bp, 7 predicted proteins | sample Fk160mmetaG_FD_108192 | JGI IMG/M metagenome (GOLD analysis project Ga0160422, IMG submission 108192) | Marine microbial communities from the Central Pacific Ocean - Fk160115 60m metaG | ecosystem: Environmental > Aquatic > Marine > Oceanic > Photic zone | place: The Central Pacific Ocean... | reverse complement strand
CGGAGCCTCTTCAGCTGGAGCCTCTTCAGCCGGAGCTTCCTCTGCCGGAGCCTCTTCAGCTGGAGCTTCCTCTGCTGGAGCTTCCTCTGCTGGAGCCTCTTCAGCTGGAGCTTCCTCTGCCGGAGCCTCTTCAGCTGGAGCAGCTAATGCTTCTTCTTTAGCTTTAATTCTTGTCTCGTTAGCAATTTTTTCATTTTCTAATGCTTTAGCTCTTTTTTCTTCTTTTAACTTTTCAAGTTCGGATTTCTTCTTATCAATCCTTTGAGCTTTTTCCTCTAACCATGCATTAAATCTTTTTTCTGCCTCTTCTTCATCAAATGCACCTTTAGCAACACCACCAAGAAGATGGTATTTTAGCATAATACCCTTGTAAGAGAGAATATTTCTAGCGGTTTTTGTTGGTTGTGCCCCGTTTTGAAGCCATTTAACCGAACTTTCAGCATTTATCTCAATTGTTGCAGGATTAGTATTTGGATTATAAGTACCTAATTTTTCAAGGTATTTACCGTCTCTTTTAGAGCGGGAATCTGCAGCTACGATCCAGTAAAAAGGTTTTCCTTTTTTTCCGTGCCTTTGAAGTCTTATTTTTACTGACATATATATTAAATTTTAAGGTTCTCGACCAAGTTTATTAATGAGCTGGCAAATATAATATAAAAATCTAATTCATAAACAATTCTTTAAAAATTTTGTCTTACATTTACTCAATTCGATATACCTAGATGAAAAAAATATTTATAACATTATTGATTTTGTTTTCTTTCAATTGTGAGGATGATCTTACAAATAGTGTACCTGCATTTCAAGCCATCATTGATGGTGAAATGGATTGGATTGCACAAGATTTTAATGCAACATTTGAAGATAATCAATTAACAATATTTGGTATCAATCAACTTGGTGCAATAAATATAAGCATTTCAAGCCCAGAATTAGGGGATTTTGATTTTTTTGGATTGTCTAATCATTCTGCTGTTTTTCAAGACGATCAACTTCAGTACTCTACAGAAAACAATTTTCAAGGCAGTATTGGTTTTCATCGTGAAGGTATTTTATCAATCACAGAATATAGTACCGATAGCAACTATATAAGTGGACATTTTTATTTTGATGCTTTTGATCTTTCTGGTGAAAACACAATTAATGTTTCACAAGGAGTTTTTTACAGAGTACCTTTTTCATCTACAAATCCTGATTAAAATATAAATTGTAATGTATTTAATTTTTGATACCGAAACAACCGGTCTGCCTAAAAATTGGAGAGCACCAATTTCGGATATCGAAAATTGGCCCAGATGTGTCCAATTAGCTTGGCAGGTTCATGATGAAATGGGAAATCTCATCGAAAGTAAAAACTATATTGTTAAGCCAGATAATTTTGATATACCCTTTGAATCAGAAAAAATTCATGGTATTTCCACTCTTTTAGCAGAAAAAGAGGGAATTGATTTATATAAGATTCTTAATGAATTTAATGATTCGATTTCTAGATCCAAATTTATAATTGGTCACAATGTAAATTTTGATCTAAATGTGATAGGATGTGAATTTTACAGAAAAAATATAACTTCAAATATTAAACTAATAGATGTTCTTGATACCTGTACAGAATTAACAGCTGAATTATGTAAAATCACAGGTGGAAGAGGGGGTAAATTCAAATTACCAACATTAACCGAGTTACACGAATTTCTTTTTTCCTCAACTTTTGAAGAAGCTCACAATGCATCTGCAGATGTTGAAGCGACCGCCAGATGTTTCTTGGAACTTATACGAATCAAAAATTTTAAAAAAGATCAACTAAATGTACAAGATGATTATTTTGAAAATTTTTCTCAAAATAATCCAAAAAAAATAGAAAAGGCCGGCATTAAGCATGTTAATCTCAAGAAAAAATCTCAGGATTTAAAGAATAAACTTGAAAAAAGCGAGGACGAATTAGGTTTCAAAAATACTGAAGAATATAAAATAACTGATCTCAAGAACTTAGACTTTACTCATTTACATAACCATAGTCAATTCTCAATGCTTCAATCTACAATTAAAATCAAAGATCTTGTTGATAAAGCATACGAATATAACATGAAAGCTGTTGCATTGACAGACCTTGGAAATATGATGGGAGCATTTAGATTTGTTGAAGCAGTTAAACATAAAAATAGACAAATCAAGCAGGATAGTAATTATTCTGAAGAAAATATATGCTTAATTAAACCTATTCTGGGATGTGTTCTTAATGTTTGTGAAGACCATTTAAATAAAAACTACAGGGATAATGGCTATCAGGTTGTATTTCTGGCTAAAAATAAAAATGGTTATAATAACCTTTCAAAACTATCCTCATTGGCATATACCAAAGGTTTTTATTATGTCCCTAGAGTCGATAAAAATTTGATAATTGATTTCAAAGATGATTTAATAGTCCTTTCAGGAAATCTTTATGGTGAGGTACCAAATAAAATACTAAATACTGGAAGAAGAGAAGCAGAAGAATCTTTAGTTTGGTGGAAAAATAATTTTAAAGATGATTTTTATTTGGAAATTAACAGGCATGGACAAGATGATGAGGACACGGTTAATGATGTTTTGATAGAATTTTCAAAAAAACATAAAGTAAAGCTAGTGGCTACAAATAATACTTTTTATTTGGATAATGCAAGCGCAGATGCTCACGATATTTTATTATGCGTTAAGGACGGTGAGAAACTTTCAACTCCAAAGGGTCGAGGTCGAGGTTTCAGGTATGGCTTACCGAATAACGAGTACTATTTTAAAACACAAGATCAAATGAGAGAAATCTTTTCTGATCTTCCATCCTCAATTGAAAACACCAGTGAAATTGTTTCTAAAATTGAAGCATTTGACCTTACTAATGAAGTATTGTTACCAAAATTTGAAATTCCTGCAGAATTTGTGGATAAAAAAGATTTGAATGATGAGGGGAAAAGAGGGGAAAATAATTATTTAAGGTACCTGACCTATTTAGGTGCTAAAAAAAGATATAGTAAAATCGATAATGATTTAAAAGAAAGAATTGATTTTGAGCTTGATACAATTAAAAATACTGGATATCCAGGGTATTTTTTAATTGTTGAAGATTTTATTAGAAAAGCTAGGGAAATGAACGTATCAGTTGGTCCAGGCAGAGGTTCTGCTGCAGGGTCAGTAGTTGCCTATTGCCTATGGATTACAAATATTGATCCTATTAAATACGATTTACTTTTTGAAAGATTTCTTAATCCAGAAAGAATTAGTATGCCTGATATTGACATTGATTTTGATGATATTGGAAGGAATAAGGTGATTAACTATGTTATAGAGAAATACGGAGAAAATCAGGTTGCACAGATTATAACCTATGGTACTATGGCTGCAAAGTCATCAATACGAGATACCGCTAGAGTTCTGGATCTGCCCTTAGGAGACGCTGATAGAATTGCTAAACTTATTCCAAACATGACTAAACTAAGTTCTATTTTCGAAACAAATCACAAAGAATTAAGAAATAAATTTAGAGCAGATGATTTAGATAAGATAAATCAATTACTTAGTATCTCTCAATCTGACAATCTAGAATCTGAAACAATCAAACAAGCCAGACTTTTGGAAGGCTCTTTACGAAATACAGGGATTCATGCTTGTGGCGTGATAATAACACCAGATGATATCAAAAACTTTGTTCCTATTGCAAAAGCTAAAGATTCCGATTTATTTGTAACACAATTTGATAATGCAGTAGTTGAACAAGCAGGTTTATTGAAAATGGATTTTTTAGGTTTGAAAACCCTAACACTTATTAAGGACACTGTAAAGATTGTTAAAGCTAAACATGGTATTGAATTAGATCCTGATAATTTTCCGATTGATGATAAAAAAACTTTTGAATTATTCCAAAGAGGAGAAACAGTTGGGATTTTTCAATACGAATCGCCTGGAATGCAAAAGCACCTAAAAGATTTAAAACCTACAGTTTTTGATGATCTTATTGCAATGAATGCTTTATATCGACCAGGTCCGATGGAGTATATCCCTAGCTTTATCAAAAGAAAACATGGTGATGAAAAAATAGTTTATGACCTTCCTGAGATGGAAGAATTCCTGAAAGATACATATGGTATAACTGTTTATCAGGAGCAAGTAATGTTACTATCTCAAAAAATCGGTGATTTTTCAAAGGGTGAAGCTGACATTCTCAGAAAGGCTATGGGTAAAAAACAGAAGGAGGTGCTAGATAAAATGAAACCCAAATTTTTAGAAAATTCAGAGAAGAAAGGGTTTAAGAGAGATAAAGTAGAAAAGATATGGAAAGATTGGGAGGCATTTGCAAGCTATGCGTTTAATAAATCTCATTCAACATGCTATGCTTGGATTGCATATCAAACCGCATATTTAAAAGCTAATTATCCTGCTGAATATATGGCATCAGTATTATCCAATAACATGAATGATATAAAAAGCGTTACATTTTTTATGGGTGAATGTAAAAGAATGAAGTTAGAGGTTTTAGGCCCTGATTTAAATGAATCATATTATAAGTTCTCTGTAAATAAAGATAATGCAATACGTTTTGGCATGGGAGCAATTAAAGGAGTTGGTGCTTCAGCTGTCAAAGCCATTGTGAGTGAAAGGAAATTAAATGGTGCATATTTATCAATATTTGACCTATCGCAAAGGGTTGATCTAAGGGCTGCAAATAAAAAAGCCTTTGATAGTTTAGCCGCAGCCGGGGCATTTGATTCATTTAAAATTAATAGAGCTCAATATTTTTATGACAATGGAGATGGAATTACTTTTATCGAAAAAATCTTGAGACATGGAAATAAGTTTCAAGAAAACAAGAATTCTTCGCAGGTTAGCTTATTTGCAGGAACAAATGATATGGAGGTTGCAAACCCAGATATACCTGAGGTTGAACCATGGTCTACTATCGAAAAGTTGACTAAAGAAAAAGAGGTAGTCGGAATTTATATATCGGGTCATCCATTAGACGATTTTAAGATTGAAATGGAGTCCTTTTGTAATGGTGATGTTAGCGTATTTAAATCTCCCAAAGAGTTTATAAATAAGGAAATTAATGTTGCAGGTGTTATTACTGAGGTTGAACATCGGGTTAGTAGACAAGGCAAGGGCTGGGCATTCTTTGTTTTAGAAGATTATATCGATTCGTATAATTTTAGAATTTTTGGTGAAGAATATTTGAGATTTAAACATTTTTTAACACTTAATAACTTCTTACATATTAAAACTAAGATAGTTGAAGGTTGGATAAATAAAGAAACAGGTTCAAGAGGTGAACCAAGAATACAGTATATCGATTTTAAGTTATTACAAGATGTTGTTAAGACATTTTCTAAAAAGATATCAATTCAGCTTAAATTACACGAAATAAAAAATGAAAAAATTGATTCGATTAAATCTCTTCTAAGTGAGCATAAAGGTGCTCATAATTTGAGCTTTCATGTATATGATGATGAAGAAAAAATCATAGTTGAAATGGATAGTGAAAAACAAAAGATAAATATAACACCTGAACTTTTGAACGAACTAGAAGTAAAAAATATTTTTTACAAATTAAATTAGATAAATTACTTATTTTTGGACTTATAAAATATAATTATGGCAATTGAGATAAATGATAGCAATTTTGAAGAAATAGTCTTAAAAAGTGATAAGCCAGTAATGGTTGATTTTTGGGCGGCTTGGTGTGGACCGTGTAGAATGGTTGGACCTATTATGGATGAGCTTAGTAATGAATATCATGGAAAAGCTTTGGTTGGAAAAGTTGATATTGACTCTAATCAGCAATACGCTGCTAAATTTGGGGTTAGAAATATTCCAACTGTACTGATATTTAAAAATGGAGAGCTTATTGAAAGAAAAGTAGGGGTTTTATCAAAGAGTAATTACTCCAAATTATTGGACGACCTTGTTCAATAAACCTGTCATTAACTTATTAAAAAAAATATTTGTTCTAATTAAAATCAAGTGTATATTTGCTCACGCTAAAATGGTCTGGTAGTTCAGTTGGTTAGAATACATGCCTGTCACGCATGGGGTCGCGGGTTCGAGTCCCGTCCAGACCGCAAGAAACCTTCTTAAATTGAGAAGGTTTTTTTATTTTTGTTTCATGAACAAGACAAAATTTATTTCATTTTTAATTTTATTGTTTTTTTATAAAATATTAACGGCTCAGAATTTTATTAGTCAAATAATCGAGTATGACGGTAATACGAGGAAATATGAATTATATATACCAAGCGGTTACTCTCAAGATATTTTATCTCCTTTGATGTTTAATTTTCATGCCGGTAATGATACTTCTGAAAATCAGATATATATTTCTGACATGAGAAATCTGGCCGATGATAACAATTTTATTCTTGTATATCCCCAGGCACTTGCTGATCCAACTGATGGTGGTTCCTTAAATTGGATCTTTAAAGGTGATTCTGATCACGATGATATATATTTTATTGATGCAATAATTTCTGAGCTCTCAAACCAGTATTCGATAGATCTGGAAAGGGTTTACGCCTGTGGTTATTCTTTGGGAGGTGAGTTTGTGTATGAATTGCTTTGTCGTCTAAATGACAAAATTGCTGCTGGTGTTGCAGTTGCAAGAACCATGGGACAATATCAATATGAAAATTGTAATCCACAACATCCAACGGCAATAATGACGATTCTTGGAACAGAAGATTATTACAATGGGATTATTTTTGATGGTATAACTTACTATATTTCTGCACATGAAACTCATCAGTACTGGGCTGATTTCAATAGTACAAATGATAACTCAATTGAGATTGAATTACCTGACAATAATACAAGTGATGGCTCAACAGTGACTAAAAGAATTTGGGAAAATGGAAACTCCTGTGTTTCGGTTGTTGAATTACGGGTTAATGGAGGAGGACATGATTGGCCAGGGAGCTTTGGTAATATGGATATCAGTTCTGACAATGAAATTTGGAATTTTGTATCGAATTACTCAATTAATGGCTTAATTGAACAATGTAGTCTTTCTGTAAATAATAACGAAGATTATTATGAATTTTCCTATTACCCAAATCCAATTGATTCATACTTAAATATAAGTAATAACTCTAAAAATCAAAGCATAAATATTTTTGATATAAACTCAAAATCTGTTTATGAGTCGGATTTAAACATTGGAATTAACAGATTTGATATTTCAGACTTACAAGCGGGAATCTATAGCGTCAAGATAGGTCAGAATACGTTTAAGATAATAAAGAAATAATTTAATTAAATGCTGGTAAAAACAGGTAAATATCTTGTTGCTGTAATAATAATCTTGATTACAGGTTGTTCTGAAAATAAAGTTGAAAAAATCGATAATATCAGGCTTAATGAGAAATTAGCCAATGAACTAGTTTCTCTTTCTGTAAAATGTGTTGATCAAAAATATCCATATAAGATAGGATACAGATATACTGATGAAAGTTGGTTAAAGCCACACTATGAACTTACACCCTCGTTTTATGGATGCTGGGATTGGCACTCGGCTGTTCACGGCCATTGGGCAATGGTCAAAATATTAAAGGATTTCCCAGAAATTGCTGATAGAGATGTTATTTTATCAAAACTTGATAAAAACCTAAGTAAGGAAAATTTAAAGAAGGAATATCAATTTTTTAAGCAGGATTTTGCAAAGGGATTTGAAAGAACATATGGCTGGGCATGGCTAATGAAATTATATTCAGAGCTGATTTCTTGGGACCATGATAGAGCCCAGGTGTGGGCAAATAATATGAGGCCGCTTGTCAATCTCCTTAGTGAAAGAACTATTTTATTTTTAGATAAACTTTCAGCTCCTCTTAGACCGGGAACTCATGCAAACACTGCATTTTCATTTTCACTTATGATAGAGTATTCTACAGTTGCAAATGATAAATTATTATTTAACAAGATTAAGGAATATAGTATTAAAAATTTTCTAGTAGACATAAATTGCCCTGTGCAAGATGAGCCCTCAGGCACAGATTTTCTTTCTCCTTGCCTTGCCGAAGCTGCATTAATGTCTCAAATTCTAGAAGAAAGAGAGTTTAATGACTGGTTTTATAAATTTTTACCCTCATTTGATGAAGGGATTTTTGGTAATATAATTAACCCCCCTTTAGTACTTGATCCAAAGGATCCGGGTATTGGTCACTTAATTGGTTTAATGTTTCATAGAGCATGGACTTTAAAAGATATTGCAATAAAACTTGAAAAGAAGAGTGATAAAAATTTGTTATTAAAGATTGCAAAAAATCACTCTGAGCAAGCTTATAATATCATGTTTGAAAGCGGCTATGGAGGTGAGCATTGGTTAGCAACATTTGCTATTTATAATTTCTCAAGATAGCACGAAGTATTAATTTTACTCAATAACTGTAACGATTCCATACATATGTGATTCGTGCGGATCGCAAACATAGGTAGTTGTACCGACAACAGTAAATGTGTGAGAAAAAGTAAATCCATATGTAGATGAGTAACCACTATCAAAAGTTTCAGTTCCACCTGTTGATCTTAGGTTATGGGTTCCTCCACCCCAAGTCCAGGTTATTGTTTCTCCAACCTGTATAGTTGTATCATATGATGTTCCACTTTGCCACAATAGATTATAATCTGAGCTATTATTATAATTTTCATTTTCATTATCAATGCTTTCTTTTGAGCAAGCTTGAAATATTATAAAAACAACAAACAATACAACTTTTAATTTTTTAAGAATAGATATTATATTTATTTTTTTCACATACCAAATTTATAAAATTTGGTATGAATCTTGTAAGTTCTTTTTGAAATAAATAATATGAAATATAAACTACTATTATTAGTAACACTATTCACTAAACTAATATTTTCACAAACAACTCATCAATACAACTGGAGTATGTCAAGTACAAATCAACAGATTACAATTGGAGTTGGAGATACTGTAACTTGGACTTGGGGTGGAGGAACCCATAACCTAAGATCAACAGGTGGAACTGAAATGTTTGACAGTGGATATTTTACCGGCCCTGGCCCTCAATTTTCCTACACGTTTACGATTCCTGGAGTTACAACTTACATATGTGACCCCCATCCCAATTCTATGTATGGAACGGTTACAGTGACTGAAACTGCATCATTAGTAGAACAAAATTTATTTAATTTTAATATATCTCCGATTCCAGCGTCAAGTATTATTAATATTTCTTTCGATAATGTTAGCAATGATCAGATAATTATTGAAGTTTACGATCTGCTTGGAAGATTAAATCTGAGTATAGCATCTAATGTTGTTAATGGAAAAACCGGTTTAGATATTTCTGAGTTAAGCAGAGGGATTTACATTGCGAAAATAACAAGTGGCTCAACAATTTCTGTAAAGAGATTTATAAAAGAGTAATTTTAAAATATTCTTAAAATATTGAAGCCAAAGAATATGTGGCGTTTTGTCCAATCTCCTTCGGCATCTAAAATTACTGAGACATCATCAATACTTTGAGTATTTGAAAATATTAGTTGGAATACATGACCTCCAGTTTCAATATCGATCCCCACACTGATAGCATCAGAGTTTGGTGAATTTTCAACTCTGTTTAAATTTACAAAGTATTCCAGATTTAATGCGGTTCGCTTGTTAATTTTGTAGCTTGCTCCTAATCCTAAAGCATAATTATATTCTCTGTCAAAAGTTGTAAAAACGGGGACACCATTATCAAAAACTACTTCCCCATTTTCAAACAGAATCCTTTCCTCATTATAGTTTCGTTTAATAAATGATGGGGTTAACTGAAAGGAAAGTTTTTCACTAACCCTATTAGAAATTAATAATTGAGATAAAAACAGAGATCTTTGCAAGAAAGATAAATCAACTCCAGGTGCGAGGAAATCAGAAGAATTGTAGTTAAAACTATTATAGATTGAAATATTTAAAGGAAAATTAGATTCTTGGCTAGTTATTTTATTCTTAAAATTAATAGTATAGGTTTTTTTTAATGACTCTCTGCTAAATCCAACCTGAAAATTATCTGATATTCCATAAAACATTTCAATTTTGGTATTTGCTATGTCTAGCCCAAAAAGAGTTTTAATTCCCCCAT
>Ga0160422_10003226_pt1 | contig 10103 bp, 6 predicted proteins | sample Fk160mmetaG_FD_108192 | JGI IMG/M metagenome (GOLD analysis project Ga0160422, IMG submission 108192) | Marine microbial communities from the Central Pacific Ocean - Fk160115 60m metaG | ecosystem: Environmental > Aquatic > Marine > Oceanic > Photic zone | place: The Central Pacific Ocean... | reverse complement strand
TGTTGCTGATGGTGATCGCGTGGCCCATGCCAGATTGGTGGCTGTTGGGCGCGACGACCACCACGTCACCGAGGTCGGCAATGGATTCCACCAGGTTGCGGATGCCAGGTGCGGTGATGCCGTCGTCGTTGGTGACGAGGATGAGGGGGCGTTGGGAATCCTGTTGCATGGGTCAGGCTTGGGGTGTGCGTTTGAGCACTTCAAGAAAGTAACCCCAAAACTTCTGTACAGAACTGATTTGCACGCATTCGTCGGGGCTGTGTGCGCCGCGGATGTTGGGCCCAAAAGAGACCATGTCCATGTTGGGGTAGTTCGTCCCCAGGATGCCGCATTCCAATCCGGCATGGCAAGCGAGGACGCGCGGGGCTTCGTCGTACCGCTGTTGGTACAAATCGCGGCACATCGCGACGGCTTCGCTGGCAGGGTTCGGTGTCCACCCTGGATAAGCCCCGCTGCGCTCGGTTTGCAGCCCTGCCAAGGCGAAGGCAGCTTCGATGCTTCGGGCGTGGTCGTCCTTTTCTGAGTCGACACTGCTTCGGTTCAGGCATTGAATTTCCACCTCTCCGTTGGCCACGGCCACACGGGCGAGGTTGTTGGAAGTCTGCACCAACCCTTCGATGTCTGGGCTCATGCGATGAATCCCGACAGGACAGGTTTGGATGGACAGCAGAAGGGCGTATTGGTCGTCCTCGCCCATGACGTGCGAGGGCAAGTCGGCAGCGGCCCACTCCAACACGAGATCTGGGTCTGTGGTGGCGTATTCGAACTTCAAAATGTCGTTGGAAGACTCTAGGGCGGATTGCAGTGCGTCGAGGTCGGATTGGGCCAGCACGACGACGCTTCTGGATTCACGAGGAATGGCGTTGCGCAGGCCTCCTCCGTGAATCTCAGCCACGCGCAAGTCGACGTGGTCCAGGGCTTCCAAGAGGACTCGGTTCATGAGTTTGTTGGCGTTGGCCAAACCTTTGTGGATGTCCATGCCACTGTGACCGCCTGAGCCGCCCCGCAACACAATGGACAAGGCGGTGTTGCCTTCTTCAACCGTTTGCTCGGGGCTGTAGGTGCCGCGAGAGGTCAAATCCACTCCTCCGGCACAACCGATGCTGATTTCATCGTCGTCTTCCGTGTCGAGGTTTAGCAAGATGTCTCCGCTCAGGAAACCGCCTTGCAAGCCCAATGCGCCGGTCATGCCCGTTTCCTCGTCGATGGTGAACAGGGCTTCGAGGGCGGGGTGTTCGATGTCGGAACTTTCCAACACTGCCAAAATGCTCGCCACACCGATGCCGTTGTCGGCACCGAGCGTCGTGCCCTCGGCACGCACCCAATCGCCTTCAACCAACATGCGAATGCCTTCCGTCATGAAGTCGAATTCTGTGGCTTCGTTTTTCTGGCAAACCATGTCGACATGACTTTGAAGAACCACTGTTTTCCGATCCTCCATTCCTGGAGTTGAACTCTTCTTAATCAATACATTGCCTACTTCATCTTGAAGTGATTGTAGGCCTTTTTCTGCGGCCCAGGCATGGAGCCATTCCACCACGCGACCTTCGTGTTTCGAGGGGCGAGGAATGGCGTTCAAATCGGCGAACCGGTTCCACAATTCAAGCGGTTCTAGGTGGCGAACGGGATGGTTGGCGTGGTCCTTCATGCCCCGAAGGTAGGGCCTGAATCGTGTGCGAATGCCCCTGAAAGTGTGGAAAAGTTGAGTTGAGATTTGGCCTCAAACCCGCACCACCTCTCTAATTTCGGGAACCACATGACAGAGCAAGTCACGTACACAGAAGACAACATTCGGAGCCTTGATTGGAAGGAGCACATCCGGATGCGTCCAGGGATGTACATCGGCAAATTGGGCGATGGCAAGGACGCGGATGACGGGATTTACGTCTTGCTGAAGGAGGTGATCGACAACAGCATTGACGAATACACCATGGGGCACGGTCGCACCGTGGAGGTGGTCATCAAAGACGACGAGGTTCGCGTTCGGGATTACGGTCGAGGCATTCCCTTGGGAAAGGTTGTGGATTGTGTGTCCAAAATCAACACAGGAGGGAAGTACGACAGCCGAGCCTTCAAGAAGTCGGTGGGTCTGAATGGCGTGGGCACCAAAGCGGTGAATGCCTTGAGCACCGAATTCGTCGTGGAGAGTGTTCGCGAGGGCGAAATCAAGCGCGCAGGCTTTGAGCTTGGCGAACTCATCGACGATGCCAAGGTGGAAACCACCACCAAGCGCAACGGAACGCGCATCCGCTTCAAGCCGGACCCTGAGATTTTCAAGGCGTACCGCTTCCGCACGGAACACGTGGAGAAACTGCTGTGGAACTACGCCTACCTCAACACGGGCTTGACCTTGTACCTCAACGGGGAAAAGTTCCGCAGCGAGAATGGCCTGAAAGACCTGCTCGAGGACCGTTTGGACAGCAAGCTGCGCTACCCAATCGTTCACCTGTCCGGAGAGGACATCGAGGTGGCCATCACACACACCGACGCGTATGGCGAGGACTACCAGAGTTTCGTCAACGGCCAGTTCACGCCCCAAGGCGGAACGCACCAAGCGGCCTTCCGCGAGGCGTACATCAAAGTGGTTCGCGACTTCTTCGGCAAAGACTACGACGCCCAGGACATCCGCGGCGGCATTTCAGCAGCGGTTGCGGTGAAGGTGGAGGAGCCCGTGTTCGAGTCCCAAACCAAAACCAAGCTCGGCTCGCAAGACGTGGGGCCGGGTCGTCCGTCGCTCAAGAGCTTTGTGTTCGAGTTCCTGAAGCGAGAGCTCGACAACTTCCTGCACCGCAATCCTGAGACGGCCCAAGCACTCCAGGCGCGGATCATCCAGAGTGAGAAAGAGCGCAAGGATTTGGCGGGCATCAAAAAGTTAGCCCGCGAACGCGCCAAGAAGGCCTCGCTCCACAACCGCAAGCTGCGAGACTGCCGATTGCATTTGACCGACGTCAAAAAGGAGCGCAACGAGGAAACCACGCTGTTCATCACGGAGGGCGATTCGGCCTCAGGTTCGATAACCAAAGCCCGCGATGTCGCCACCCAGGCGGTGTTCAGCTTGAAAGGAAAGCCGCTCAACAGTTTTGGGCTGACCAAGAAGGTGGTGTATGAAAACGAGGAATTCAACCTGCTTCAGGCTGCCCTCAATATTGAAGATGGCCTGGACACGTTGCGTTACAACAAGGTGGTCATCGCCACGGATGCCGATGTGGATGGCATGCACATCCGGTTGCTGCTAATCACATTCTTCTTGCAGTTCTTCCCGGATTTGGTGAAGCGAGGGCACTTGTACGTGTTGCAAACGCCTCTTTTCCGCGTCCGAAACAAGAAGAAGACGTTTTACTGCTACGACGAGATGGAGAAGCAGGCAGCCCTGGGAGAACTCGGCGCTCGTGCTGAAATCACCCGATTCAAGGGGCTTGGAGAAATCAGCCCCGACGAATTCAGCCACTTCATTGGGGAGGACATCCGACTCGATCCCGTGGTCATTGGCAAGGAGCAGAGCCTGCAAGAGATGCTGGGCTTTTTCATGGGCAAAAACACCCCCAACCGCCAGAAATTCATCATTGACAACCTCCGCGTGGAGAAAGACGAAGTGAGCGAAGCATGAGTGAGCACGAAGACATGCACGACGACGAGCGCGACGAGCGCGACGACGAGTTCTCAGGCGAAGACCAAGGGGCGGACGCAGGGGAGATGGAACACGTCGTTCCCGTGCGAGGGATGTACAACGACTACTTCCTGGACTACGCGAGCTATGTCATTCTTGAGCGTGCCGTCCCGCACCAGCACGACGGTCTGAAGCCCGTTCAGCGTCGCATCCTCCACAGCTTGCGAGAGATGGACGACGGCCGGTTTCACAAGGTGGCCAACGTCATCGGCAACACGATGAAGTACCACCCACACGGGGATGCGAGCATCGGGGATGCCATGGTCCAAATCGGCCAGCGCGAGTTGCTTCTCGACTGCCAGGGAAACTGGGGGAACATCCTGACTGGAGACCGTGCAGCGGCACCTCGTTACATCGAAGTCAAGCTCAGCAAGTTCGCCCTCGAGGTGCTCTTCAACGCCAAGACGACGACGTGGTTGTCTTCCTACGACGGCCGGAACAAGGAGCCGGAAACACTCCCTGTGAAATTTCCACTGCTGTTGGCAAGCGGAGTGGACGGGATTGCCGTGGGTTTGGCCTGCAAAATCCTGCCGTACAACTTCATTGAGCTGATTGACGCTTGCATTGCGCACTACCAAAACAAGCGATTCAAACTCTACCCGGATTTCGCCACTGGCGGAATGGCGGACATGGAGAATTACAACGACGGCCTTCGCGGCGACCGCGTGCGCGTCCGCGCCCGGATCGACAAGGTGGACAGCAAAACGCTAGTCGTGCGAGAGGTGCCGTACGGCGTGACCACAGGGTCGCTGATTGACAGCATTCTGAAGGCGAACGACAAGGGCAAAATCAAGATCAAAAAGGTTGAGGACAACACGGCAGACAAAGTCGAAGTGGTGGTGCACCTCGCCAACAACGTGTCGCCCGACAAGATGCTCGATGCGCTCTACGCCTTCACGGATTGCGAAGTGAGTTTGGCGCCCAACAGTTGCGTGGTCTTCGAAGACAAGCCCGTGTTCATGGGCGTCTCGGACATCTTGCGCATCAGTGCAGATCGGACGCGCCACTTGCTCAAGCGGGAGTTGGAAATTGAGCTTGGTGAGCTCCAGGAGACGTGGCATTTTGCGTCGCTCGAAAAAATCTTCATCGAAAACCGCATCTACCGCGACATCGAGGAGTGCGAGACGTGGGAGGAAATTTTGGCCGCCATCTATGATGGCCTGAAGCCCCACATCAAGCACCTGTTGCGTGAGGTGACGGATGAGGACGTGACCCGCCTGACGGAAATCCGAATCAAGCGCATCTCCAAATTTGACAGCTTCAAGGCTGACGAGCGCATCGCCGCGTTGGAAGGGGACATTGACAAGGTCAAGCACCACCTCGAGCACCTCACCGAGTACGCCATCGACTGGTTCAAGAAACTCAAGGATAAGTACGGCAAAGGGCGGGAGCGCAAAACAGAACTGCGCACGTTTGAGTCGATCGATCGGAGCAAAGTCGCCGTTGCAAACGCGAAGCTTTACTGGAATCCGACGGAAGGATTTGTGGGCACGGGCCTCAAGCGGACTGAAGGAGAGTTGCTCGGCGAATGCTCAGACATTGACCACATCATCGTGTTCCGAAAGGATGGGGTGATGCAAGTGAGCAAGGTGTCGAGCAAGGCATTCTTTGGCAAAGACCTGATCTACGCTGCCGTCTGGAAAAAGGGAGACAAACGAACCACATACAACGTCGTGTACCTCGACGGTGCGACCGGACGAAGCATGGTGAAGCGGTTCAACGTCACCTCAATCACCCGAGACCGTGAGTATCCCATCACGAAAGGCACGCCCAAATCCAAGGTCTTGTACTTCACAGCCAATCCCAATGGGGAGGCTGAAGTGGTCACAATCTTCTTGCGCGCTCAAGCCAGACTGAAAAAGGTCAAGTTCGACCTGGATTTCAGCGACATCGGGATCAAAGGCCGTGGCGCAGGGGGCAACCTGGTGTCCAAGTTCCCTGTGCGCAAAATCGAACTCAAAGAAGCCGGCGTCAGCACGCTCGGCGCGCGCAAGGTTTGGTACGACGAGACGGTGCGTCGATTGAATGCCGATGGCCGGGGGGTGTTCCTGGGTGACTTCAAGCCCGACGACAAGATTTTGGTTTTGCTCAACACAGGGGAATACTTGTTCACTGGGTTTGACTTGAGCACGCATTTCGACGAACGCATGATTCACCTCGAGCGTTTCGACGAAGACAAGCCTGTGTCAGTGGTGTACTACGAGGGGGAGAAAGACGAGTGGTATGTCAAGCGTTTCCTCCCCGAATTCAGCAAGAACCCTACGGGATTCATTGGAGACCACGAACAATCCAAACTCTGGGTCGCGTCCACCTTGCACCATCCCCATGTGCGCATTCGCTACAACCGTCGGTTCAAACACACGCGAGACCGCGAAGACGACATCCTCGACCTGCGGGGTTTCATTTCCGTGAAAGGCGTGAAGGCGATTGGCAACAAGCTCAGCACGTTGCCCGTGACAGAAGTCACGTTGGAACCGGCCATGGAAGAACTGGAGCAAGCACACGAACGGGAGCTTCAGGCCGCACGGGATGCTGACGCCGCCCGTGAGGCAGAGGCCAAAAAGCCCAGTGCCGAGCCTGCGAACGTGGCCGATGAGGGCGCCGAGACCGATGCCGAGACCGATGCCGATTCCGCTCCGGCGGAGTCCGTCAACGACGCGGGGCAGGCCTCTTTGTTCTGAGAAAACGCGGGTGATTTGGACTTGGTGTTCATTGTACACCAAGCCCCGGTTTTTGTCCTACCTTCGGGAGCTCAAATCGACCGTCATGAAACTCCAGTCACAACCTTGGTCTCGCGCTTTCGCATCGGTGCTCGTTGCCGCTGCCCTCGCTTCGTGTGGAACCCCAGCGCCGTCGGGCGCAGCAGAGGTGAAAGGTTCTGCGGCCTTGGCCGATGAGCTCGTGCATCCCGAGTGGACCAAAAATGCCACGATCTACGAAGTCAACCTGCGTCAGCACACGCCAGAGGGCACGATTCAGGCGCTCATCCCAGACTTGCCTCGATTGAAAGACCTCGGGGTGGACATTTTGTGGTTGATGCCGATTCACCCGATTGGAGAGGTGAACCGCAAAGGCGGAGAAAACAAGAACAATTACATCGTCGAGCCCGGAAGCAGTTCCTTGGGAAGCCCCTACAGCGTGCAGGATTACTACGCGGTGAATCCAGATTACGGCACCCACGATGATTTGCGTGCATTGACCTCCGCGGCCCATGACTTGGGCATGCGTGTGATTTTGGACTGGGTGGCCAACCACAGTGCGTTTGATTGCGTTTGGACGGAGGACCATCGAGAATACTATTTGCTCGACAGCACCGGAAGCTTGCAGCCGCCGCTGGGCACGGATTGGTGGGATGTTGCACAGCTTGATTGGGAAGGAGGCCAAGACAATGGGTTGTACTCGGCCATGGCGGATGCCATGACGTTTTGGGTCGCAGACTGTGGCATCGATGGGTTTCGATGCGATGTGGCCATGAAGGTGCCGACGCCGTTTTGGGAAATGGCCCGTCGACAGCTTGAAGCCGTGCAGCCTGAAGTCTTCATGTTGGCCGAAGCTGAGGAGCCTGACCATCACAACCGTGCGTTTGACATGAGCTATGGTTGGCACTTTCACCACCTGACCAACCAAGTCGCCCAAGGCAAGGAGCCTGTGCAAGTGTTGCGCGATTACGTGAAGGAAGAGGCGGAGCGATTCCCCAGCGATGCTTACCGTTTGGGATTCATCACCAACCACGACGAAAACAGCTGGAATGGCACGGTGGAAGAGCGGTATGGTGAGGCTGGAGATGCCATGGGCGTCCTTGCGGCCACCCTGCTCGACATGCCTTTGGTGTACTCAGGCCAGGAGTCGTACAACACAGACCGCCTGAGGTTTTTTGAGAAGGACACCGTGGCATGGGGCGATTACAGCAAAGCCGATTTTTACCGCCAACTCAACGCGTTGAACCACACTCGAGAAGCCCTTTGGAATGGCGATTTTGGTGGCGCGCCGGAGGTGCTTGAGACTTCTGCCGATGACCATGTGTTTGCGTTCATGAAGGAGAAGAATGGCAGCACCGTTGTGGTGATTTTGAACCTCTCTGACGAACCGCAGGAGGTGGCATTGACCTTGCCTGAAGCGACGCTGGAAGTGGCGATGGGGGAAGGCGACGTCCAAGGCTGGGATGCTGGCCAAACGCTTGAGCCTTGGGGCTACTGCGTGCTTGCCACAAATCGATAACCTCGGAGCCACATGGACCTCACCTGAGAGGCCTACTTTCGTGTCATGGAATTGAAGCGAGTCGCCCTGATTGCCCACGATGGCAAGAAAGAGAACCTCATGGCTTTTGTCGATCGACACAAGGCTTGGTTTGCAAAACGTGAGTTGGTGGGGACGGGAACCACGGGAGGACGCATTGAATCGCTGGGTTTGAAGGTGGAGTGTCTGGCTTCAGGACCGCTCGGCGGAGATGCCCAAATTGCGGCACGTATCACCGAAGGGAAGTTGGATGCGGTGATGTTTTTTCGCGACCCGATGGGCAAGCACCCCCACGAACCGGATGTGAACATGTTGCTTCGTCAGTGCGACGTGCACAATGTTGCGCTTGCGACCAATGAGGCGACGGCCGAGCTGATTGTGCTTGCCGTCAAGGAAGGACAACGATGACAGTGTTGCGTGGTCAGGGGCCGTGGCCAAAGACCAACGCGGAGTCGGCGGTGTTTGGGTGGATGTCACAACGGTTGGACCAAGTGGAACCTTCGGAACGCGAAGGCATGGCCCGCTGGCTTTTGGAACATGTCAGTGGAAAGTCGCGAGGGGCCAGGATGGCTGAAGACATGAAGTGGGGCGAGTCTCAGCTCGACAGGCTTGCGGTGTTCGCAGAACGTCTCAACGCTGGGGAGCCCTTGCAGTATGTGCTCGGAGAATCTTGGTTTGATGGCCTTTGTCTGAACGTCACGCCTGCCGTGTTGATCCCAAGGCCAGAATCTGAGGAATTGGTGGCTGCGATGGCCCGGAAGGTCCCCACCGCCGCTGACGGTTTCACCGCTCTGGATTGGTGCACGGGGTCGGGTTGCATGGCCTTGGCATTGAAAGCCCGTTTGCCTCGAGCTGAGGTGCACGGGCATGACATCAGTTCGGAGGCGATTGAGGTTGCGCGGGGCAACGCTGACCGTTGTGATCAAAATGTGCATTTCCGGGTGATGGACTTGTTCAGTGCCTCCTTGCCGGACCGACCCTTCGACTTGGTCATGTCCAACCCACCTTACATTCCCGATGCGGAGCGGGGCTCCATGCATGAACGCGTGACTGGGCATGAGCCTGGGTTGGCCTTGTTTGTGCCCGACGACCACCCTTTGATGTTTTACCAGGCACTGGAACGGTGGTGCAAGGACGGGGGGCTGAAGGCAGAGGGGTGGCTCGGCATGGAATGTCACACCCGTCGTGCTGAGGAAGTGGCGTCCATGTTGGCGTCTTCAGGAGGTTGGAAAGACGTTGAAATCCTCGAGGATTTGCAGGGGCTGCCACGTCACGTCGTGGCCCGTCGTTCGCTACCTTGAAGGCATGGAAATCCGCGCCCAAATCCAGCAACTGAGAGAAGAACTTCACGCGCACAACCACAGGTATTACGTGCTGGCGGAGCCCATCATTTCGGATCGGGAATTCGATGAAAAACTCAAAGCGCTGGCTGACCTCGAGGCACAACATCCAGAATTGGACGACCCGACGTCGCCAACCAAAAGGGTCGGAGGGGATCTGACCGACAAGTTCGAGAAGGTCCTGCACAAAACCCCCATGCTGTCGTTGTCCAACAGCTACAATGCGGAGGAAGTGGCGCAGTGGGCAGAGCGTGTGAAGTCGGGATTGCCAGACGAGGAGGTGGAGTTTGTCATCGAGTTGAAATACGACGGAGTGGCCATTGCATTGTGGTACGAAGAGGGTGCGCTGGCCAAAGCGTTGACCCGTGGCGACGGCACACAGGGCGAGGACGTGCGCATCAATGTGGCCACAATTCCGACCGTGCCGTTGCGCTTGAAGGAAGGCGCTCCGGCGTCTCTTGAAATCAGAGGCGAGATTTTCTTTCCGTGGCCCGCGTTTGAAGCCTTGAACGCCGCGCGTCGGGAAACAGGGGAATCTGAGTTTGCCAATCCCCGCAACACAGCCGCGGGCACCTTGAAATTGCAGGACAGTTCCGTGGTGGCCACGCGTCCCCTCGATTGCATGATGTACAATGTGGATGGGGAAACCATGCGTGCGCTGGGGATTTCGCGTCACAGCGAGGCGGTTCAAGCCGCCGCGGCATGGGGATTCAAGACGCCGCAGGGACGCAGGTTGGAGGTGGTGAAGGACGTCTCAGACATCATGGAGGCCGTGACCCATTGGGAGCAGGCGCGCGATGATTTGGACTTTGCCATTGACGGCCTGGTGATCAAGGTGAATCGCTACGACCAACAAAGGC
>Ga0160422_10003225_pt1 | contig 10104 bp, 16 predicted proteins | sample Fk160mmetaG_FD_108192 | JGI IMG/M metagenome (GOLD analysis project Ga0160422, IMG submission 108192) | Marine microbial communities from the Central Pacific Ocean - Fk160115 60m metaG | ecosystem: Environmental > Aquatic > Marine > Oceanic > Photic zone | place: The Central Pacific Ocean... | reverse complement strand
CTAACAACAGGTAACCTATTATTCTTTCAGGCCAACTAAACATATTCTTTTGTTTCATTTTCTCAAATATTTCCAGCAGTGAGGGAAAGCCTCGCCTGCTAATTTATCTATCACGTTTGCAACGTCCTGTGTCTCCTTCTGAGTGTCTGGTTTGCATCTCAGGTTACACACCCTAGCGAATGCGTACACAGTGCCGGACCAATACCATTCGGTCATCATTGATTGTGGTAGCACCATACGTGCCTGCTCTGGTGCGACACCCTCGTTTAACAATAGGCTGTAATAGACTCTGCACCCGTTGACGTATCTATTATAATACTCGGCGTCCGTGTCTACTTCACCGTCTGATCCTTGCTTACTGTTCTTGGGCCTGCCTCTCCAAACTTCTGGAGAATAGAATTCTGGTTCGTCGTCCACGTATCTCCTGCTGACTTCATTCCACACAAGACCCACTTGGTGTTTGACTAGTTGCCTCGCAACGAACACAGGAGCCTTGATCCTGAACTGCATTGATGCGTGTGCGAAAGGTGACCAGTGTTCGTGTTCTGCCAGATACTTGATAAGTTTCTCGTCTTTGTCATCAAACAATGTTTTAGTTTTTGCGTAACTTACCCTAGCGGCATTTACCACTGATAGGTCAGTGCCCATCTGGTCTATGAGTGTTATTTCCATACACAAATTATACTAGAAAGATTTGTTAAATCCTAGAGTAAACTTCCTGCCCTCTTGACTAAAACCATGAGGCGATTCATAGTCCTCATCAAACACGTTCAAAAGACTTATACCAAATTGTATACCATGGTAATTGTAACCAAGGTTTAGATCTAATAAATGAGTCTCTGGCATAGATATGGTCGAGTAATTCGAATTGTGTATATCTAAATGCTTACCCTTGTATTTGTAGTTTGTTGTCAGAGAAAAATCATTGTCAAAGTCATAGTTGTGCATGAATCCTATATTCCAATTGGGCCTCCTTAATTGTACCACTTCTTTTTTCTTGCTGTTCAAATGACTTGCGAACACCTTGAAGTCTTTTTGTTCATAACTGAATTCTATTCCGTCTGTGTTAAGATCGCTGATGTCGTTTTTGAATATGGTTGTTGCGAAGTTATTTTTTCTAAATGTAAGTTCCTGTGACTCACCATATTCTATTGCTGTGTATTGTGTCTTGTCTTTGTAACTTGTAGAAGTACTACCACTGATGCTTAACCCATCCCCCAACTCTTTTAAAAATCCTAACTTGTATGTTTCATGCTCTTCATCAAACCTATGATGCCACGAAAATATGTTGTATGACAGGTTGTAGAAGTAACCAAGGTTGTGTCCATACCCTGTGTTTTCACTCCATTGACTTTTGCCATATGATTCGTTGTGCTTGTAATCAAAACCTATCCCCCATTCGCTTGTTTGGTGTGTTCCCCTTATGGTGTAGTTTTCGCTGTCATAGTGTGCGTCATCGTAGTCTCTGTCATACTCGTGTGTATGGAAAGTAAGACTTGAATTTTTGTAATCCAATCCTGTCTGTAGAGCGTAAAAAGTATTGTCTGCCCACTTGCCGTCCTGTATGGCCAAACTGTGACCATCTATATCAGTGAATGTGTTTCTTGCGAACCAGGATGCCCTCCAATGCAGAAGGTCATACCACTTGCTGACATTGACACCTATTGTTTTGTTGTTCGTGCCATCTTTCTCGTCTGCACCTGACAGGGCAGATACATTCTCAGATTTGTGTTGTCCTGCTGATACAGATATGTCAAAGTCGTTTAACCTTGTGTAATAGTTTCCGCTGATTGTTTGATCGTTGCCATTGCCGGATATCTTGTATCTCTTATCATAGTCAACCACTGTTCTGAAATTGATTGCACCGCCAACTGCATCTGCTCCCCAATGTGCACCTGCGGATCCTTTGTAAACGTCGATCTGCACAACATTGAACATGAAGTCCTGTCCAACATCATGAGCACCTGTTGGTGTGGAAGTGTCATTTATTGGTATGCCGTTCAATAAGACAAGTGTGTGATTTGAATTTGTTCCCCGTAGGAATACAGAACTCTGTTGACCTGTGGGGCCTGACTGAGTAATATCCAATCCTTGAATGTAATTGAGAACCTTGGGCAGATCAATTAGATTGTATCTGTCGATTTCAGATTTTTTAATGGTTTTAGTAGGCGTGATCTTGTCACCTAATGCATTTGAGTTATTTGTGTATTTCGGATAAATGGTTACGCAAGGAATATTGTCGTCCCATTTACAGTCGTCAGTTTTTGCTTGGGCAATAGTCATTGACACCAAGACTAACATTAGAATCAATCTAATCATTTCGAGTCTCCTTGCTCTGTTGCGTTCCTAGGTGGCATTCGGACTGTTACCGTAGCAAGTACTGTGGACGAATTACACGTCGCTTTCCCACTATGCTTTTAGGAACTATGTTATTGTATTATATAATGAAAACAAGTTTCAGTCAACTGACTTTATAGGCCCATCAGTTCACGTATCTCGGGGTTGATCATCTCTCGACCCCACTGTGGTAACATTGTTACTTTTACCTTGCACCTTAGATTTGGTATGCTTTCTACTTTCTGTTGCACATCTCTAGGTATCGTGTCTGCGGCAGGACAGAAAGCACTGGTCAGACTCATCAACACATGAACCCACCCTTGTTCTGTGACCTTGACATCATATATCAAGCCTAGGTTATAGATGTCTGTGCTGATTTCAGGATCATAGCACTGTTTTAGTTTTTCAACTATCTGCGGCATGTACTCCTGCTGGGTCGGTGGATGCTCTTTGATGTCACTTAGGTCTGTTTGCAACTGAGGATCAACCGAAGGCTGAGGCTTTGGCGGCCAATTCGGTGCATACTTGACTTCTGGAGATTCCAAGTTATCTATTTTCTTGTCCTGTTCATCCATTCTTTATAATAACACGATCGCCATGATATGTCAATTTAGTATACCAGAGGCTCCCATTCCTTCTCACCGAATATTTCGGTCCTGAACTTGTGGTAATCGTACTCTGGTTGGGCTTCAATCAAAGATTTCTGCCATTTGCTTTGCCATTGGTAAATGTTATCATTATCAACATCCACAATAAATTTACCATTGAATCCTAGATAGTTGTTGTTTAATAGAGTTTCACCTGAATCTTTTATAAATGGGAAATGATAAATCTCATAATTTAAGGTCACATCATCAAAACTGATGTTGTCTATGCACACACCCTTGTCGTCCAATATATTACCATTAGAATCAATCTTGGTATCTGTCTTCATATTTTTTCCGTAATGTTCTATGATTAATTTGTTTGGCAAGTTGAAATCAGTTTCTAGTTCTATGGTCATGTTGCCTTTTTTGCCAAGTTGTTTATCGAAGAGCACTTTGTCGTTTGTGAGAACACGTATACAAGGTCCATCGTTGTAATTTTGCACTGTGAGTTGAATTTTTATCTTCATGAATACTTTTGATTTTGGACCTCCGATGTAGTCAGATCCACTATTCCTTGTTTTTGTTTTTTCTTATATACTTCCCATAGGAAATGCAACAGTCTGATGTTGCCTTCGTCGAAGTCTAATTTATATCCCATTTTCTTTATTTCCTCGCCTGCTATTATTCTCCTCTTGATACGTTCTCTTAAAGTCAATTCCTTATTGTGTTTGTAAGTCCAGAAGTTTTCGCCTCCATGGAGTGTGATATCGTCACCATACTGCTCCGCCAATGGAGTGCCTGGCAGTATGGCAAGTGTTGACCCTAATGCCACTTCTGTGATGATGTTGTGGTATTTCCTATATTTTTTAAACATACGCAGGGTATCAAGGAAATCTTCGTGTGTTTCTGTGGGATATCCTATGATCATTAAAAATGTTACGCCAACACCATTTGCATGAGCCTGCTCCATAAACTCATCCATGTCTTTATTACTGAACTGTTTTTTCATGTGATCCCTAACAGATTCACTTCCGGACTCGATGCCCAGTAGTAAGTTTGTGGCACCAGAATCTCTAGTCATTTTCCAATCATCTTCTGTCATTGATTTCAATCCCCTCACAATGAATTGGCCGCTCCAGGTGATCTTGTGTTTTGCGGTCGCATTGTGTTTTGCAACAGTCTGCACAAAATCTCTGTATGCTTTCATGGATCCATTGACGAGACTGTCTGAGAAACGGAAATCATACTTTTTGTGTTTTTCACTTTGGGCGAACATCTCCTCTGCAATACTTTGTCCTGATCGGAACACAAATTTTTTCCAGTGTTTGTGTATATCACAGAAAGAACATTTTCTTACACAACCTCTACTTCCTGTAATTTTTAGGCTGTTACCTTCGTATTTGTCAAGGTCATAATCGGAATAATCGGGCCATGCTATGCTGTTTAGGTCGAGTTGTTGTTCCCAATCACTGCTGTCCACTCCTGGACCTTTGCCTTCTTTCAATAAATTCACAAGGGCCACTTCACCCTCAGATATAATGTAATGATCTATTGTGTTCGCTTTCTTAAGCCTTTCGACCCATGGGTTCTCTCTTGGAGCGATTCCTTGAGTAATCAGTCCTTGTCCACCGAATATTATTTTTATATTAGGCTTCAATTTTCTAATCACATTTGCAAACATCTCGCTGAAGTTCTGGCATTGATAGGTAAACACACTCACAGCGATAAATTTTGGGTTATATTTCGAAAACAAATTTTGTGCTGTGTCATCAACAAATTTTTCAACTACAGAAAAATTATTTTTATCTTGTATTGTGCCAAAACCAAAATAATTTTTACATAGTTCAAATTTCTTTGGATCTGTGTCCTCAAGTCTAACAAAGTCAAAATTGATGTCGTATGTGCTACAACTGAAGCCATGTTGCTCAACACAGGCTTTTAAGGCCGCAGGTGCCTGTAAAGGCTGTCTGGTTGCGGTCCATGGTGCAGTTACTATTAATATATCACAATCTATCATGCATTGGCAATTCGTACTACCCTTTCAATCAAACTTGCAAAGCCTACTTGTCTTTGCATTGTGAGTAATTCCCTGATTCCTAGTGCTTTAAAACTTTCTAGTGTTAATTTAGCCACTTCGTTCTTTTGTTCTCCATTGACTATGTCAAGTATCACTTTAGCAGTTCCTTTGGTCATGTGAGAATCAGCGTCATGTTGGTATTGCATTGTCCCATTGTCTAACACTTTTCCGGTTACCCAGAGATTTGAAATACATCCACGTATTTTGTTTTCCTCTGTCTTGTGTTCAGCCCCCAATGGCGCAACAGACTTGGCTTCATCTATGATGTACTGTAATCTGTCCATGCCTTCCAACACGGCCATACTTTCGCCCTTTTCCTTGATCTTATCAAGTATCATCGCTTTCCTTTATCATCTTAATCAATCTCTTCTGTTTCCTTTTCTTGGTAAACTTATCCTCATCAGCATATGTGCTACACTTGTCTAGTTGGTCCTCAGCGTACCATAGTATCTTGTATAGGTCCTGCTTCGCTCCCCAAGTGTTGAATCCATCCATCTTTGGATCATTGGCCGCTTCGACTATCTTGTCTATTTCATTCTTAACTTTTCTAATGCTCCAATCTATAATCATTGTTTGTCCTTTGTTGTTATTGCGAAAGGCAAGTTCTTACCAGACAATTCGTCCGGTTTTGTCTTATAACCTTTCTTCATTTGAAACCCATAACCCTGTCGACCCAGCTCGTGTATTTTTGGGTCAAACTGAGAGTTATTGCTCGCGTGTCGCTCTCTGCGAGACTTTTGTTTTTGTTTTCTACTCATTCTATTTGTCCTTAAAGTATTTTTCTAACCTTCCTTCTTCTCCAGAATGCTTTTCGTAGTCAGGCAATGGATCTTTCTTTTCAGTGATCACTGCCCATTTCTGTGACCACTTGCCATTGAACTCTATCCATTTTGCCCCTTCCGGATCTGTGTCAGGAAGTATTGCGTCCTCTGGACATTCTGGTTCACATACTCCACAGTCAATGCACTCGTCGGGGTTAATAACCAGCATGTTTTCACCTTCGTAGAAACAGTCAACTGGACATACCTCAACGCAGTCCGTGTGTTTACACATTATACACTTATCATTTACCGTGTATGTCATTTAATATTATAGCACTTCTTTGTTTTACTGTCTATTGTCATGCAAATATTTAGATAGTATATCATCGTTTTCCATATAGGGCACGAGATTAAACAGTTTATCACCCATGTCGAATTCATGAGCGTGTAAATTATCTTTCTCAAGCCAGTGTCCTTTTGGTATTCTACCAACGTAGCAGAGGTCATGTTGCTCCAGTCCAAATATTTTACACCACTTGTTTTGGTAAGGAACAAACTTGTCCCTTGCGTGGTGATAGCCAAACTCGTCTATGAATCTTTTTGCTATGTGATAGATTAGTTTATTTCCCAAGGGATATAATGATTGTTCTTTGCTTACAGGTTTCTTCCAGTAGGCAAAGCCGCCTTTCATGCCTGCCATTGGCAACATCTTGGATATGCTGTGTGTGATTACTTCGACGCAATCAGTGTGGGCAAGTTTTATGATCTCTTTTGTAAGTGGCAACCATATCAAGTCTAAAACCACAGGAACACCTATTTCTGTGCATCTAGACAACAGATCATCTATATTTGGGTGGTTCTTGAAATTGGCATAAAAAGGCACACTTATAATCAATAGATCATCCTTTGCCAGCTCATCTAATTGCTTTATTGTCCTTACTGCGAGTTTTTGATGATACCAATATTCATTTTCAAGGACAACTGGTGTTCTATTCCTGTGCTGTTGCATGAACTCGAGTACCGTGTGTACGGTCGATGACATGGGCACACATTCGTATTCATCCCAGTGTATACCTATGTCGGGTAGTGACGAACCTTGTATCTTTTCTTCTAAGTGATTGTATCCATACATGTCTATATTCAATGACTTCAACCATCCCAACACGTCGGGTAAATTCGCTGACCTTAATCCAAGGTGCAGTCCACTGACTCTCTCGTGCATGTCAAATGTTGATGAAGACTTTGGTTTCTGGTATGACAGTGAACCTCTTTTCTTTTCATCTGCCAGTTCGGCTTTAGCAATTATCCATTTCATTTGTTCGTAGTGTCTGCTTACTGAATTATCCATTGACATACTGTTCTGCTACTTTGTTGAGGTTGTTTAAGTGGTCGCTTTGTTTCCAATGTAGTTTGTCAAAAACTCTTTTCCATTCTGGCATGACTTTTGTTATATCTGTATTCCAATACTGGTCTAGTTGTTTGATAAAGTTCACCGGATCATGTGTGGCTTCAGGTTCTATGTACTTCTTGTATTTCTCAGGTACAAGATCATGTAATTGGTATGGCAAATTGTGAGGTCCTAACTCTCCAGGCTTGTCGATCAATCCCGGCTGTGACCAGAATATGCCATTGTCCTTGCACCACTGTTCTAGTTCTGGCAGTCGTAGCATGGTCATTACACTTATGGTTGAAGCCACTTGTAATGATATTCCGTTTGTCCTTAGAAGTTTTATGTTCTCAGTTAACTTGTTCCAGTTGCAACCAGGTCGAATATATTCTTGTACCGCACCCACACCGTCTATGCTGATGCTCAAAACTACATCTTTAAACTTTTTGATCATGGCGACAGTATCAGGATCTATCCTTGTTGCATTGGTTGTAATGTGTAAAGTAATATGCTCGTTGTCATTAGTCCTGATCAACTCTCTTAACAAGTTCTTGGCCTTCTTGTGATAGAAAGGTTCACCCCCATTTATATCTACGTAACTAATGTGTTTCCTGTTCTTAAGTATGTAATCTGGAGTGTTCATTAATGTGTCCACTTCCATGTTCTGTGTCTTGCCGAGAATATCCCAGACCTTTTTGACTTTTGTGCTGAAACTAGGAAGGCACATCCTACAGGCGAGGTTACATTCTTGCCCAACTGTGTACTTGACCTGTGTGGGCGGAAGTTCCATTTTGGTTTGTTTGAGTCTTTCTTTGTACTCCTTAAGCCTGCCCTCGTTTATCCTTTGCCGCATACTTGATATGCCGTTGTCCTCGGCCTTCCAACAAAGTCTACAACCTTTAGGTCTTTTGCCTGCAAGTAAGTCCTCACGGAGTTTTATGATTTCGGCACTGTTCCAATAAGATTCTATGTCACGGTACTCGCCCTTAGGCTCGTAAAAACAACATGGTGTGAGTGTAGTCCTACCAACATGGTTGTTTCTATTTCTATCAACCGCAATCCAGGGCATTATGCAAATGTTTTTCATCTTACTCTATTATACCTTTTTTTGTAAATGTTAGCAAGACTCTTGCGTACGGAAGGGCGTTCTTGTAAAGTAAAGAGCAAGTGCTCAGGCGTCCTTTTTTTTTTCCGACGTCATCTGGATGATGGCGTTACATGGATATTTATACTATTATTGGTTGTTAAGTTTTTTCTCTAACTCGTAATAACCGCCGATGTGTTCCTCATCCAACCAAATCTGAGGCATTGTTCTGGCGTTGGGTACAAGTTCTAATAAGTCCTGTATCTTGTAACCTTCTGCTATGTTCTTCTCCTCGTACTCGATTCCTTTATTCTTTAACAAGTTTTTAGCCTTGTCACAAAAGGGACAAGCCGGTTTGCTCCATACTACTGCTTTCATTTGTTCATCCTTTCCATTGCCTCTTTAACCTTCACCCAACCATAAAAAACTATGTCAAACCATAGGAAGTTTACTAACATTCCAAGTATAGTAAGACGCACACCCATTAGAACTCCTGGCAGGAAGAAGAGCACTAGCCACAGTGTGACAAAATATCTTTTCACGTACTGCGGGGGTATTGCCCAGAAAATCCAATTTATCATACGGTATCATCACCGTGGTGAAAAAATTCTTTCTGGTGTTCAAGCCTATTTAATAATTTTTTTATCATTGGAATCCTTTTGGTACCAATGCCGTGTAGCACTATTTTTATAAATGGTTTTGTAAAAAATGGCCAGAACCTGAACCTTTCTACATTTTTATAGAAATCTTGTATTGCATTGAAACAATGATCCACGTCATTTTTCAGTCTGTATTCTGCCAATCTGTCCTGTGATATTTTGAGAAGTATTGTGTGGAATCTTGCGGTTGCCACATCAAGAGTGCCGTAATACATATCAACCTGGTCGTCACCGGGCGTTCTGTCTTTTATTGCCTGTATTATTTTTTGATTCTGTTTTACAAAATTTTCGTAGTTCATTGCTTCTTCACTTTGATTTGCAAAGGAAAGTTTTCCTGTCTAGCGGCCAATGTGGCCTCGATCCCTTTCTGTTCTGCAACTTCGTGTGTGTAGGAACCAACTATTCCTTGACCATCCTCGTGTATTTTTCTTGTAATATTCTGTGCCTGTTCTGGTGTCTTACCGAATATTTGCCTTAAGACTTTAACAACAAACTCCATTGTGGTGATGTTGTCGTTTAGAAATATAACATCATAAAGTCCCGGTTCATCCAGTTTGATCTTTTCTTTTGTAAGTGTTTGTATATCTGCCATTGTCATACCTTTATTATAACATAATTTTATTTGTAGTCAAATATGGAGGGGTGTTTTACCACCCCACCCATTTTTATGCTTTACTTGATTTCGATAGTTTTTGCTTTTTTGTGCTCAGGAATTATTCTCTCCATGCTCACTTTAAGCAAACCATCTTTCAGTTCTGCACCTTTTACCTCGACATCGTTTGCAATGGTAAAACTTTTAGAGAACATTCTTTTTGAAATGCCTCTGTGTATTACATTACCATCTTCATCAGTCTCTTCTTGTTTTTCTTGTTTTTTAGATTTGACTGTAAGTTGATTTTCTTTGTATTCAACCTCGATGTCTTTCTTGTTGAATCCTGCAAGTGCAAGTTCAACATCGTAGGAGTTCTCACCAGTCTTTACTATGTTGTATGGTGGGAAATTGGCAACAGATCTTCCAAAGAAACTGTCGTCCATCATATGCTCAAAGTGATCGAACATATTGTCGAACCCTACGGTTATTGGTCTTAGGTTATTAAAAATAGATAGATTGTTTTTCATGTGCTTTCCTCCTATTGTTAAGCGAGTTAATGTATTGAAGATCCTATCTATAGCAATCTTCAAATGTATTTATCATACATTATAACATATATG
>Ga0160422_10003224_pt1 | contig 10109 bp, 13 predicted proteins | sample Fk160mmetaG_FD_108192 | JGI IMG/M metagenome (GOLD analysis project Ga0160422, IMG submission 108192) | Marine microbial communities from the Central Pacific Ocean - Fk160115 60m metaG | ecosystem: Environmental > Aquatic > Marine > Oceanic > Photic zone | place: The Central Pacific Ocean... | reverse complement strand
GTCCAATGTCTTGAGCAGTTCTGGAATGCAGCTGGGGTCTTTGATCAGACCAAGGGAGCGTGCGGCTTGCCGCCTCAATGGGAAGCCTCCTGCAGCTGTCCTGTCTCGTTCATCGTGAAGGCATTCCACCAATTTCGGCACAGCCTCTACAGCTCTGTGCTTCCCAAGCCACCAAGCTCCGTGATATCGGATTCCCGCATCGTCATGATCGAGAGCCTCGAGGGCTGATTGGACTGAATTGATCGAGATCAACTTTGAATCGTTTCAGAACCGGATTGAGATCCACAGTCTAAAGCTGACATCTTCTCCCAGCGCGTCAGGGCCGAAGCAGCCGTTCACATCAGCTTGTTTGACAGAGGCTCATTCCATTGTGCGGGCCATGAAGCTGATCGTCTGAATCGGAATTCACCTGCAATTGAGCCCCAGCAGCGTTCGCCTGTGACCGGGTCCTCACCCCGGTCGAGGGTTGAAAGCCTGTCTCCTCGCAAGTGAAAAGAGCTCACAAGGACCGTGTCTTTTCCGTTGCGTTGAACCATGCAGATTGAGCCCGGCTCAATGTCGCCGTGATAGCCATCTCCTCTTTCAATGACTTGGTAGTGGCAATTGTCCAGTTTGATTAAATCTTCTTCCTTGATTGTTTTTCGTTGATCAACGTCGTGTGTTGCTTTGGAAAAGCGTTCGGGGTTGCGAATCACATGATTCCAGAGCTTGAATACGCCAGTTTCGATTTCCTCAGCTCGGATCACACGCAATCTGTAGGGGTGTTCGAGATCAACAGCGTATGTTTGTTCCAGAAGAATGGATCCTGGGTGAAGATGTTCAATCGGTCGATATCGAAGAAAGATATGAGCAAACAGTGGTGGATTGTCAAATGCTTGTTGTTGGTTGCTGTATTCCCCGCATAGAAGGCTCAGAAAATTTTGCAGAGATGATGTCATTCAGGGCGGGTGGCGAATAAAAAAGCCCCCAAGGAGGGGGCCTTTGGAAGGATCGACCACAGTCTGTGGTTCAGATCAGAGCATTGATGGCGTAGTCGATGTAGCTGTTGGCTTCAGTGGCTGCGTCGCCAGAGAGACCGTGGTTGGCCTTGATGTGCTTGAGCGCTTCGACGTACCAGGTTGGTGAGAGTTCGAAGGTGCGGTTGATCTCTGCCAGACCTGCAATCAGATAGTCGTCCATGGGGCCCGTGCCACCAGCAACCAGGCAGTAGGTGATCATGCGCAGGTAGTAGCCGATGTCCCTGGAGCACTTGGCCTTGCCTTCAGAGGTTGAGGCATAGTTCGAACCCTCCATCTGGGTGGTGAAGGGGAACTTGGTGTACACAGCCTGTGCTGCGCTGTTCACCAGGGCATCACCTTTGGCGGTCAGCGCTTTGGCGGCTTCAAGACTCGCCTTGGCACGCGTGAAACGACCGGAAGCGGCCTGAACTTCGGTGTTGGTCAGGAAGCGACCCTGAGCGTCTGCGGCGGCAACGGCTTCGGTGAGGGGAGTTTTCATGATGGAGATGCGTTAAGCGAATGGGGGATGTATCCGGATCAGGCGACAGAAGCAGCTGCGCGGTCGAAATAGGTTCCGATCTCGCTGTTCAGGGAAGCGCAGTCACCAGCGGTGATTCCATTGCTGTCATTGACGATTGCCAGTGCAGCCTCCTTCATCAGGTTGACGCCGGCTGCAACGGAAGCGCCGGGAGTGCCGAGGGCAAGGTAGGTCTCACGAAGACCGTTGAGGCAACGATCTTCCATGACGGAGGCGTCGCCGGTGAAAACGGAATAGGTCACGTAGCGGAGGATGATCTCCATGTCGCGCAGGCAGGCGGCCATACGACGGGAGGTGTAGGCGTTACCACCCGGTGCGATCAGGGCTGGTTGCTGGGCAAACAGTGAACGAGCCGCATTGGCAACGATGGTGGAGGCGTTGCTGGAAATGCGGTTCACGGCGTCCAGACGCTTGTTGCTGTCAGCGACGACGGCGGCGAGGGCATCAATCTCGCTGGTGTTGATGAACTGTCCCCGGGCGTCGGCCTGGGCGACAACCTTGGTGAAGGCGTCGAACATGTGGAACTCCTCTTGGCAGCGTCTAAGTGGGGGTCACAGACACCGAAGGGGACATCCTAAGAAAAGTCCCGTCGGGGTCGGAAATGATTCTCGCGAAGTGGTTGAGGCGCTTCCGAAGGCTGTTCATAATGCTTAATCCCCTGTTCACCCCTTTGATGACGGGGAAACTGGTGAATTTTGAACATCACCTACAAGTCAAAAAGCACATTGTGGATGTAAGCCTCAGTCCACTCGCTGCCGTAGAACCGCGTCAACATCCCGCGGGCTGGATCCTTTTCAGCACGGTAGTCTGTGTATCGTTTTTGACCGGCCAAAAGTTCGTCCCTGCGGCTGTCCTGAACAGGTTCGGCTTTGGCGGCCAGATCTAAGTAGAGGTTCAAATAGTCGTTGAAGGCTGGGCGGACGACCGTTTCGATCAATGCATCGCCTTCATCTCCCAGCGGTAGACGTGTCCACAGGAATCCCGGAGAGAAGAACGGCTGTGCTTCATCCGGGATTGGGCCACCATCAGGAAGTTTGGCTTTCCAATGGTCGTACAGCGGCATCAGCCTGTCCCAGACAGGTTGGGTGTGGGCGCGATCAGTTTTGTTCGCAGGTTGAAGATCGAGGGCCAAAAGGTGACCTGACGGCAGTGTCACCAGATCACCGCCAAAGAAAGGAAGATCGAAACGCGGCTGCGGGTTGATCACGAAATTGAGGACCGAGGCTGAAGCTCCTCCGCTAACACAGGCTGCTCGGACCTGGCGGAACTTATCGGTTTTACAGGCCCAGGTTGCTGTGGTCACCTTCACCGGTTTTGCTTTTGAACCAGTGAAGTCCTCCTTGTGAAGAAAATCCTGATCCACCGGGTAAGGCTCCACGCCAACCGCCTGAAGAGCACGCACTGCGTCGTCGAGGAAGGGTTGCCAACTCCACCCAGGAATGTTGACGGGATCGGTGCTGTCTCGTCTGGTCAGACTCATGACTTGGCGGATGCGGGAAACAGAAACTCGTGAAGAAATCGATCTGACCATTCCTTGCCGAAATGACTTGTGAAAAGACCGTGGGCAGGATCTCGTTCGGCGCTGTAGATGTCGTAGTTTTTCTGGAGTCGTTCGACCTCCTCAGGTGTCATTGATGCCTGTCCGTTCGATGCTTGATCATGAAGTGCCCAATACGCTTTCAGAAAGGAACTGAAAGCCGGGGGCAGGGACGTTTCAGCCTGATCAGCGCCTCCTCTGCAGAAGAGCAACCATGATGAGAAGTACTGGTTTGGATCGAAGGAGCGCATCGTTTCCTCTCCATTGAGATCAGGAAAACGCTGGTTGAGATCCTTCAGGCCGTCGAAGTAACGATCCAGGTAATCCGAATCCTGAACAAGAGGTTGGAAATCCAGGACTGCGACGAGTTTCTTGCGAGCTCCGAACCAAAGTAAATCCACACCCATCAACGGATGGTCGTAGGTGTAATCGGGATAAGCAACGGAATTTAAAACCTGCAGTTTTTCGCCTGCGTCAAGCCTGGTCACTCGCCAACGGCGGAATCCAGGTACGTTCCAGAGCCAGCTTCGAATCGTGCTGGTGCCTTTCGAGGAATGATTGACATCCAACCCTTCAGGGACTGCAGTTTTGATGCCACCGCGAGATTCAAGGCCCAGGTGAAGTTCTTCGAGAAATGGATCAAACATATGCTCTAATCTGTAGAAGGTGATGTCTTGCCCGCAAGCTTACGTGCAGATTCAGCAAGCGTTACAATTTCCTCGTCTGAGGGGCATTTGAATTCGGTGCAATAAGTGGTCATGGCCACACCGTTGAGGCATTGAACAGAGCTCACTCGCATGCGAATCTGATCAGTCACGAACCAACAACGTTCAATGCCAATGTTGGTGTCGTAGCGTGTGGTGATGGTAAGAACACCATCATCGGCAAAATAATAGGTGCTTAAGACAGATTGTTTTTCGACGTAGCCGACGTCCCTCAACAAAAAACCTTTCCTTGCATCGGTTTGGTCAGGAACGTCAATCACAACTGCTGCGTAGTCATCATTGCGAACACCTTTTTTCATGTTGCTTTCCCACCAGAATCTTGCGCCGCCTGTGCTCTCGCCATTGTCAACATTCAGGGCTTCGCAGATCTTGCCGACGACGGGATCAGCAGCATCAAACGGCTCAATCACCAGATTTGAGTCTGCTGCTTCGTCATCCTGATGGTCGAGGTGGTGGACGGCCCGCCGGTTGAGCCATGTTCCTCGACTGGCTTCAAAAAAATCCACCATCGTCATCGGTGTGGAATGCAATCCTTTGCCCATAGGTGCGTTTTTGAGAATCTGCAATGACCTGGATCCGTCGTCTGTGGGAGCGCTTTCTAGTCGGTTTTTTGTGAATCTCTCTGAGCCACCAGCTGATTCATGACTTCGTCAAGTCGGTTCAGTTCGGGGTGTGCCGCGATGGTGGCATCAATTTTTTTCTGGGAGAGGCGAAGCTTTTTGCCCAGACCCAGGACGTCCTGATAAAGCCTTTCCCTGTAGGCGCCGAGCTCATCGATGGACTCCTGCAATTCTTGCAGAGTTGGCAACTCAGAAGGCTTCAGATCTGTCATCAGGGACCCAAATTGTTTTTTCAGCTTAAACCGTTAACTGTCAGTTCAAGCCGCAGTGAATTGCGCTGTTTGCTTATCGCAAATTCTCTGTTGATGAGCTGAGGGCAAAGGGTTCGAAACATATTTTGATGTAAGTGGTCTGTTTTCGGCGCAAGGTGACAAACTCTTGCGTGACCGCGACCCTTTTGGAGTCCCTTCTTCAGTCAGGGCTTAGCGTGGCGGGGCGCTTCCACCCCTTCCTGTGGTGTCAGGCCTTAGCGGCTTGTTCCCCAGGCGGTTTCAGAAGCACTGCATCTACAAAACTGTCTGGCCCCCCAATGCTCGACGCATTTTCCCGCACAGTCGTCAGCGCTGACGCCAAAACTGCACCCGTTGGTGGTAGCGAGCTCGCTAGCCTCCGCTCCTACGTGCGTGACGGCAACAAGCGTCTTGACGCAGTCAACGCCATCACATCCAACGCTTACTGCATCGTTTCCGATGCCGTAACCGGCATGATCTGTGAGAACACTGGTCTGATCCAAGCCGGTGGCAACTGCTATCCCACCCGTCGTATGGCCGCTTGCCTGCGTGACGGTGAGATCGTTCTCCGCTACATCAGCTATGCACTGCTCGCCGGTGACGCTTCGGTGCTCGATGATCGCTGCCTGAACGGCCTCAAAGAGACCTACATCGCTCTGGGTGTTCCGACTCAGTCCGCTGCACGTGCTGTCGCCATCATGAAGTCAGCAGCCACGGCTCTGATCGATCAGACCAACACTCCTGCAAGCGGTGGCGCCAAGTACCGCAAGATGGAAACCACTCAGGGTGACTGCTCTGCACTGGTGTCTGAAGCAGGTTCCTACTTCGATCGCGTGATCGGCGCCATCAGCTGATCGGCGACTGACTCCGACTTCCTTTTTCCTTCTCAGCACCACTACTTAGGGATCTCAAATGAAATCCGTCGTCACCACTGTTGTGACCGCAGCTGATGCAGCCGGTCGCTTCCCCTCCCAGAACGATCTCGAAGCCGTTCAGGGCAACATCCAACGTGCTGCCGCTCGTCTTGAAGCAGCTGAAAAGCTGGCTTCAGGTCTCGACAACGTCACACGTGAAGCCGGCGATGCCTGCTTCAACAAGTACGCCTATCTCAAGCAGCCCGGCGAAGCCGGTGACAGCCAGGTCAAGATTGACAAGTGCTACCGCGATCTCGGTCACTACCTGCGTCTGATCAACTACTGCCTGATCGTCGGCGGCACCGGCCCCCTCGACGAGTGGGGCATCGCAGGTGCACGTGAGGTGTATCGCACCCTGGGTCTGCCCACCAATGCCTACATCGAAGCTCTCACCTACACCCGTGATCGTGCATGTGCACCGCGTGACATGAGCGCACAGGCTCTGAATGAATTCAAGAGCTATCTTGATTACGCAATCAATGCACTGTCCTGATCAGTCAGGACGACTTGCTTGAACGGGGGGGCTATGCCCCCCTTTTTTATGGCTGGTATCACTGGTTCAATGCGGAGTTGTGCTCGCAGGTCAGTCTCTCTTCCATTAAGGTGATTGTTTAGTGATTGCAGATGACGACCTTCGTTATTTCACATAACCTTCAAGTTCAATCTGATCACGTGCCATCGTTTGAACTGAATCAACTGGCGGAGGGCCTTAAACGTCATGCCAATTCAATCAATACTGTTGAAATTCTCAATCATCCACATTGGCTTCTTTCGATGACGTCGAATCTGTCAGCAGATGATTTTGCTTACGAACTGGTTAAAGCGTGGATAGCGCTGAGGTCTGAGCTTGGGCATCAGCACAGTCACAGCGCTCTTGCACTGGGCGGTCGCAAAGACTCTGCTGCCACATCAGGATCTCCACTTCAACAGGGATTCTGGGGCGTCGATGTTGTGGAAACCCAGGATGAAACAGCGTTTTTGCAGGCCATCAACTGGGAGGCGTTGAAAGGGACTCGTCCAGCTGACGGTGTCTTTGAAGTGTCCTCTCTGAAGTAGTGACTCTTGATTAATCAGGAGTCTTTGCGTCGATTCCTTCGACGTCCAGCTTTTTTGTTGTCGCTAACGGTGGAGTTTCTGTCGGAAGCGCGATTTTGCTTCAGCGAAGATTGTTGATCTGTTGAGGGCGTTGTTCCAAGCCCAGGTGATGATACTTGTTGTATGGCAACACCTCGATCATGCGTCGCTTGCATCCAGCGATTCATAAATCTCGTGTTGATTGTGATCGATCGTTTGGTTGTTGGCCTTGAGCCATCCATGACGCCTGTGGAAACTTCGAGGCGTTGCCCGGAAAAAGGTCCCATACATTGATATTTTGACTGAACGGTATCCTGCTCGAAGCAAGCAGCTTTGGAAAGACTGTCAATACGTTTCTTATCCTCTATCAAGACATGGCTGTCTCAATTCTGGTTGTGTAGAATTTTGGCTTCGTGATTGAGCTGGTTGATGGCGGGGCTTTTCGACAATATCCATCTTGGTCTCGATCGCAACGAAGCAATTGCAATTCTCAGCAAAGATGCATCTGATTTGAGTAATGAAAGTGATTACTATATGGCCTGCTCTCATTTGATTAATTTTCCTTCTGCAGAAGCTGGCGATGCCTTAATGCATTTTCTTACTCGGCCTTCTGATCACACAGCAATTCGTTTGGCACAGCGAAAAGCTGTTGAAGTTCTTGCCCGTCTGCGTGTCGTGAGGGCGCAAGATGTGATTGCAAATTTTCTGGATAGTTCAGATATATATATGGTTGAAAATGCTGTTTGGGCGTTGGGTGAGTTGCAATGTTCGGACAAGCAGGTACATGAATCCATGATTCGTTTGCTGAAGACTTCAGGGCAGAATCAAAGGGTTTTGATTCAAACATTATCAAAGCTCTCTGTCCATGAAGCCATCCCGGCCATCGTTCCGTTGACTGATAGTGAAGTCACCTCCGTTCAGGGAGCGGCGTTGGCCGCTCTTGCTCGGTTGTCGGGGAACCGTTCTCGTCTTGATGTGTTGTCTGACCATCTGTATGTGCTGAATCAGATGGACAGACAATCTGCCATTCAGGATGTGATCGATGCTGAGGCTTCTCAGCTGTTGCCGTCAGTGCTTGCAGCACCTATTTCACCGGCATTTCGGATGAGAGCTGTGCGCTCATTTCTAGACCCGTCTCTTGCTGATGAACAGATCCGTCTGGGTTTAGAAGCCATTGACAACGTGTTTCAAGATGATCCACGCAAGATTGTTGTTCTTCATCATTACGACGAGTCCCTGCCGACACATCTTCTCCTTGAGGGTCTGTTCCACCCTGATTTCAGCCGTTGCTATCTTGCAATGCAGTCTTTATTAGACCGTGATCCCGACGAGTTATGGGGTCATTTAGAGGAATGTTGGCATCATCGAGCACACAACGACTACGGGGCACATTATTTTTTGATGCGCTTGTTTGGGATGATTCCTGGTTGGAATCAACACTCTTTGGTCTCGATCCATGAAATCCTGATGCAGGCAATTTCAGATCAACGTCCTCAGTTCAAGAAATCTGCTCCTGCTGCGCTTCTTGCCTTGTCCGTCTTGTTCCACAGTGACGTTGGTCCAATAATCGCAGAATGGCTTGCACTGGAACGTGATCTGTATTGGGATTATCGTTATGTGGCTTTAATGGTGATTCAGTCTCATCGACCTGTTGATGAATTCATCCATCATCAGCAGCGTATTGAGGAGCTTGCACAATCAGATTGCGACTGGATTGTGCGTTGTAAAGCGAAAGCTGTCTTGCAAGATGTCTCAGCAGCGCTGTGATGGATCTGCTGGGCGGGAAGTTGAGTGGTAAGATCAACCTTGCTAAGGATCCTGACAATTAAATGGACAAGAACGTGCCTGTTCCATCCATTGAAGACTTATTCGCTGATTTAAAGCATCCCAATCCCAGGATCCAAGAGGATGCATGCGCCATCATGGTGGAACATTATTCACAAGAAGCGCTTCCCAGACTGATTGATCTTTTAACTGATAAGGATCCGAAAGTCTATCGCGCAGCTGTGAAGGGTATTGGTTTTTTTGGAACCCCTGCTTTTGCACCGCTGTTGGATTTGTACGCAACAACTGACAATCAGACTGCTCGAAGGTGTTGTCCGAAGGCTTTTGTTCAATTGTTTAAAAATCATCCTAATCAGTCATTCCCGGATGAAGTAATGGCACTTTTAGAAAATGGGATTCATGATGATGACATGGTCGTGGTGCAAGGTGTTTTGATGTGTCTAGGTCAAATCGGCAAGCAGGAAGTTAAGGCGACAGAGGCGATTCAAATTCTGTCTAAATCATTGAAAAGTGATAATATCGCTTTGGTATACAGTGCATCCCAAGCACTTGCGGATATTCCTGATCCTGAGTCCGAAAAAGCTTTGCAGAGTCTTCTTCAGGATGCAAACGATCCGATGATCAAGGAAGCTGCGGAATCAGCACTTGCTCGATTGAACAATCTCATGGCAACACAAAGTCGCTCGCAATCTTGACTTACGATACAGTTTCAACTCCAGAATAATATCCTCCTGCGCGAAAATCAAATCGTTCGACTTTGTCGTCTTTGCTGCACGTTGTTTGTGAGTAATGCAGCAGGGTTGAATATCCTTCGGGAACCATTTTTGGGCACAGCCTTCCGACGTCATTGGCGAACGGACAAAAGTACACCCCTGCCCACCGGTTGAGGAAGCGACCTTTGATTTCATCAGAAAAATCAAATCCGTGAAGATCGGCTAATCGCAGTATCTCCTCAGGCTGAGCGTCTGCAAACAACGCACGAAATGATGAGTCATCTTCGAGAACGTGAAGAAAGCGAATGAATTCAGCGCGAGACATAAATCGAATCTCTCATTCTGTCATCACCATACCAATCGAGAACCCCTCTTAGACATGACGATGCGAAGAACTTATTGCTGGGAACCGCTGCTGGTGCAGGTTTGACCGAGGTGACTGTCTTGGCTGTGTGACTCTGTTGTGTGGCGTTCAATGATTGGTCGTGATCATTGCTTTGAAAGGATATTGATTGCAACCTTCAATACAGATCTGACATCATCACTGTCTTCTTTTGCTTCTGCTTTTTCGAGCGCTGCAATTGTGTCGATCGCTTCGAGCTTCATTAAAGCCATAGCAGTATTTTTGCGAACTTGTCCATCGTGATCATTCAGTCTTTTGATCAATAATTCCTGAACATCTTCCGCATCACATGATTTGCCAATCAGTGTCACTGCTTCGGCTCTTACATCGGCAGAGGAGTCCTCCAATGCATCAAAAACTTTTGCTTGAGCACTCGAGTCGCCCAAGGATTGAATTTGATCACCCAATGCTGAAATCGCTGCAACACGAACTTCAGCTGACTCTGAATCTGCAGCATTCAATAAGGCTTCCGGCGCTTTTGCTCCAATAAAGCTGAGTGCAAGATTGATCAGCCCCACCTGAAATGGGGTGCAATCTGGATTTTGAAGAATACCCAGCAATGTATCCATCGC
>Ga0160422_10003222_pt1 | contig 10110 bp, 8 predicted proteins | sample Fk160mmetaG_FD_108192 | JGI IMG/M metagenome (GOLD analysis project Ga0160422, IMG submission 108192) | Marine microbial communities from the Central Pacific Ocean - Fk160115 60m metaG | ecosystem: Environmental > Aquatic > Marine > Oceanic > Photic zone | place: The Central Pacific Ocean... | reverse complement strand
GAGGTATTAGAAAGTTTCTACCATAACCATTCTTTACACTAACAATATCGTCCGTGAATCCTAAGTTTTCAACATCCTCTTTGAGTATCAATTCCATTGGTATTATTTAAGTAAATCAGATTGATAAGGAAGCAGTGCAAGATGACGAGCTCTTTTTACAGCAACTGAAATTTTTCTCTGAAATTTTAGTGATGTACCAGTCAATCTTCTTGGTAATATTTTACCTTGTTCATTTATAAACTTTAACAAGAAATTTGGATCTTTGTAATCTATGTGCTTGATTCCAAGTCTTTTGAATCTACAATACTTCTTCTTATTTTTTGTTGAGATATCAAGTGGAGTTAAATATCTTATTTCACCTTGGTTAGTATTTACATTTAAGTCTGCCATATTTATTTGACTTTTTCTTTTTTAATTCTGCTCCTTCTTTTCACTGACCATTCAGTGGCATATTTGTCAAGTTTCACGTTTAAATATCTCATTATTCTTTCATCTCTCTTCAACTCCGTCTCATAACTATCAATAACATTTAACTCTCCATCATGTTCAAAATCAATTAACACATAAAACCCACTGAGCTTATTTTGAATTGAATAAGCCAACTTTTTCAGACCCCAGTTTTCTGTGTCAATAATCTTAGAACCATTATCCTTAAGAAAGGATTGATATTTTTTAATAACATCCTTAACCTGAGATTCAGATAATGCAGGATTTAGAATGAATATGGACTCGTAGTGACTCATAATTTTCGAGGGCAAAAATACTCTTTATATCAAGACTTCCAAAAAAAATTATAATTTAATTATAAGGATCTACATCAACATCGGTCTTTATTAATCTAAACTCAGTATACGTATTAAATTTTTTTAGAACTTTTGATATAATTTTTTTTGTTGAAGATAGATTATCATCAGGTTTTATTTTTATTAATAAATTCATTAGAAATTCATTTTTTATTTTGGATATAATTGGATACTCTGGTCCTAAAATTTTACAAGCCATATTATTTTTCAATGTGTTTGCAAACCAATTAGAACCATCATAAACAATGTTTCTATTCCTCGATCTAAATTTTATCTTAATCAGTTTAACATATGGTGGGTAACTAAATTCTTCTCTTTGAGCTAATTCTCTCATGTAGTAATTATCGTCATCATTCGATTGTAACTTTCTATTTAAACTGTGGTTTATGTTCTTAGTTTGAATAAGAACAGTTCCTTGAGATTTAGATCTACCAGCTCGACCAGAGACTTGTCTTATCATTTGAAAATATTTCTCATTAGCACGAAAATCAGGAAAATTCAATAAAAAATCAGATTCAATGACACAGACTAATGAAACATTACTGAAATCAAGACCCTTAGTTACCATTTGAGTACCCACTAAAATATCAAACTCTTTACCCTCAAATCCTTTAATTAACAATTTAAAACTTCTTTTTGATCGAGTTGAATCATAATCCATTCTAGCCACTTTAGTATTTGGAAATTGTTTTTTAATTTCATCTTCAATCAATTGGGTGCCAACCCCCCTTCTCTCCAACGATGGAAGCCCACAACTCGAGCAATTTTTTTTCTCCATTTCACTGTGACCACAGTAATGACACTTCAATATATTGGACTTTAGATGGTAAGTTAAAGTAATGTCACAGTTGGGGCAATTTTCAACCTCATTGCATGCACTACATTGTAGAAAAGTAGAATGTCCTCTTCTATTTCTAAAAATTATTACCTGTTCCTTTTTATCTAATCTGGATTTGATTTGAGCTAAAATATCATCATTAAATAATTTTTTTGCTGATGAATGATTATAGAAAACAATTTTTGGTGGGTCAAAATTCCCAAATCTTTTATTTAAATTGACTATTGAGTATTTATCAGTTTTTGCATTATAATAAGACTCTAAACTGGGTGTTGCAGAACCTAGTATTACGGAACACTTGTGAATTTTCGACAAATAAACTGCAATATCTCTTGAGTTGTAAAATGGTGATTTTTGTGTTTGTTTGTATGCGTTTTCATGTTCTTCATCCACTATTATCAAACCATTGTTTTTCAATGGCAGGAAAACTGCTGACCTGGCACCTAGAACTAAGTGAGGCCTTTCTGAACAAATTATTTTTTTCCAAAGTTCATATCTAGTTTGGGGATTCACAGATGAATGATAAATTATTAACTCGTCATCAAAAAAAGAGTTTAATCTTGTTACTAGTTGAGTAGTTAATGCAATTTCTGGTACAAGAAAAAGAACAGACTTACCTTTTTGTAATTGGGTTTTTATACACTCTACATAAACTTCAGTTTTACCTGATGAAGTAACACCATGAAATAGAACTACTTTTTGTTCTTCAATCACTTTACTTATTTGCTGATAAGCAGTTTTTTGATGTGTTGACAATTCAATATTGCTTTTGGTTTTCCTTTTAATTTCTTGAGATCTTAAAATATTTTTTTTTGATTCGATTAAGGCCTTAGCTTTTAACAAAGATTTAATTGCAGAATCCGTAATATTTAATTCATTTAAAACTCTATTTTTACTTAATTCAGGTTCATCGAGTTGGAAAAATAAATCAATAATTTTTTTTTGAAGTGGAGTTTTGGCTTTACTGTAAGGATCTGCAGAGTGATTGATTCTTAAATATTTTTTTAATATTGGATTGTAATAATCAAATACTTCCTCATTTAAAATAATTTTATTTTTATCAATCAACTCATCAACTAATTTTATAGATTCTTTTCCATAAATTTTTATTATATCTTTTAAACTAACTTCACCAGACTTACTAATATTTTTTAATATTAAATTAGCCTGATCTGAGAGTTTTATACTGTTTTCTTCTTTTGCTAACTTTATTACCGTTTCGCTTTTAACTAAAAACATCTTTGGTAATGCTGTTTCATAAACCTTACCAATTGGACATAAATAATAATCACTAATCCATTTAAATAAAACAATTTGCTCAATAGAAACGCATGGAGCATCGTCTATAATGAATTCTATCTGCTTTAGATTAAAATCATATTGTTTATTAATGTATTTATCTACAACAACTGCAGTATACAATTTCTTTTGACCAAAACTTACAATGATTCGAGCACCTATATTTAGATTTTCAAATTCCAATTTTGAAACGATATAGTCAAAAGTTTGACTTAATGGAATTGGAATTACAACCTCAACTGTATATCTATCAGACAACTTAAAATTTGTTTTAGTTAATTTAGCAATTTAATAGAATTTATGGAACTTATTATTGTTAGTCATAATCAAGATAAATTAAATGAGTTTAAAAAAATTATAGGGGATAAAATTAAACTCTACAGTTTATATGAACTTGGGTTTAATGATGAAATTCCTGAGAGGGAAAAAACTGTTGAGAAAAATGCAGTATTCAAAGCTCAATATATTAATAAAGAGACTGGAAAAAATGTTTTCGCTGATGATACTGGCTTAGAAATTGATTCATTAAATGGAGAACCTGGAGTTTACTCAGCAAGGTATGCAGGAATTGAGAAAAATTCCGAGAAAAATATTGATTTGGTTTTGAACAAGTTAAAAAATAAGAAAAATCGAAAAGCAAGATTTAAGACAGTGATATCTCTAATCCATAACAATAAAACAATAAATTTTGAAGGAATAGTTGAAGGTCAAATTACAAACAAAAGAGAAGGAGAAAATGGTTTTGGATATGATTCAATTTTTCAACCCCATGGTAATGTATTAACATTCGCTCAAATGTCACTGGAAGAAAAAAATAAAATTAGTCATAGATCAATTGCAATTAATAAAATGACACAATATTTAAAAGAAAATAATTTATTGTAAGTTTAATTTATGAGGGTAATTAATTTTTTTCTTGTATTTTTTTTTGGTGCCAGTTGGTTTATATTTTCACAAGATTTGGTCGTTGGAATTGTAGAAAATGACGCAGATTCAAAACCTATATCAAATGTTCATGTAATCAATCTTAACAGAGTTGAGGGCACAATAACAAATAAGAATGGTGAGTTTGAAATTAAAGCTGAGGTTAATGACACCTTATTCTTTTCTTATTTAGGATTTAAGTCTATAAAAATTAGAGTTACAAATGACCTTATAAAGTTCAAGAAATCTAAGATTAAATTAACCGAACTTGCCTACGCATTAGAAGAAGTTGTTGTAAGCCCATACCAACTAACTGGTTATCTAGAAATTGATGCAAGAAATATCCCTTTAAGCAAAACATACCGATACAATATACCCGGACTACCCTCCAGAGGATATGAAGCAGGTTCTAACAGTCCCGGTGCTATAACTAAAGTTTTTGCTGCCATATTTAATCCAGTTGATTTTCTTTATAACATATTTGGGAAAAAGCCTAAACAAATGAAAAAACTTAAGTTGATGAAGGAAGATTATCAAATTAGAGAACTTTTAAGTACAAAATTTGATCGTGAAACTTTAGTAGAATTATTGCAAATAGATAAGTTTGATATTGATGAAATCCTAAGAAATTGCAGCTACTCAGAAAGTTTTATTTTGTCGGCTAATGACTTACAAATTCTTCAAGCCATAAGCCAATGTTATGAGGAATTCAAACTACTTAACAGAAAATAAATTTCTTTACCTATATATACTATCTTTGTAAAAGAATGAACCAGAAAATTAATTCAATTTCACCAATTGATGGAAGATATTTTGATAAAGTTCAAGTTTTATCCAATTTTTTCTCAGAAAAAGCTCTTATCAAGTACAGGCTTAGAATTGAAATTGAATATTTTATTTCCTTAACCAATTTAGGAATCAAGGAGTTACGGAGTTGGAATAAACAAAACAACAAAGCATTAAGAGAAATATACTACAATTTCAATGACAGCGATGCTTTAGAAATTAAAAAAATAGAAAGTATCACAAATCATGATGTCAAAGCAGTTGAATATTTTTTAAAAAATAAATTTGAAATACTTGGTTATAAAAAATTTTCTGAATTTATTCACTTTGGACTAACTTCTCAAGACATTAATAACACTGCGATACCGCTACTAATTAAGGATTATTTGGAATTTAATAACAAGGACGATAATAACATTGGATACTTCGCGCAAATTGTAAGGTTAATTGATAAAATTGAGGAAAAAGCAAAAAAATATAAAAATATTTCGATATTGGCTAAAACACATGGTCAACCAGCATCACCAACAAAACTTGGTAAAGAGTTAAGGGTTTTCTCAACAAGAATCATTGAACAAATTAAATTTTTAAAGAAAATTCCATATTCAGCTAAATTTGGGGGAGCAACAGGAAATTTTAATGCACATCACACAGCTTATCCTAAAATTAAATGGAAAAAATTTGCCAATGATTTTGTAAGTCGTTTAGGCCTCAAATTGTCTTATCCTACTACCCAAATTGAACACTATGATAATTTGGCGGCTTTGTTTGATAACATTAAGAGAATAAATAACATAATTATTGATTTTAATCAGGACATGTGGCTTTACATTTCAATGGACTATTTCAAGCAAAAAATTAAAAAAAGGGAAATAGGTTCGTCAGCAATGCCACACAAAGTAAACCCTATTGATTTTGAAAACTCTGAAGGGAATCTTGGTATGGCTAATTCTATATTCAATCACTTATCATCAAAACTTCCCATATCTAGACTACAAAGAGATTTAACTGATAGTACGGTTCTAAGAAATATAGGAGTTCCTTTTGCTCATTCAATCATTGCGATAAAGTCAACAATTAAGGGCATAGATAAACTCTTAGTGAATGAAGAAAAAATAAATGATGAATTGAATAAAAACTGGATTGTAATTTCTGAAGGTATCCAAACCATATTAAGAAGAGAAGGTTATCCTAATCCATACGAAGAACTGAAGAAACTTACAAGAAACAACAGGGTGATAGATAAGGGTGTTTTTATGAAATTTATTGAGTCTTTGGACATAGATGAAAACATAAAAAATGAACTAAAAAAAATTAGCCCTCATAATTATACTGGAATTTGAAATTAGGAAAGACCAAATTTATTTTTTTGCTGATATTAATCGCCACTATCTCTAGGTTAATTCCCCACCCTCCAAATTTTACCCCTATAACTGCTATAGCTCTATTTTCAGTTACGAAACTCGATAACAAATTTTTAGCGACTTTAACTCCGCTGTTTTGTCTATATCTATCGGATATTTTTTTAGGATTTTATACCATTAATATATTTGTTTACTTATCCTTCACATTGGTAAGCATATTGGGTTATGTTATAGGAAAAATAAACTTATACTCCATTCTTTTATCAAGTTTATTATTTTTTATAATTTCTAATTTTGGAGTGTGGATATTAGGTTACCCCAAAACATTTGAGGGATTTTTTTTATGCTACTTTAATGCAATACCTTTTTTTGGGTACACAATTTTAGGCGACTTGTTTTATTCTTTTTTAATAAAATTGGTTTACAATTATTTTACAAGAAAAAACTATATTAATTTAATTTCTTAAGAATCATTAGTTTTTTCAATAATCTTGGGATCAATTTGAGGTATATTTTTATCAAGAATTTCAAATTTTGTATTCATTTCCTTCTTAAAATCTTCACTATTGTCCTTCAACTCACTTAATTCAATCTTTTTATTTCTTTTTTCAATTGGTGGATTTAACTTTTCTGCTAAATCATATTGTTGCACAAGCCTAACAAATTCTTTAGGTAATATTTTTCCAGCCTTTTGGATATCATTAATAACTATTTCGTTATACCATTGATCAATCTGAATTCTCCTTTTTGCTGCGTGTGCAAAAGTACCTATTACCCTACATATATCATCTCTTTCGTCAGGACTTAATTTATCAGCAAACTCATAATCCTCAATTTTTTTTAAACTTAAGATAATTGGTTCTAGAGCATCCTTAGTAACAATGAAAACCATGTAATCTCCACAATCAATTCTAAAGTCTTTTATTGAACTAACCGTATTAGTAGGTACAACTAAAAAAAACTCTTTTCTAACGTCACCATGTTTTGCATATTTTTTAAGATTTGTTGCCTGATCTTTAAGATATGTCATGAACTTTGAGGTGTCGTCACCTAACGGGCTTTTTGCATCAAACACAATTAGTTGATCTAATATTTTAATTGAACAATCAGGTTTGTTTCTAGGATGGGGAAAATCTTCCTGACTAACATATTCAATTATATTTTTTTTACATATAATCTGGATGTGATTTTGAACATCATTCTCATGTTGCTTCCACTGAAGTTTTTTTTCGTTTAGTTCAAATTCTTTATCATCTAGTAGTTTTTGTTGTCTTTTTTCTTCAAGATCATTTAATCTATTGGTATGCGCAGCAAATTTATCAACCGTTTCATCCTTAGTCTCCCGACTTTGTTCTAAATCTTTTTTTAAACCAACATTAATTTTTTCCAAATCTGAAAGCTTTTCTTCAAGGGATTGGTATTTTATATCTATTTCCTTTTTTTCATCTTTAAGAATCCCTAACTCCTCCAATCTAACTTTCAGCATTTCATTTTCTCGATTTAAATCCGAAATCTTTGAACCGAACTGATTTTTTTTTAAGAAAAAATACATTGATGCAGATGCCAATACTGAAATTACTATGAAAAGAATTGTTTCCAATTGTTAAAAGGTATGAAAAATTCTAATTATTTGGTTAAATACATTTTCCTTCTAGAATATATCTCATAAAAATCATCATCTTTCAGATCATCAATGAATAAAATACTTTCACCAGTACTTTTCATTTCTGGACCTAAATTTTTATTTACGTTGGGGAACTTACTAAAAGAAAAAACAGGTTGTTTTATGGCAAATCCATTTAATTTGGATTCAAATTTAAAATCACCTATCTTATTTTTTCCCAACATTATTTTAGTGGCATAATTAACATAAGGTTGCTTGTAAGCTTTTGAAATAAAGGGAACTGTCCTGGATGCTCTTGGATTTGCCTCGATTATGTAAACAGTATCATCCTTAATAGCAAATTGAATATTAATTAACCCGACTGTTTTCAAAGCAAGAGCGATTTTTTTTGTATGATCTTTAATCTGCTGCATGACATAATCACCTAAATTAAATGGAGGAAGTGTTGCATTTGAATCACCAGAATGTATTCCACACGGCTCAATGTGTTCCATAATTCCAATTATTTGAACATTTTCACCATCACAGATGGCATCAGCTTCTGCCTCAATTGCACCATCTAAGTAATGGTCAAGAAGTAATTTGTTATTTGGAATTTTTTGTAAAAGGTCCACAACATGTTTTTCTAAATCTTCTTTATTAATTACAATTTTCATTCCCTGTCCACCAAGAACATAAGAAGGTCTGACTAGGATTGGAAAATTTAAACTTTCTGATAATTCCAAAGCTTGCTCAGCAGTTTCAGCAACCCCAAATTCAGGATAAGGAATATTGTTTTTCTTTAAAAGTTCAGAAAAAGAACCCCTGTCCTCTGCTAGATCAAGAGATTTAAAAGTAGTGCCGATTATTTTAACTCCATATCTATCTAACTTTTCAGCTAATTTAAGTGCTGTTTGACCACCAAGTTGAACTATAACACCCTCCGGTTTTTCATGTTGAATTATATCATAGATGTGTTCCCAAAATACAGGCTCGAAATAAAGCTTGTCAGCTACATCAAAGTCAGTTGAAACTGTTTCAGGATTACAATTAATCATGATGGTTTCATAACCACACTCTGAAGCTGCAAGTACACCATGAACACAACAATAGTCAAATTCAATTCCTTGACCAATCCTATTTGGACCAGAACCAAGAACAATAATTTTCTTTTTCTTACTTGATTTACTCTCATTATCAACAAAAATATTACCATTTTTGTCCATTACTTCTTCCTCAAAAGTAGAATAATAATAAGGTGTAACAGCTTTGAATTCTGCAGCACAAGTATCAACTAGTTTATATACTCTCTTAACACCAAGCTTTATTCGCTTTTTGTAAACTTGACTTTCAAGACATTTTAACATGTGGGCAATTTGACGGTCTGCAAATCCTTTTTGCTTAGCTTCAAGTAATAATTCTTTGTTCAATGATTCAATATTGTATTTAGAAATTTCATCCTCCAGATTTGATAATTCTTCATATTGATTTAAAAACCACAAATCAATTTTTGTAATCTCATGAATTCTATTAATTGATATTCCTGCTTTAATTGCATCATAAATAACAAAAACCCTATCCCATGAGGGATTTTTTAATTTGGACATAATTGTTTCATAATCTCTATATCCTTTTCCGTCAGCACCTAGACCGTTTCGTTTTATTTCTAATGACTGGGTAGCCTTGTGAAGAGCCTCTTGAAATGATCTTCCAATAGCCATAACCTCTCCTACAGCTTTCATCATCAATCCAACAGTTCTTTCTGAACCCTCAAACTTATCAAAATTCCATCTTGGAATTTTTACAATTACATAATCTATTGTTGGCTCAAATAATGCAGACGTTGATTTTGTTATTTGATTATCTAATTCATCCAACGAGTAACCTATCGCTAATTTACTTGCAACCTTTGCAATGGGATATCCTGTAGCTTTTGATGCTAGGGCAGATGACCTTGACACTCTGGGGTTTATTTCAATGGCAATTATGTCCTCATTTTCATCTGGACTTACAGCAAATTGAACATTACAACCGCCTGCAAAATCGCCTATACTTCTCATCATTTTTATAGCCATATCTCTCATTTTTTGATATGTTGTATCAGAGAGAGTCATTGCTGGAGCAACAGTTACTGAATCACCAGTATGAATGCCCATAGGATCCATATTTTCAATGGTACAAATTATTACAACATTGTCATTTTTATCCCTCAATAATTCTAATTCATACTCTTTCCATCCAAGCAAAGCTTTGTCGATTAAAACCTCATGAATTGGAGAAGCTTCTAATCCTCTTGTTAGTAATTCATCAAAATTTTCAGAATTGTGAACAAACGATGCGCCTGTTCCTCCAAGAGTAAAGGAGGGTCTAATAACTAACGGAAATCCAAAATTTTGCGCAATTTCTTTTCCCTTTAAAAAAGAACTTGCTGTTTCGGCTGGTGCCACAGGAATATTAATTTTTTTTAATAATTCTTTAAATCTTTGTCTGTCT
>Ga0160422_10003221_pt1 | contig 10111 bp, 13 predicted proteins | sample Fk160mmetaG_FD_108192 | JGI IMG/M metagenome (GOLD analysis project Ga0160422, IMG submission 108192) | Marine microbial communities from the Central Pacific Ocean - Fk160115 60m metaG | ecosystem: Environmental > Aquatic > Marine > Oceanic > Photic zone | place: The Central Pacific Ocean... | reverse complement strand
GCTATAGAGGCATATATTAATTTTTTATTTCCACAAGCAGATATAGTAACTCCAAATATTTTTGAAGCAAATTTATTAACTGGACAGAAAATTGCTTCTAGAAAAGATGTTGAAAAAGCTGGAGAAAATATTTTAGAGTTAGGGACAAATGCTGTACTAATAAAAGGTGGAGGATTAAATGAACTGAAAGGTAAAGATTTTTATACAGATAAAAAGGGCCTTAAATATTGGTTCGAGGATAAAAAAGTAAATACCTCAAATACTCATGGGAGTGGATGTACATTAAGTGCTGCCATTTGCAGTTTTAGGGCTTTAGAAATTCCATTATTTGAAGCCATCAAAGATGCAAAATTTTTCACCCAAAAAGCCATAATGAATTCCTACCAAATTGGTGCTGGACCAGGACCGTTAGGCCATTCAGCTTAAATTCAGTTAAAGGATAAAAGATATATTTTCTTTATTTCAAAATATTTCCTTATAAAACACTTCAAGACACACAATTGTGACAAATTAACGCTAGTATCTTTACATTAAGTTATTTAGAAATGGATTTTATTTCAAAAAAACGCGGATACGTTCCTTTTAAAGCAGTACCATACATTTTTGTACTTGCCTTTATTTTAAGTATTACGACTTCATCCCCAACTTTTATTTAGTGTAAACTAGACTCAAAATTATTCTACATAATGAAAAATTATGATGTAATAATTGTTGGTAGTGGCATTGGTGGTCTCTGTTGTGCTTCTTTGCTGGCTTTACAAGGTAAGAATGTTTTAGTCTGTGAAGCTCACAGTAAACCTGGCGGTGTTGCACATAGTTTTAAACATAAAGGTTATACTTTTGAGTCAGGGCCTTCACTTTGGAGTGGACTAGATAGTAAAAATACATATAATCCATTGGGAACTATATTAAATTTATTAAATGAAGAAGTTCATTTATATAAATATAAAGGGTGGAAGGTTTTATTTCCTGAAGCTAGTTTTGACCTAGAAGTAGGTAATCTTGACTTTAGAGAGAAAATAAAATCAATTAGAGGTTCAGGGTCCCTAAAAGAGTGGGATGAGTTTCTTTTAGGTCTTAAACCATTAAGTAAAATAATAAATGAAATACCATTAATAAAATCCTCTCCAAGAGATTTAGATTTATTTGAAATTGCTAGTCTTGCATTCAAATTATTACCTGATATTAGAAATGCTTCAAAACTAACTGGAAGTTTTGGAAAAATTGCTGAGTTTCATCTCAAAGACCCATTTCTTAAGAACTGGGTTGATCTTCTTAGCTTTTTAATAAGTGGAATGTCTATGCATGATACAAATACCGCTGCAATGGCTACATTATTTAATGAATGGTTTAAACCAAATTCGTACTTAGAATACCCTAAAGGAGGTAGTGAAAGCATAGTTCATGCACTTTTAAAGGGACTAAAGAAAAATGGAGGAGACATTTTTCTCTCAACAAGAGTCAAGAAAGTCTATTTTGAAGATGATTTAACAAAAGGAATTCTCTTGGAAAATGGGTCAAAAATCTTATCCAAGTATGTGGTCTTAAATTGCGATAGATGGAGCATAGAGAAAATTCTTCCTGAGAACATTTACCAACGATTTAATATTAAAAGACAAAAAACACCCAAATGTGATTCATTTCTGCATATACATTTAGGTTTTGACTCAACAGGTCTAAATAATTTACCTATACACTCAATATGGGTTGATAAATGGGAGCGGGGTATAACAGCCGAAAGGAACATTGCAGTTTTTTCAATTCCATCTGTAATAGATCCATCAATGGCACCTTTAGGAAAACATGTCCTACATGGCTATACCCCAGCCAACGAACCTTGGGAAATTTGGAAAGATATAGATCCAAAATCAGATTATTACAAAACTCTAAAAGAAGATAGATGCTCTATTTTTCTTGATCCACTGAAAAAAATAATCCCAGATATTGAAAATAGAATTGAAGTCAAAATGCTTGGGACTCCATTAACTCATAAGAAATTCACTAATACTTACTGTGGAAGTTATGGGCCTGCAATTTCTGCATCTAAATCTTTATTCCCTGGATCCAAAACTCCAATAAAAAATTTATTCGTTTGCGGCGCAAGCACATTTCCTGGAATTGGCATCCCTGCAGTAGCAGCCAGTGGTGCCTATGCAGCAGAAGCAATCTTAGGTAAAAAAGAGTATAAAACAATTTTTAAGAATCATTAGCAATTTAAAAAATAAAAAATCAACAGTTTCAATTAAATTAAGAAATAACAAGAATATATAAATTAATCTAAATAAATGATAGTCTTTAATTGGAATATTACTTTTTCTTATAGCACCAATATGTTTTTCTTATCAATTCCACAAGCATGGCATTTAGCAGGCACTTGGTCAGAGCAATTGCCTAGCAATCAAAATCTTATTGGAATGAGCGACCTAGAATTGATGATGACTCTACATTCTATATTTGTACCTTTACTCTTAGGAATATCTGCATATTATTTCATTAAGATATCGAAGGAAGAGTCCAAAAAGGTTAGAAATTAAAAAACAAATTACTTTGCTGAACTTCTTCTTACCACTTTCCTTCCGCTTATAGCATCTACTGGATTTAAATCATCTGTTTTATTAGAGTTAACCTCAACATCACTGTTTGTGCTAGATTCACTTTCATCCATTTCAGAGCAGATACTAACGACCATAGCGGCCTCCACATGGTCTGGAAGATCTCCTATCGTAATTAAAGCTTTTAAAACCAGTTGAAGCCTAGTTTGCTTATCAAGATTGGGTCTTAGTTTATAAACAGTCTTCCAAAGTTCTTTTGTGACTTCTTTTAAAAGCTCTGTATCTGCAGCCAAAATAATTACCTAATTTTTACTTTTCTAATCTAACAAGAAACATCCCATATTAATAAGTACTTTTTTAAATTCAGTATTAGATTGAAATCATAACTAAACTATGGAAAGCTGAATCATTTTTGGATCTTCTTGATTCGCCTTAATGACTTTCTTAAACTCAATTATTTTCTTATCTTTATAATATCTTTTACTTATTTTTGCAGAAGCACTTGAACTAATAGACCTATTTGAACCAGTCACAGAACACCATTCCTTTGCGTTAAAAGTTGCGTAAGGAGAAGAAGATAAAATTTTCATGGCCGAAACATAACTAAATTAATAGTAGTACATATTTACTAATAAGCAACTTTCTGTATGATTTAATTAGTCCAGGCATTAATAAAAAGCAAGCAACCAATACTAGATACAATTAACCAAAATATCCATGGAAGGATTTTTATTGGAAAAAAATAAGAATCAGTATAAGTTTTCATTAAATTATCTCAATATGTCTAATAAGCCTAAAAGGATTATTACAGTTTGAGAATAGGTTAATATGCTCTAATTCTTATTAACTTATGGTTGAAGCAATTTTTGAGCTATTAATTGCGTTAGCCTCTTTATTTCGTGAGTCATCCCAGTACTTAATTAATGCCTCTAATTCATTAATTCTTTTTTTTGCATTAGCAATCTTTTCAGTTGATGTCATCAAGAAATTTTATCTACTTAAAATATGCATTAAAAAATTTTTTTTTCAAGTACTTTTAGGCCAATTAAATTAATAATTTATATAACTAACATTTTTTTATTTTGATAAATTGTCATCTTAACTTTGAGATCAAATAATTATGCAAAGACTCTTAGATTAATTCAATGAAATTGAAGGTAAATCTAAGATTAAGGAAGCAGAAATTAAAAGAGAAGAGACTAAAGATAAATTAATGATGTAAAGGACATAACCTTTTTGTCTTGGTAATTTACTCATAGAAAAAGTTATTACTAGAGATATGATCACTCCAATAATGATGATTATTTTTTCTGTCAATGAATTTAAATGGAATTCTAGGTTTGCATTTTTAAGCGAAGATAAATACTGAGACAAATCCAATTGACCTTCAATATGATTGGAAAGGAAAAAAAGGCTTAAAAAGGTAGAAAACAGAATTGAAGAAATGGCTAAATAACTGACTGGCTTAGTTAATCTGTTTATAGTTCGATTAAAGAGTCTTAACAATAAAAACAAGAAGAAAGCCATCCCTAGGGGAATTGCAGGCAGAAGGATTGCAAGATTAATGGAGTTTCCCATAAAGAGAAATACTGAAACTATATTTTTTATACCAACAGATCACATGAAAAGATTAATTATTTAATTTATTCAATATAAATCGATAATATACCTATTGCCTTTTTATACAATCCTCTCCAAAATCAAATTAAAATATGAATTCAATGCTAACTATTTCAGAAATTATTTTAGCCAGCACTCTTTTCCTTGCAATTATTTACATAGAGGTTTTATTACTGTTCTCCAAAACTAAAACAGCAAAATGAAATCATCCTTCTTAAATATTGACAAAGTTAAACTTCAAAAAGATTTAAGAATTACATGCAACCAAAAAAGGTTTAAATATGAGAGAATAAACACATAAAAAAAATTGATCTAATGAATCAATCAAACAATGACAGTTACAGAGAAAATGTAACTACACAAAATCAATCAAGCCAAGAAGATCCAAAAGTTAAATATAGCGAAACTGAAATTGAAAAGTTGTATCTAAAAATTAAAGAAGATTGGCTTTAAATCTAGACCAATTTTTAGACAAATATAATATGATCGCCTCCAATTAATTACCAATAATTAATATCAAATTTCTGCTCTCCTTTAAATTAATCAATTTATTTCGTTAAAAATACAACTAATACTAAATCTCTTAATAGTAAGACAAGATTCAAGTCCTGACTTTACATCGAACCATTAATGTTTGAGAATAGCCAATCAACCTTCATTCTTTAAAATACCCTTCTCTTAAAATGAAACTTTCTCTCTTCCTTATCAAATTAACTAATTACTGTATCAACTAAAATCTAAACAAATAAGCATTTTTATTAAGGATATAGTATATTTGTACTAACAAGGTCGGAGTGCTATGCCTCGTCAAAAAGTTCCAGATTTTCTTTTTGTAAAATATGGGGATTATGTTGCTATTCAAGAAGAGTCCTCATTGTTTGTAAAAGAAACAAATAATTGCTGGATTGGGCAAGTAATTAATTGTATAGGTGGAGCAAGAAATCCCGATTCTTGGACATTATTTCAGGTAATTAATATAGACAATGGAGAGATCTCAATTATCAATGCAGATACTGTAAAAATGATATTAAAATCTACATAAAGTTAAATTTTAATTAATAAGGAGTGAAAGAGAAAATTCTTAAATATTAACCTAACTCTAGGCATGCAAGACCATAAACTTGATTCATGGGGGTAGGAGGTTGAATCCCCTTATACATCCTATAGGTTCTTGAAATCTCTTGAAAACCTAAATTTGATAAAAGATAATTCGAATAGGGATTTAATCCAGGACAATCCAATAATATTTCGTGGTCTAAACTCTCTGCTAATTCTCTTATAAGTAATTCTGCTAAAGGAGGAGTATCCGCCAATAAAGGACCAATCCTCCAACCGGTTTTATTATTTTGCAAAATACAAGGTCTAATCCTACCAAAACCATGACACATTCCATTTTTATCAATAATTGCTTTTACTTGACCAAAAGAATTTTTTAACCAATCATTAAGAAAATGAGGTCTAGGACTTGGCTCTCTTTGAGAATCATAAATCAAGACTGCTTCAGATGATATTTGATCCCCCGGAACGACTTTTAAATCAGCCTGGAAATCTTTATAAAAATTATATTTAGGTAGGCTATTGCATCCAAACAACTTCCATCTATAAGTAGTAGATGATTTTTTGAAGCCCCATTGTTCATAATCATTAACTCTATTAGGCGCAGCTTCAAGTCCAATACAATCGATATCACTTAAATATTTCAGAGCATGCTTCCACAATCCGACTCCGAAACCTTGCTTTCTATATTCTTTTTTTACAATAAAAAGCCCTATAAAACCATATGAAGAATTATACTTAACGCAAGCAATACACCCAATTGGATCATTATTAAGACATCCGACCCAAACGCCCTGTTTATCAGTACTTTTATAAATAGATATGTCATCAAATCCAGGAGCAAAGCCTTCTAATTTAGCCCAGTCAGTTACTCTATTCAGTTCATAATTGGCTATATTTCGTATAGTAAAATTTTTATCCATAATGAAAATTTTAACCAATTTAATTCAATGATTTCGAATATTTTAGTAAATCAGATTAGGAAATATTTATAAGATTCTCACTCCGTAAAAGAAAAGAATAAAAAAAACTTAAATATAAAATTCTTTTATTAAAGAAATAATGAATTTTACTTACAAGCAGTTAATCTAAATAAAAATATTTATTTATTTCGCTCACCAAACAAACAGCCACCATACAAAAAATCTATTTTTTTGATTAATTAAAAAATATTTAAAAATAGAAATATCAATAGAGAATAAATATATAACTTTTAATAATTAAATTCTCTAAATAATTTATGGAAATTATTTTAGAAAGAATTAAGATAATTTAAAAATGTTTATCTAATATTTATTTTCCCAAAAATCTTAACCAAATAATCTGATATATTATTACTTAACCAACTAAGTTTATTGAATGAAAAGTAATAACATTTCATATAAACTTCCCATCCAAAAGTTAAAAAATAAAGTTTCTTGTGGAGAAACTTTAAATTTTAATTGGAGAATTAATCAAATTGATAAAATTAATAATCTTATTGATAATTACCGATTAGAAATTATAAATTCACTTAATTTGGATCTTGGCAAATCTAAAATAGAAGCTTTATCAGAAATTATCTTAATTAAAGAAGAAATAAAATTAATTAAAAACAATTTAAAAAATTGGATGAAACCTCAAAGGATTAAAACTCCTTTTTATTTATTTCCATCATTTTCAAAAGTAATTTTTGAACCTCTTGGTTGTGTTCTCATTTTAGGTCCCTACAATTATCCTCTTTTATATATATTTAAACCTTTACTAAACATTTTTTCAGCAGGAAATACTGCAATAATTAAACCTTCAGAAAAATGTCCAAATGTTTCTAAATTAATAAAAAGATTAACTGATAAATATTTCCAGTCAGATATATTATTTACAATAGAAGGAGATTATAAAGAATCTAAAAAATTAGTATCTGAAAATTTTGATCATATATTTTTTACAGGGAGCAGTAAGACTGGAAAGTCCATAATGAAATTAGCCGCAGAAAACTTAACCCCACTTACCTTAGAGTTAAGTGGAACAAATCCAGTAATTATTTTAAAAAATACTAATCTGAAAGTCGCTAGCAAAAGAATAGTTTGGGGTAAATTCTTTAATTCAGGACAATCTTGCATTGCGCCAAATCATATCTTTGTTGAAAGAAGCATAGAGGAAGAATTTATAAATGAACTTAAAAAAACAATCGTTTCATTTTATGGTGCGGATGCCATTAACGCTTATGATCTTTCAAAGTTAGAAAAATCTCAATTCTATAAAACTATAAAAATAATAAAAGAATATCAACTTGAAAAACAAATTATTTTTGGAGGTAATTATAACGAAGAATCATATAAAGTTTATCCAACGCTTATAAAGGTAAAAGACGAAAAAGATCCACTAATTAAAGATGAAATTTTCAGTTCTTTACTACCAATAATCTCAATAGATCATTATCAAGAGGCCTTAAATATTATTCAAAGTTCATCTAAACCATTGACAATTTATATTTTTGGAGGAGAAGAAAAAATTCATGAGAAAATATCAGATATGACAAGTTCAGGATCAATTTGCATAAATGATGTAATGCTTCCAGTTCTAATTCCAAATTTACCTTTTGGTGGAGTAGGCAAAAGTGGAATGGGTAAATTTCATGGAGAAATGGGCTTCAGAAATTTTTCCAATCAAAAATCGATTATTAAAAAAAGTCCATTTTTGGATATAAATTTAAGATATCCTCCTTATGAAAAGATTTTAAAATTTATAAAAATATTTTTTCAAATTTAAAAATTCATTTATTCTTTTATCATAAGTTTAATATCCTCCTAAAACCAACTTTTTATAAATAGTAGAATTTATGAGTTCAAAATTATTGTTACTATTTTTCTTATTTTTTAATAAATATGCATATAGTTTTGAAATGATCTTCTTGGTTAGTAATGACAACAATAAGCAAATAATAGAAAAAAGTTTTTTAAACAAAAATATAATTAATAATGTAATGATAGGAGATAAAATTTCAAGTATACCTAAATCATTTTCAATTGATAAAAATAAGCTTGAAAGAATCAATAAATCAAAAAGCCAAAATATTTTTAATTTAAACCAGAATTTAATAGTCTCAGAAAATTTAAAGGGAGAATCATTTAAAGAACAAGAAGATCAAGTAATTCATCATGTTGTTAGCAAAGGGGAAACTTTAACAGATATTTCAATTAAATATAAAATTAGTGTGCAAAAACTAATTAATATAAACAAAATAGAGGATCCGAATTCAATAAAAGTAGGAACTAAACTTTTACTTAAAGAACAAGCTGAAGTTAATTCTGAAAAAAATCAACTAGAGATAACTTCTCAAAAGGAATTAATGCCTTCTTTAAATAATAAAAGATATGGTCTAATAATCATTAAATCAAACAAGGTCAAGGAAATTAAAAGTCAAAAATTTCTAAATGCAATAAATTATGAAGGGAAAAAGATTAGACTCTCGATCAATTGTAAAAACAGAAAAATTAATGTGAAACCATTTGGGAAAGGTTGGAAAGGATGGATGAGAGTAACTGAAAAATTTGAGAATAGGTTATTAAATGATATTTGTTAGAAAATTTTTGGTAAATATGTGTGAATAATTACCAATAAACATTTAAGCTATAAGTTATTCTTTATAAAGACTGCTTACAAATTATGGAAATCAAAAGGGGAGATATAGTAAGAATTAAAAGAAAAGAATCCTATTGGTATAACGAAAAAGGTAAGGTGGCTTCAATAGATAAATCTGGTACCAAATACAATGTTACAGTGAAATTTGATAAAACAAATTTTTACGGTATTAGCGGAACCGATGGCGGAAACAATACTGCTAACTATGCAGAAAGTGAACTTGAATTATATTAAAGGTTTTGCCAGAATTACCTGAAGTAGAGACAGTTAGAAAAGGTCTAGAAAAAAAATTAAAAAATTTTATTGTTAATGAAGTTCAAATACTTCGACCCTCAACTATTGGTTATCCTAAAGATATCGACGAATTTATAGAAGGAGTAAATGGCTCTCTATTTGATCAATGGCAGAGAAGAGGAAAATATTTAATTGTTAATTTAAAAAAACTTTCAAGTAATTTGAAAATAACTGATAAGTCTAAATTTAGAAATAATGGATATTTGATAATACATTTAAGAATGACAGGTTATTTTAACTGGTTCAAACGTCCAAAAACTCCTTGTAATCATACACGAGTAAGATTTCTGAATGAGAGGAATAATGAGCTAAGGTTTGTTGATGTTAGAAGTTTTGGCCAACTTTGGTGGATTAAAGAAGGACTTAAACCAGAAATAATTATCAAGGGGCTTGGCAATTTGGGACCTGAACCTTTCTCTAAAGAATTTAACATTAATTACTTAATAGAGGAATTTTCAAAAAGGGAAAAATCAGTCAAGGCGGTATTATTAGATCAAACAATTATTGCTGGTATAGGCAATATATATGCAGATGAAAGTCTTTATGAAGCAGGCATATCCCCTTTTAGAAAAGCAAAAACACTCAAGAAAAATGAATTATCGATTTTGAGAACTTCTATTATAAGGATTCTAGAAAAAAGTATTGGATCGGGTGGAACAACTTTTAGTGATTTCAGGGACCTTGAAGGTTTAAATGGAAATTATGGAATGTTAGCAAATGTATATAGAAGAAGCGGAAAAGAATGCCATAAATGCAAAAATCTAATTCTTAAAAAGAAACTTGGAGGAAGAAGTACGCATTGGTGCTATAAATGTCAAAAATAAAGGGCCTACAAATGTAGACCCTTTAAAATATTTTATCTGGCATTGAGCTATCTTCTCAAGGGGCTACCCCCTAAATATTTTCGCCGCTTATGCGTTTCACAACCGAGTTCGAGATGGATCGGAGTGGTTCCACATCGCCAT
>Ga0160422_10003220_pt1 | contig 10111 bp, 8 predicted proteins | sample Fk160mmetaG_FD_108192 | JGI IMG/M metagenome (GOLD analysis project Ga0160422, IMG submission 108192) | Marine microbial communities from the Central Pacific Ocean - Fk160115 60m metaG | ecosystem: Environmental > Aquatic > Marine > Oceanic > Photic zone | place: The Central Pacific Ocean... | reverse complement strand
GTTTTGTCAACGGGGCCGATGTGAACATCGCGATGCCTTCCACTCAAACGGTGGGTGAATGTGTCTTCGATACGGCGAGCGATGTCACAATCGCTAATGCGGCGAAGCTTGTTTCAAACACAGGTATTTTTACCGCATCCGGGTCCACCGGCACCTACACGATCGAGGGAGAATTCGAGATGTGTGCCTATAACCTTTTTGAGATTGAGGGAGGTGAAGTTGTTCTCGAGGGAGCAATCTCAGGAGGTTCCGGTCTACGCAAAGAGGGTGAAGGAACAATGGTCCTGAGGGCAGACAATTCCTTTGGTTCCACAGGTGGCGGCATAGGTTGTACTGGAGGAGTGCTTCGGATAGAAGGGGTAAACCAGTTCACAAGCAGTGCCTCGGTCCTGCGGGGAGACCTTGTGCTGGCAGGCGCGGCCCCGGTTGACTCTCCCGGAACTCTTGGGAATGCCAGCTCCGACGTCGCGGTAGGAGCAGATAGCGGGATCTTTGGAAATATTACCACCCCTGCTCGTCTTATTATTCAGGGAGATCACGATGTTGCCCGAGGCGTTACCTTTGCAGCCGGGACGTTCGACAAGAGGCTCGGCGCCCGCGCAACGTTGTCTGGAGCCGAGTTCAGTGGAGCGGTGACGTTGCGACCCGATTCCACGGAGACGAAACTTTTCGCGGAAGGGTCCTCAGACCTTGTTGTTTTTTCGGGCGATGTCTCAGGAGGAGATCCTGCGCTGACAATGGAGATCAACCCCGGGGGAGCAGAAGGTACCGTACGATTCGCCGGTGCTGACAAGACCTACGGAAACACGACTTTTGTTCGTGGGGGGCTTCTTGAGCTCGCAGTTGGGACCAGTATCAGTGGAGAAGTCATCGTTGCCCCGGAAACGGCGGGCCGGTCTGCCGTGGGGGGTGGGGGAACCTTCGCTGGCGGTATCGCGGTTGGCGCGGGGGGAATTATCGCTCCGGGTACGGGTGTCGGCACGCTGCTGAGTAGCAGTCAGAGGTGGGAGTCAGGGGGAGCATTAGAGGTTCAGATTGTGGACTCGGGATTGGAACCGGGAGTCGGCTGGGATCTGGTCTCCATTGAGGGAGTGCTGGCCCTCTCAGCGACATCGGAGGCTCCGTTCTTGATCGATGTAAGTTCCCTGACAGCCGCTGGTGAGAGCGGTCCCCTCGCGGGATTTGATCCGACCGAGAGTCATTCGTGGAAAATCTTGGATGCCACGGGGGGCGTGGCGGGATTCTCAGGGGATGTCCTGATGGTGCAATCGGGAGGCTTCCACGGCGCTCCTGGAGGAGTGTTTGCGGTAACTCTCGAGGCAGGTGGGAATGCAATTTATCTGAACTATACACCAGGAGGAGGGAGCTCTCCAGGAGAGACCTGGCTGGCGGCAAACTTCAGTGCTGCGGAATTGAGTGATGTCTCTATTTCAGGTTGGAATGCGGATGCTGATTCGGACGGATTCCCCACCCTGCTTGAATATGCCCTTGGAGGTGATCCGAAAGAACGGGATGATACGATCGATCTACTTCTGGAAATTGGTGCCCCGGCAGGAAATCCCGGTGATCCCCGTCTTTCTTTCTCCTTTACGAGACTGCTCGATCGGACGGACATCGACTATTATGTGCAGGCTGCGGATTCGCTTGAGGGAGTTTGGACGAACGTGGGTGAAATTGTGGGAGGGACAGCGCCGGTGGCATTAAATGGTGGGGTTCTCTCGGCCGGGCCTTCAATTGGTAACCTTCAGAATGTGACATTCTCGGATACCGTGCTAGTGAGAGACGCGGGGAAACGCTTCATGCGCCTTGAGATCGTGAAGCGGCCTTGAGTTTGAACAGGGCGTAATATTTCCCGTGATTCCGGTAGAGACAGCCTTTGTGAACACTACGAGGGTTCCTGCTTTGACAGATTGAACTGAGATTGCCCTGTTAATACGCCGGCAAGAGGCCAGGATTCTCTCCCGCGAAGAGCAATTCGAACCTACTCCGTAAAGTCTGCAACGAGTTTCTTTACCGCGCCCTGCTTGAGGGACTCTCCCTTCTGGACCTTTTTGGCCATGGAAAAGGTTGTGCGGATCAGAGAGCTTCCCTCCACTTCCTCCTTGTAGGAAATCACTTCGTCTTCCTGCAGCACCTTGCGCCACTCTGTCCTGACATCCTGCCAGAAACCTTTGGTTGCCTCCCAGTAGTTTTCGGCCTTGCTGAAGTCCTCTTGATCGTAGCGGCGGTAAATATTGAGTCCGGTCTCGTGGCAGAGAAACTTGTTCTCGTCCTTGATCCACTTCCTGTTCTCCTGTTCATGGACCCATCCCTCGGGTGTAATAACATGACGATTCACGGCTCGGAGGATATCGTAATCACTCCGCTTGGTGTACTCCCTCCTCGGGAGGGGTCTGCAGGTATCCTTGCTGGTCCATGCGCTGCGGTTCCCCTCGTGCGTCCATTTGCCCCAGCTCTCATACCGCGGGCTATCATCGACCTGAGTCACTAACTGAGTCCAGGTACCCTTCACCTCTGCAGCGGGTAAAGTTCGTTTTTTCCACGTGCGTTTACCCTGATATTCAACCATGACTGGGTCTTCGTATTTCCATACCTGACCCCAGTGTTTCACGACCTGCATCACCGGGCCGATCTCAGCGAGGAGAATGTGCTGAAGGACGATGAGATTCTCGTGGTCCTCGACCACCTTCACGATTTCGAGTGCATCAGCACGATAGGGCTGTTTGAGCTCGTAGCCGGGGACGAGCGGGACCGTTTCCTTGAACGTGAATTCGACATCGAATTTGCCCGACATGGCGAGAATGGCTTTGCGGTCTTTCTCAAAGTTATTCGCCTCGGCCGCCCCGCCTGTGTTCACAGAACCGAGAATTACGGCGGCGGAGAGGGTTATCAGCAGCTCCTTCATCTGCAGTGACCATACCAAGGAGTGACCGGCGGGCAAGCCGCGTATTGATCATGTATTGGCGATTGATTGTCGGGAGCACCTGAGGCGGTCGGAGATGCGGTCAGTCTCAAGGGTTGCGGCGGTTGGCTCTTGTTGTCACTCCATCTGCAATTGTGGTTTGGCCTGCCGGGTTCGATTACGCTAAAACCTTGCTGATGAGGATCAGAGAGCTAACCCAAAATGAGTGGCAGAAAGTCGCAGCAATGATCCATGCTTCAACCAACGCGTGGTACGAGGCCAATCTCAATCGTTCGATCTTTGATGAGGGTGATTCTTCCGGCTGCATGATTTTCCCGGAGGTCTACGAGGCTCTAGACCCCAATTGCTGTCTGGTGGCTGAGGATGACCACGGAAGGATGATGGGGTCGTGTTTCTATCACCCCAGAGAGACCCATGTTTCATTAGGGATCATGAACGCTCACCCGGATCATGCAGGGCGGGGTGTTGCGGCTGCGTTGCTTGCCGAGGTTGTCAGTCGGGCTGGCGACCTGCCGGTGCGGCTTGTATCGAGCTGTATGAATCTTGATTCCTTCTCTCTCTACACCCGGGCGGGATTCGCTCCCGGAGAGCTTTATCAGGATATGTACGTCCCTTCTGAAAAGAAATTGCCCGAGGCCCCTGCCGGCAGAGAGAGAATCAGGGAGGCCTTAGAGGCTGATATCGGAGCGATGGTGGAACTGGAGGAAGAGTTGAGTGGGATTCGACGGGAAAAGGATTTCCAATTCTTCCTCAGAAACGACCAGAGCATATGGAGAACCCTTGTAATTGAGGGGGCGAATCAGCAAATTGACGGCTTTCTAGGCTCGGTCAGCCATCCGGGCAGCAACATGCTTGGCCCGGGCGTGATGCGTCGGGAAGCAGACGCTCTTGCTCTGATTCATGCGCAGCTGGTGCTCTCAGGGGGCCGTCAGCCGGTGTTTCTCGTGCCAGCACGAGCTGCCGGCCTTGTGTCCTCATTGTATCGATGGGGCGCGAGGAACTGCGAGCTGCACGTCGCCCAGGCGAGGGGAAGTGTTCAGCATCCCTCTGGAATCACCATGCCGACTTTCATGCCGGAAACCAGCTGAGTCGTTACTCGAATACATATCTTCCATCAGAGACGCGCACATTTGGAGGGGTCTTTGAGCGCTCGAAAAAATCATAGCCATCCTGGAGATTTTTCCAGAAGGAATACCACTTGCTGGAGCGCTCCCTTGCGAGCCGCTGCGCGGTCATATGAAAAGGGAAGCAATGAACACGGAAAAATGGCTGGCCTTCGGCGAGAGCGGCATGGCAGAGAGTGTAGATTTCCTCAATGCCTGGATCAGTCATTGCGAAGCAACCGATGGAAACCTGGTTGCCATGAACCATGAGATGGCTGCCGGTTCTGCCATGGCCCCGGTCATAGGTGTTCGGGTAGCCAAGGTTGAATGAAAGGTGGAACCGGCTGTTCGGATTCATCCGCCCCGGGCTAACATAATAAAACCCTTCCGGGGCTTGAAGATCTCCTTCCCGTTCCTTGGGCCCGAGATGACCTGACATGGCGGCGACAGGGTAGGTCTTGAAAAGCCTGAAAGTCCTCTTTCGTTGCTCCCTGACGAAGAGTTCCAGTAGGCCTTCTTCTTTTGTGATACGGATAAAGACGGGGTTCCCGAATCGCATTCCACCTGCAGATAATTCAGTGGCGAGCCTGAGGCGCACTCGCTCGGCAGCCTCACGGGAACGCTCCGAGGAAAGTAGACCGGGGATGGCCGCCTGCTGGGAGTAAGGGCGGTCTGAACTCATAAGGAAGAGAAATCCCGGCAGCAGTGCTCTTATTTGCGGGCCGAATGGACAACGGCGCCCAAGGGCAGGAAACCTCAACATGCCGTGATCCCATGATTTTTGAGTCGAAAGTTACAGTAGTTTCTTCCTTGTGAAGTTTCTGATGGCGACGACTCGCTTGATGACCCCGGACGGTGATAGGAAATCCTCATGGAACAGCACCAGGATGATCAGGAGATTCCGTCAATCGGAATAATAGGCGGGAGTGGGCTCTACGAAATGGAAGGATTCGTGCAGAGTGAGGAGCGGACAGTGAAAACCCCATTCGGTCATCCCTCCGACATGCTGGTAGGGGGCATCGTGTCCGGTAGACAGGTCTGGTTCCTGCCAAGGCACGGCAGGGGTCATGGTCTTCTGCCTCATGAAATTAACCACAGGGCGAATATCTGGGCTCTTCGTTCCCTCGGGGTTCGTTGGATCATCTGCGTCACTGCGGTGGGAAGTCTCAGGGAAAAGTATGCTCCCCGCTCTCTGGTCCTTCCTGATCAATATTATGATCGGACTTCCCGTCGGGATCAGCACACGTTCTTCGGGAGCGGTATCGCTGCGCACATCTCCTTCGGGGAACCTGTCAGCTGTGGTCTCCGAGAAATTCTTGCCGAGGCGTCCCGGGCGGAGCCTGACCTTCAGGTATTCAACGGCGGAACCTACGTGAACATGGATGGTCCAGCATTCTCGACCCGCGCTGAGAGCGATGCGAATCGTCAATTGGGATTCGATGTTATAGGCATGACCAATCTTCCCGAGGCAAAGCTGGCGAGGGAGGCCGAAATCGCCCTGAGCACCTTGTGCATGGTTACCGATTATGACTGCTGGAAAGATGAGGAAGTTAACGTGGATACGGTGCTAAGTCATCTGCATGCCAATTCGATCATGGCGCAGAAAATTATCGGACGTGCGATTCCTCTCCTTCCCAAAGAGGCGAACTGGCCCGAGCATCGAGCCCTTGACTCAGCAGTCATCACCAGACGGGAACTCTGGCCCGCGGAAACGCTTGAGAAGTTAAGCCCTATTTTGACGCCTTTTGTGAAAAGAACGCCAGACTGGGAGGGTAACTAAGGCGTGACACGAGACGGTGCCAAAGGTAAAAGAACGGGCCGTCAGGTAAGCTTTCTTTGAGCACAATTCTCATGTCTTTGCGACTTCTGATCCTTGCCCCCGCACTTGTGCTTGCCGCGTGGCTCTCGAGCAGCTGTTCGTCTCTTGAATCCGAGGGAGAGAAGCCCTCCACGATGGCGAACAATGGATATCGTTCGCCCTATCAGGCATGGCCCTCGGCGAGAAACCCTACCCTCGGTCTGTCCTCGCAATTTCCCAATTCCATAGGGATCACGCACTCACGTGGACTTGGGAGCCAGCCTTACATCGCGATGACTTTCGATGACGGTCCTCATGCGAGTAACACTCCTCGTCTCCTCGACATCCTGCGCCAGCGGAATATCAAGGCCACCTTCTATGTCGTCGGGAAGAACGTTGATAATTACCCTCATCTTACCCGCCGTATCGTAGCAGAGGGTCACGAGATTGGGAATCATACCTATACTCACCGCAATTTAAAGAAGCTCAGTGATGCGCAGGTTTTATCCGAGATGGCGCGCACCCGGATTTCCATTGTGAATGCCACGGGGGTTCAGCCGCGGACCATGCGTCCGCCATATGGCGCGATCTACCAGCGGCAGAGAGAGTTGATCATGAATCGCTTTGGTTACCCGACCATTATGTGGGCTGTCGACCCCCGCGATTGGCAGCGCCCCGGGATCAGCGTGGTAAAAAACCGGATTCTCACCAACACGACGAACGGTTCAATTGTCCTCGCCCATGATCTCCACGCTCCTACCGTGGCCGCGATGCCGGCCACCTTGGACGGGCTTCTCGCGAAGAGATTCAAGTTCGTGACGGTATCCCAGTTGCTGAGTCAGAAGGCTCGGTATGAGTAAGGATGACGCTGCTTCCCTCGGGGCCGGAGCCTCGGTTGATCGCTGACAGAATTAGAAGGCTGAGGGCCTATCGCTCCAAGCAAAAAGCCGGGAGACGATCTCCCGGCTTTGCTTTGTTTTAGAATCTGTCAGGACGCCCTTCTCAGGCGTCAGGCTTTTTGTCACCCGGCTTTTCCCCGCCTGGCCGACGCCCTCCGGGGCGACCACCTTCAGGACGACCACCTCCGGGGCGGCCACCTTCAGGACGACCACCTCCGGGGCGACCACCTTCAGGACGACCACCTTCGGGACGGCGTCCCTGGGGTCTTCCCCCGCGACGGGCCTTCATGGCTTCCTTGCGCTCTTCTTCATTGAGCTCGCCATCGCCATCCTTATCGTACTTCTTGATGAATTCCGCCCTGCGGGCGCTCATGGCTTCCTTGCGCTCTTCCTCATCCAATTTTCCATCCCCGTCCTTGTCAAACTTCTCAAGCATTTCCTTGGGGACCTGACGAGGTCCGCCGCGACGCTGACCACGCCGCTCACCCTGATCTCTCTCTCCTCGCTCGCTTCGTTCGACGCGCGGAGGTTTTTTTTCGTCCGTTTCCTCTACGGCGACGGAAGTCATCGATCCTGTGGCCGAGAAGGCAAGGATCACTGTGTATGCTTGGAGTGTCTTCTTCATTTGATGTTCGATTGTTGCACGGCTTTTTCCGTGCTGGCTGATGAAACTGGTTCCACGAACCATAGTTGCGAAATATTTTTGTGATCTTGCTGGTCGCAGGGTTTTGGCATTGCGTGGCCAACTGGTAGGCGGTTTGATGCTTGGAACGATGGGATCGGCAACCAGTAATGACTCCTCGCGTGCAGCATCCTTCCGGGCGCGCCTCCTGAGTACGGTTCTTCTCTGGAGCTTTGTGGCGCTTGTGTTTGCCAGTGGCAAGCTGTGGGCCATGGGTGTCATGGTGGCGCTCTTCACGTTTCTTGGAGGTTTTGAATTCCTCGCTCTGACGCGGGACGCCCCAGGACGGGAGTGCCGTTTGTGGGGGTTGGGAGTAAATATGGGATTTCTCCTGTACATGCTATTTGGAGTGATCTGCTCCCGGGGTCTTCTTGAAGGCAATAATTTCCTTCCTGAGATTGCCGGAGTGGTGCTGGTTACGATCGGCTCCTTCATCTTACGACTGCGATTTCCGATTGAGGGAAATTCGTCGGTGCAGGCGGTGACTCTGGCGCTTCTAGGGTTCGTATATATTCCCGTGCTGTTCGGAGGCTTTATCATTCGGTTAGCCCTGTTTCGGCCTGAAGTGGCCTCCGGATTCTGGTTGATCCTCCTCGTCGTGGTCGTCGCCAAGTTTACAGATATGGGAGCTTATCTTGTCGGGACCTGTATCGGCCGGCACAAAGCGATTCCTCACATCAGCCCGGCAAAGTCTTGGGAGGGATACTTCGGTGCGCTTTTCTTTGCGCAGGGAGGAGCATTTGCCATCTATGCGCTTGGTGGCGAGCATCTTTCGTGGCTCGGATGGCCCCATGTCATCGGGTTGGGACTGGTTGTGGCAGTAGCCGCAATGGTGGGCGACCTGGCGGAGTCGATCCTGAAACGCAGCCTGCAGGTCAAGGACTCTGGGCGGATTCTTCCGGGTATTGGGGGTATTCTGGACTTAATCGACAGTCTCTGTTTTGCGCTCCCTGCCGCTTTCTTCTATCTGTATCTGCAGAGCATGTAAGACCGCTGGAACATTGTGTCCGGCATTATGGAAACCATGTCCATCAAACCCAAGAAAATCGTTATTCTCGGCTCTACCGGATCCATTGGTACAAGTGCGCTTAAGGTTGCGCGCGAGATTCCAGACCACATGGAGGTTGTTGGTCTTGCAGCCGGCTGTCAGGCTGAGCTTCTTGGTGCACAGGCTCGGGAGTTCGGGGTCAGGCATCTTTCGATTGCTGATGAAGCACTGCGTGAGACAGTGCTGGCGGCTGCGCCCTCAGGTAGTGAGGTTGGTGTTGGCGCACAAGGACTCAGAGAATTGGCCTGCCTGCCCGAGGCAGACATGGTACTGATCTCGATTGTAGGAACGGCCGGGCTTCAGCCGGCTCTTGATGCAATAGCAGCCGGAAAAGATCTGGCTGTGGCAAGCAAGGAGATCCTTGTCATGGCGGGTGAAATTGTCATGGCTGCGGCGGAGAAGGCGGGAGTGAATGTTCTTCCCGTGGACAGCGAGCACAATGCCATCTTCCAGTGCCTGGACGCAAACCCCTCGGGAGCAGAGGCCGTGCGGCGTCTCCTGCTTACAGCTTCCGGGGGGCCCTTTCGCACTGCCAGTCCCGACCTGCTGAGTGAGGTTACCCCGGAGCAGGCTCTCAAGCATCCGACCTGGGAAATGGGACGGAAGATATCCATCGATTCGGCCACCTTGTTCAACAAGGGTCTCGAGATGATCGAGGCTCGATGGCTGTTCGGTGTCGGCATGGATCGGGTCGATATTGTGGTCCATCCGCAGAGTATCGTACACTCAATGGTAGAATTCGTAGATGGCAGCGTGCTGGCTCAGGTGAGCACGACGGATATGTGTTTTCCCATTCAGTATGCAGTGACGTGGCCACATCGAGTTGCCCACTCGCTTGAACCTCTCGACTTTGCCTCTCTGGCCCGCCTTGATTTTGAAGAGCCACGGGAAGAGGTTTTTCCTGCCCTGCGCCTTGCTCGTGAGGCCGGGACAGCCTGCGGCACTATGCCTGCGGTCATGAATGCGGCGAATGAGGTGGCGGTGGAGGCCTTCTTGGAGGGCTTGATCCCGTTCCCCCGTATCTGGGGTCTCGTTGAGGAAGTCATGGATCAACACTCGGTCATGGGTAACCCCGGCCTGGAGGACCTGCTCGAAGCAGATAAGCAGGCGCGTCAGATCGCACGATCTGCGTTCTCCTGAAGCCATAAAATCCTGTCAGCACAGGGTTACGACGCAATCTGGTTCCAGGTGGAAGAATGGAGTAACCTGATGTAAGTTCGCACAAACCCTGTATCGAGGGAAATCACTCACTACGGTCAATCAAGCCCCTGCCATGCTCTTCACCAAGGAACGTTCGACTGCTCCGCTAGCGGGGCTCATTCTCTTGGTTGGGACCTGCAGCCTTCGAGCTATTGTATTCTTCGATACGGGAGACCCCGGCCATAACAGGGAGAGTGCTCCGTCCGGTCTCCATGAAGGGTCGGGCTGGCAGTATCAGGGGGAGTATAAGGAGTTCCTAGGAACCGTGATTTCTCCACGACATTTCATTACCGCGGTTCATCTGGGTAAGGGGGCAGAAACATTCGTGCAGAGGTCCTGGTTTACCGGGGAAGAGAACGATCGGGTATATTTCATTAATCCCAATTTCAATGAGGGCAATGGAGCCCTAGATATTCCCGAAACGGATCTGAGAGTCTTCGAGGTTTATGGAGAATTTC
>Ga0160422_10003219_pt1 | contig 10111 bp, 9 predicted proteins | sample Fk160mmetaG_FD_108192 | JGI IMG/M metagenome (GOLD analysis project Ga0160422, IMG submission 108192) | Marine microbial communities from the Central Pacific Ocean - Fk160115 60m metaG | ecosystem: Environmental > Aquatic > Marine > Oceanic > Photic zone | place: The Central Pacific Ocean... | reverse complement strand
ATATTGCATTCTTGCTAAACATGTATTAATTGAACATTTTTGAATTTTAGCAATTTCTTTAAAACTTATTTGCTCGTACATTCTTAGTATAAATACTTCCCTTTGTTTTAGTGATAATACTTTTAAAGCTGATTCTATTTTATTTCCAATTATTTTTGCATCAATTTCTTGTCTTAACGAAATATCAGTAGAAGGAATTTGTTCATCAAAATTAATAGATTCATCGTTATTTATTTTTTGATAAAAACTTATATTTCTCCAATTCTTTCTTGCCCTATCAATAATTAAATTATGAGAAATTCTAAATAACCAGCTGATAAAACTACCTCCCTTAAATTTTTTTATATTTTTTATAGCCCTAAACCATACTTCTTGAAAAATGTCATCAGCATCATCTTTTCCCTCGGTCATTTTTAATATGAATGAATAAAGAGGATTTTTGTATTTATTAATCATTGGCTCTAAAGCATTACTATTTCCATTAACATATTCGTTTATTAACTCTTGATCACTTTTTTCCATCAAAATAATTATAATAACACAACGATTTTTTTTCTATATTATTGTACATATTTTGAAATTATTTTACCTGTAATTGGATCACTTGAAATATTTAAAGTTTTATCTTTTAACTTAAGATTGAAAGAAAATGGGTCACAATGACCATTTGGGTAAAATTTCATATAATAATAATCATCATCTAAAAATATATATGAATTGTCTTCATTTAAAAATTTCTCGATTTCAATTTCTTTAGGAAAATTTCTTACTATCTCTTCATTTATTTTTATTTGTTTTAATGCAAATTCATCTTCAACATAATCAACAATATTATTTGCTTCTCCAACACTTATTTTTTCTTTGTTTAAATTAATAATTACGATAAGTTCTTTCTCTCTAAGAATAGACATTCCTCGAGCAAATTTACATATTTTCTCAATATTTTTTGCACTACTAATTAGTTTAAAATTTTTCTGCGATTGAGAAATATTTGGAATAATTAAAGACGATATTAGCAAAATTAATACTAAAGTCAAAATAACCTCAATTAAGGTAAATCCACTTGTAATTTTTTTATTTCTTTTTTTATCTGTCGTAACAAACGACATTTTTAATCCCAATTATTAATAGATTCTCCTTTGGGCGTTACACACGATAAGTCAAACCTGTGAGTGTTATTTATGCCAGGAGCCGCGTAAGAAAAAGGTTTACCCCAAGGGTCTAAGGGAACTTTATTTTTACTAAGTAGATTTTCACCTGTAGTAGGACATTTTAGAAGATTTTCAAGACTTTCGGGATAGTAACTATTATACATTTCATATTCAGTAATTGCAGCTGATAACATCTTGATATTACCTGATGCAGCAGCTTTATTAGCCATGTCTGATTTTCCCCCAAGATTTTGAACTCCAATTGTTGCTAATATACCAATTATTACAACCACTAAAATTATTTCAATTAAAGTAAATCCTGATTTAGATAATTTTATATTTTTGTTTTTCATAAGCTTCCCTTTAGTTTACATACCAAGTGAATCGGTTAAAGTTAATACTGGTAATAACAAACAAACGGCAATACTTCCAACAATTAGAGCAACTATAACAATTAATAACGGCTCAAGTATTGTTGTTGAGGTTTTTACTAATCTATCTAACTCACTATCATATCTTCTTGTTATATGTTTAAGTGCACCTGTCATATCTCCAGTTTCTTCACCAATAGAAATCATATCAATTAAAAGTGAAGGAAAAATTTTACTCTTAGAAAGAGGTTTAGATATACTTGTACCATCTTTCACTTTAATTCTTGCTAATTCAATCTCATTTGAAATCGCAATATTATTAATAGTTTTTTGAACTATTTTTAATGCCTGCAATATTGAAACTCCATTTTCTAAAAGAGTTCCAAGTGTTCTTGAGAAATGAGAAAATGCATTAGTCTTAATAATTGAACCAGCTATAGGAATTTGAAGTTGTATTTGATGCCATAATTTTTTTCCATTTGTTGTTTTTAACCATCTATTTACAATAAAAAAAAGAGCTGTTAAAATTAATATTAATAAAATACCTTGATTTACTAAAAATGTACTAAAATTCATTAGGGCAATAGTTGGTCTTGGTAAAGTTGCTCCCATTTCTTCAAATGTTCCTGCAAATTTTGGAACAATAAAAATCATTAATCCAATAACAGCAATACCTCCGATAATTAGGACTATACTTGGATAAACTAAAGCTGAAATTACTTTTCCTTTTGCTTCATAAACTCTCTCATAATGAATGCAAATATTTTCAAGTGCTAACGATAAATTGCCACTTTCTTCACCAGCTTTCACTAAATTTCTATACAATGTTGAAAATGTTTCAGGAAAAAGTTCTAATGCATTAGATAAAGATGAACCTTGAATAATTTCGTCTCGTAATTTCACCACAATTAATTGAATATTATTCTTTTCTTTTCGATTTGATAAAGTATGAAGAGCTTTTCCAATTGTCATGCCCGATGCAAGTAAATCTGATAATTCACGAGAAAATAATAATAAATCTGAAAGTTTCATTCTTGGTTTTGTTTTAAATCCCAACTCAAAATTAATCTTATTTTTGATTTTTTTATTGGTACGATTTTTAGATTGATCTGTAATTGATATAGGAATTAAACCAAGTTTTTCAATTTGATTTGCTGCAGACAATTCATCAATAGCATTGATTTTTCCATCTTGCTTGACCCCATTTTTATCTAAAGCTGTATATGAATATGATAACATAATTTTTAATATTTATATTTATAACGTTTAATTAACAAATTTATTGAATATTTTTTAAGCTCTTGGATGAAATTTTTCATGAATATTTTTCAATCTACTTCTTTCAATGTGAGTGTATATTTCTGTTGTTGATATATTTGAGTGTCCTAACATTTCCTGAATTGCTCTTAATGTCCCTCCATTTTCTAATAAATGAGTTGCAAAAGAATGTCTTAATGTATGAGGAGAAATATTTTTCGTAATACCGGCATTTTTAATATGACTTTTAATTAATTGCCAAATTCGCTGTCTGGTAAGTAATTTTTTATGTTGTGAAAGAAATAAATGATTGTCATTACTATTATAATGTAATCTTTCAGTTTTTATATATTCGTCAATTATTGCAAGTGTTGACTTATTTATTGGTATTAATCTATCTTTTTGTCCTTTACCTGTAACCTGTATATATGATTCTTCAGAGCACACAGAATTTAATTTTAAATTAACTAATTCAGATACCCTTAATCCGCAGGCATATAATAATTCAATTATAACTTTATCTCGGAATGCATGCCTATAATCTTTTAAATTAGAAATATATGAAAGTAATGTTGTGACCTCATTTACAGATAGGGTTTCAGGAATATTTTTCCATATTTTTGGAGAATGTATCTGAGACGACGGATCTTCTGAAATTAAATCTTCTTGAAGAAGGTACTCAAAAAATTTTCTAATACTAACAATATGTCTTGATATTGATGAAGGTTTTAATCCATCAGATTTAAGTTTAAGTAAATATTCCCTAACATCGTTTCTATTAAGAGAATTTAAATTTGTAATTTTTTTTTTAAATAAATAATTAGAAAATTTTAATAAATCATTTTTATATGAAAGTTGGGTATTTTTACTTAACCCTTTTTCATAACCAACAAAGTCTAAAAAATTTTCAATAAGACCTTTCATTTAATCTAAATTTCTAGATTACTTCCTGTTAGTAATTTATAAGCTTCTAAATATTTATCTCTACTCTTAAAAAGTATTTCAGAGGGAAGAGTAGGGCCAGGAGGTGCTTTATCCCAATCTAATGTTTCTAGATAGTCTCTGACAAATTGCTTATCAAATGACATAGGTGAACATCCTGGTTCATATGAATCTTCTGGCCAGAATCTTGAGCTATCTGGAGTTAAAACTTCATCAATAAGGGTTAATTCGTTATTTATCATTCCAAATTCAAATTTAGTATCAGCAATGATAATTCCTTTTGTCAGAGCAAAATCTGCAGCAGTTTTATATAATTCAATACTAATTTTTTCTAATTTTTTTCCTAATTCTAAACCAACTATATCATTCATTTCATCAATTGATATATTTTCATCATGACCTTCATCTGCTTTTGTTGAGGGAGTAAATATTGGTTCATCTAATTTTCCTGCCATTTCATAACCCGCTCTGAGTGGCATTCCACCAATAGTTTGACTTTTTTTGTATTCTTTCCATCCTGAACCAATTAAATAACCTCTTACTATACATTCAACAGGGAGTAATTCTGCCTTTTTCACTAACATCGAGCGTCCTTTTAGTATTTCATTGTAAGGGGCTAGTTCTTTTGGAAAATCATTAATATCAGTTGAAATCATATGGTTTTTAACTAAATCATTAGTCCTATCAAACCAGAATTTAGAAATCATATTTAAAACTTGACCTTTATTAGGAATTCCATCTGGCATTACAACGTCAAAGGCCGATATTCTATCTGAAGCTATAAATAGATACTGATCTCCTAAATCAAAAACTTCTCTTACTTTTCCACTTTTAAATTTTTTTAAACCTGGAATATTTATTTCTGTAATTGCACTCATTTGTTCTCCTTTTTTCAAAACTTAGACTATTTTATATTTTACTATTTTTTACGTCGAGATTGTTTTTTTATTTTTAATTTACCAGTTTTTAAATTCGGTATTTTTTTAGCGGTAACTTTTTTTAATCTTATATCATTACATAGTATAAAATCTATTAACTTTCTTTCGATGTCTACTTTAGATATTATTACTTCAACAGATTTACCAATGGTAAAAATAATTTTATTATTTTCATTAACAACTGATGTATTATTTTTATTAGGTTTTAGCCATCCATAGGAGACTGTTGAATAATGAACCATTCCTCTTTGAAGAGTCTCAGGAATCTCAACAATAAAACCGTTTTTTTTGATAGAGGTTACAAACCCTTTAAGAGGGGGATTTTTTCCTTCTTTTAATTGATTTGCATAATAATCAATTCTTTTTTTTTCAATTGATTTTCTTTCTAGTTCATCAGCCTTTCTTTCAGTATTTGAACAATGTTCACAAATGTCATCTAACTCTTTAGCTTTAAACTTAGTTACATTATTATTTTCAATGTCTTTAAGTAATCTATGAACAATTAAATCTGGATACCTGCGAATAGGGGATGTAAAATGAGTATATTTGTCAAAAGCTAATCCAAAATGACCTACACATTTTGATGAGTATTCAGCTCTTTTGAGATTTCTTAATATAGATAATAAAATTGCATACTCGTTATTCTTACCCTTTATTAATTTAAATATTTCATTAATTTCTTCTCGTGTATTAGGTAAATAAGGAACTCCTAATGCGTCAAGTTCAATAGCCATTTTTGACCATTGTTCTTCATCTGGATCTTCGTGAATTCTGAAAATTGATGGATGCTTAGATTTTAATAAAATTTCAGCTACAACTTTATTTGCAAGTAGCATACATTCCTCAATCATTTGATAAGCTTCTTTTGCCAATGAACGTGTTGAAATTGATTCTACATCTCCTGTACTATCAAGTTTAATTTCGACATCAGGAGTATTTAATTCCAATGATCCCGAATTAATTCTTCTTTTCCTAATTTTTCTAACTAATGCTTGTAAGTGTTTTATTTTTACAGATATTTCTTTAGGAATTTTATGACCTTCTTTATTCTCAACTAATTTCTGAACTTGATTATATGTTAGTCGACATTTAGAGTTTATGATTGATGGAAATGTATTAAAATTCAAAAGCTCTCCATTATCACTTATATGCATTTCTACTGAATGACTCAAATGATCTTGATGAGGTGTTAAACTACATATTCTTGTTGTGAGTTCTGAAGGAAGCATCATAATAACACGATCAACAAGATAAATACTATTTCCTCTATTAAGCGCTTCTTTATCAATCTTACTATCTGGATGTACATAAAATGAAACATCTGCAATATGTACTCCGAGTTTCCATCCATTATCTGAATGACGTTCAATTGATATTGCATCATCAAAATCTCTTGCTGTATCAGGATCAATTGTAAACGTAATTAACTTTCTTAAGTCATGTCTATTTTTTATTTCTTCATTAAAATCAATGGATATTTTTTTAACTTCATCCAAAATATTATCTGAAAATTTTTCTTCAATTCCTTCATTGTAAAGCATAGAGCTTACATCAACACCTGATTCAAATTTTTTGCCTAAATCTTTCAGTATAGAAGCAGTAATATTTTGGTATGGATCAATCCAATCATCTAATTTAATTAATACTTTATGATCATGACCAATATCTGTTCTTTCATTGATAAATATTTTGTAGTTAATTAAATGATCATCAGGTATCACATATTTATTATATTTTAAATGTTTTAGAGTGCCTACAATTTGTATTTTATGTCTTTCGATAATTCTAATTATTTTACCTTCTGTTCGAATTTTCAATGAATTATTTTTTACATAAGAACTTCTGTGAAATATTTCGACAACGACTTTGTCATTAGGCAAGGCTACACCTAAGTTTTTATCGTTAATAAAAATTTCTTCATTATTTTTGTCAAAGGGAATTAAAATACCTCCTCCTTTTGAAAAAAACTTAATTATCCCTGATATTTTGTTGCAATGATTGGGTAATGAAAATCTGTTTTTTCTAAGTCTTTCAATAGTTCCTTTTTTTTCTAATTCATATAATTTTTTTCTGAAAGCGTTTCGTTCATTCTTATCTACAATCCCAAGAGCATTTGCAATTTCATGTTGTTTCATTGGTAAATAATTTGCTTTTTTAAAAAATTCAATAATTTGGTTATCGATACTCATGATATATATGTGTTATAAAATTCGTGTGAAAGTTTTATTTGTAAGTAGTGAAATTGTACCATTTGCTTCTAGTGGTGGACTAGGAGACGTTTGCGCAGCTTTACCAAAAGCTTTATCTAAAAATGGTGTAAATATAATTAAAGTCATGCCATTATATGGGTGTATCGATAGGAAAAAATACTTTATCGAACCAACAGGTATAGAGTTAAATATTTCATTTTCAAATTCAACTTATTTAGTAAAAATTTATAGTCAATCATATGAAGATATAACCACATACTTTATTCAATCGGATGTTTTTTTTGATAGAGAACATTTATATGTTGATGAAAACGGTGATTATAATGATAATTTTGAAAGGTTTTTATTATTTCAAAAAGCAATTGTTGAATTAATTGATTTCCTAAAATTACCAATTGATGTTGTTCACTGTAATGATTGGCAAAGCAGTTTAATACCATTTTTTTTAAAATACGGAACAAAATCAATGTTGCGAAAATGTAATGAGAAAACCTTACTAACTATCCATAATTTAGCTCATCAGGGAATATTCGATAGTAAGAAATTTTATCTAATGCAGTTACCATTATCTTGTTTTACAAATAAAATTTTAGAATTTTATGGTAATGTAAATTGTTTCAAAGGAGGAATTATCGAAGCAGATGCTGTAAATACGGTCAGTCCATCCTATGCAAAAGAAATTTTATTAGAAAAATTTGGTAATTCATTAGATGGTGTCTTAAAAAATCGTCCAGATAAAATTTATGGAATTTTAAATGGTATAGATTACGATAGATGGAATCCTGATTCTGATCCATATATTAATTGTAATTTTTCAATAAATAATTTATCTGGAAAGTCTGAATGTAAAAAGGAACTTCAGAACCTTTTAAAATTAGAAGAAAGAGATGATGTGCCTTTATTAAGTATGGTATCAAGGCTAACAAGTCAAAAGGGTTTAGATTTATTATTTGAATCGTTAGATGAATTAATACAACAGGATATCCAATTAATTTTTCTAGGAACAGGTGAATCCAAGTATGAAGATCATATTAAATATTTAGCAGATCGTTGGCCTAAAAAAATAGTTGCTAAAGTTGAATTTTCGAGTTCGTTAGCGCATAAATTTTTTGCAGGATCTGATATTTTTTTAATGCCTTCAAAATTTGAACCTTGTGGTCAGAGTCAAATTTTTAGTATGCGTTATGGAACAATTCCCATTGCTTATAAAACTGGAGGTTTAAGAGATACAATTACAGATTATCCTAAAAAAGGGAGTACCGGATTTTTATTTGATAATTTTAATACTTACTCTTTTTTAGATAAAATTAATTACTCACTGGAAGTTTTTAATCATAAATCAAATTGGAATAAACTAATAAAAAGAGCCATGAAATGTGATTTTTCAGTAGAACAAATGGCTTCCGAATACATTGATCTTTATAAAAAAATAATTTAAAATTAATTGTCTTTTAAATAAATATTTTCAAAATTTTCAATTTCAATGTTTATTACTTTAATTAATGAGATATCATCTGACTGTTTAAGCTTCATGGAAGAAACGAGTATGTTATGAAGTGAATTTAATTTTTCTTGGTATTTGTCCGAAGATTTTTTTACTCTTTGTGCCATAAAATAATAAGTTACAATCTCGCTTAATTCATTTGCATGATTTTCTTTATTTACAATCCATCTTACTTTTTGATTTTCATTTGGATTTTTATTTAATTCATTAATAGATTTTTCAATTGTAATAACGTGTTCTTTCATTAGTTCTATTCTCATTTTATCATCAAATATACCGCATGGTATTTGACAATGACCATAAGCAATAGATGATAAAATGATGGCGCTCATGAAAGTAGATATATATTTAGATATCATGTAAATCTCCAATTTTCTAATGTAATTATTAAATATTAAATTTTTATAAGTTTCTTTTCCGTACATACATAATTCATTTTAATATCCCAAGATTCAATAGGAATTTCATTAATTAATTGAAAATGATGACAAATACCAATTTTAGTACCCTCATAATTTTTAAGAATCCTATCATAAAACCCTTTTCCTCTACCTAATCTATTTCCTTTCTTATCAAATCCAATTCCAGGGATAAGAATTATATCTAAGATATTAATATTTATTATACTGCCAGTGGGTTCAATGATGTTAAATTTACCGACGATATTATTTTCTTTTTTTATTTTTTTAAAGTGATAAGCATTTCTTTTTTTATCATAAGAAGGCGCATAAAATGAAATATTTTTATTTAAATCTATATTATGAATTATAATTTCATTTCCAAAAGAGTTGTAAATTCCAACATTCTGATAAGTTTTACTGTGTAAGTATTCTTTTATATTTTTCTTAACTAAAGCGGAATTTTCTAATAATAAATTATTAGAGATTTTATTCAATTTGCTGATTAATTGTTTTCTTAAAGCTGTTTTCATAAAAAAACCCCTCAATAGCCGTTAATTAGACATGCCTCTATCACCTTAGTGACAAGGTGGGAACCAATCAAGCTAACTTCCAAAACCCTCTCTTATTCAAGGGCATATGGGTATATAGCTGAAAGCATAGTTCCCTTTATAAATGCATTGGGAAAGAGGAATTCGTCATTTTCACGAACTATGAAGGGTTAAATTAATCTTTCCTATTTTTAAATAATATTTTTATAAAATCATTTATATATATCGAACATTCCTTTTTAGAAATTACACCTGTTTTCAATAGAATATTTTTTTGTTTATCTAAAAATATATATTTACCAAAATTAGTCCCAATAGAAGAGGGCTGATTAATTATAATTAAATCTAAGTTTTTATTAATTAATTTTTTATAAGCAATTTCTATATCTTCGTTATCCTGAAGTGAAAACCCAACACATATCTGGTGTGTTTTTTTAATTTTACTTATATTTTTTGCAATATCATTTGTTGGCTCTAATTCAATAAAAATTGACGACTGTTTAGAAGAAATTTTGGTTTTGGATATTAATTTTGGTCTATAATCACTTATTGCTGCTGCAAAAATACATATATCTACATTAGGAAAAATCTCTAATGCTATCTTATTCATTTGACTTGAAGATGTAACATTCAAAATTTTTATATTGTTATTTTGAGAAGGAAGATTTTGATTATGAACAGGACCTGTTATAAAAGTTAAATCAAATGATTGTATGCATTGTTCAGCTATTTCTTTACCCAAAATACCACTACTAGCATTTGCAATGAATCTTACAGGGTCTATATATT
>Ga0160422_10003217_pt1 | contig 10114 bp, 9 predicted proteins | sample Fk160mmetaG_FD_108192 | JGI IMG/M metagenome (GOLD analysis project Ga0160422, IMG submission 108192) | Marine microbial communities from the Central Pacific Ocean - Fk160115 60m metaG | ecosystem: Environmental > Aquatic > Marine > Oceanic > Photic zone | place: The Central Pacific Ocean... | reverse complement strand
AACTGGCTGCCTTTACACGCAACCAGATTATGACCCAGTCGGCGACAGCCCAGCTGGCCCAGGCTAATGCGTTGCCCAAGAATGTGATGGCTCTCTTAGCTAGCCAATAATGTAGGTTTGGTTAGGATCTTTGATAATAAGTAGACTTAGAGTGTCCACAGCCTTCTGACAGTAGACCAAGACTGGTTTCGGAAAATTAAATAAGCTCAATGATAAATCTGGTACTTGTTAACAAAACAAACTGAACAAATCTCACTGGTGATATTAGTCTGTGTAGGTTTAGTTCAGACTGAAGTTATTCCGAGGAGATTTATTATCTCATCGTGCTTCAGAGTATTAGATAGAATTTATTGAGTAGTTGGCTTGATCTTAGAAAATTTAGATTCTCTATTTTTAAATAGATGAAACAACTCCATTCTTTTGAATAGGATTTTAAATTAAAAATTTATACTAAAGTAGTAACTTTAGTGATTGTGAAAAAACTCAAGATTCAAAGTTATTAAACTAGTATTCACCTTTTTTTAGATAATGATTTTAAAGTCACATTCTAAATAAAATTGTTACTACTATTTAATTTTATTTGATTTAGCAGTTGACTGCTATTCTACGCTTTGTTCTTTGACATTTAACATTCTGATCCAACTGATTTGGATTGTTCTTTAACCTTTTTCTGGACAATTCGGAGTAATTATCCATTAGATCGCGAAGGCCAAGCAATCAATTGATGGCCTGTATTACTAAAATCAAAATAATCTAGATTAATCTGATTACTTTGATTTAAACCCTGTTAATTTCCTTTCGGCTCAAAGCCGAGCAATGAATCTGGGGGCTGTTCGTCATGGAGGATGGATAGAGATTTGGTATCCAATACCGAATCTGAGTGGGATGCTACGGATATATCCCTGCTGCTTTCACGGAAGGAAGTCACTCAGGAAATTCACATTTCCAAATTACAAGGAGTTGAAAATGAGTTTGCGAATCAACAACAACGTCGAAGCCCTAAATGCTCACAGAAATCTGGCTCAAAATGATCAGCTGCTGGCGAAATCGATTGAACGACTGTCATCTGGGCAGAAGATCAATACAGGTGCTGATGGCCCAGCGTCTCTGGTTATTTCTGAAGGTTTGAGAGCGCAAGTGGCGAGTTTGCACCAAGCGACAGAAAACAATGAGTCAGCAATTTCAATTGTACAAACGGCTGAAGGCGCACTGAATGAGGTATCTAGGCTTCTGGTAGATATGCGACAGCGAACAGTTGCAGCAGCCAATGTGGGAGTAAATGACCAGAATATGGTCACTGCTTCTCAGCAGGAAATTGAGAACGCACTGAGCTCAATAGACAGAATTTCTCAGAACACTCAGTTTGGTGGGGAGAAGCTTTTGAACGGAAGTGAAGCAGATTCAACGCAAAGGAATTTAACTTTCCAAATTGGAGCAAACCAAGGTCAAACAGCGAGTGTTTCTTTACCAAACGTGATTACGACAGAGTTGGCTAAGGGTGCTTCAAATGATGGCGGTTTCTCCAGTTTAGCCGATGTGGATGTCACAACCAGCGAAGGTGCTAATGCCGCAATGAGCATGATTGATGAAGCCATCAGTCAAGTAACGATGAGTCGTGGTGATTTGGGTGCTTTCCAGAAAAACACTCTGGAGTCAAATCTTACCAGTCTCAGAGTGGCGACTGAAAATCTAACGGCTGCAGAATCCAATATTCGTGATGCAGACGTAGCGGTAGAACTGGCTGCTTTTACACGCAACCAAATCATGACACAAGCTGCTACTGCACAATTGGCTCAGGCTAATGCAATGCCACAAAATGTAGCCCACTTGCTTTCTTCTCAATGAAGAAGAGGTCTTAGGCCAGTGGTGATTCCATCCCATTGGCCTGACTTCTAGGCTGGAAAGATTCTCAAATTTGCAAACCCATCCCACATTTATTGGGATGAGATTTCGAATTAAAGAATAAAATCAAAAACAGGAGCTTGGTATGAGCCTGCGAATCAATCAAAATATTGAGGCGCTGACTGCTAATCGATACTTAGCCCAGAATGATGAGATGCTCTCAAAATCTATTGAGAGACTCGCATCGGGACAAAAAATTAATTCGGCTACGGATGGTCCGTCTTCCCTTGTAATTTCGGAAAGTCTACGATCCCAGATCAGTAGTTTGAAGGAAGCAGCTCAGAACAGTGAGATAGCAGCTTCTGTCGTGCAAACTGCAGAAGGTGCAATGGACGAAGTTTCGAGACTATTGGTCAATATTCGTCAGCGAGCAATTGCTGCAGCAAATACCGGTGTGAATAATGAGTTGGTTGTTGCTGCGTCTCAGTCTGAGATTCAGAATGCTCTGAGTTCAATAGATCGAATTGCTCAGAATACGCAGTTTGGTTCCAAGCCATTATTGAATGGAACAAACCCAGAATTGGAATTTCAGATTGGTGCTGATAAAGGCAATACACTCAAGCTAGCTTTGCCAAACATTACCACCGACAAATTGGGGATTGGTAGTTCTGAGGACGGAGGATCAAGTTTGGCGGAGGTTGATGTTCGTACTCCATCAGGTGCAGCATCTGCGATCAGCATTGTAGACAAGGCAATCAGCGAGATTGCTAGTTCACGAGGAGAGCTAGGTGCGTTGCAGCGCTCGGCTTTACAAAGTAATTTAATCAGTCTTCGCCTGGACGCAGAAAACTTGTCTGCCGCTGAATCGATAATACGCGATGCCGATGTGGCAATGGAACTTGCTGAATTCACACGCCTCCAAATCATGAATCAGTTTGCAATTGCGCAGGCCGCACAAGCGAACGTACTGCCCAGAAATCTATTGCATTTGATTCAGTCACAGTCCTAGGGAAAGGTCTGGTTAGAACAGGTATGTTCGCTGATACTATCGTCGCTATTGCCACACCACTTCAACCCAGTGGATTAGGAATAATTCGTGTCAGTGGTTCTACAGCGATCGCTTCAGTAGAAACCATTTTTCAGCCAAGTCATGGTGGAGCTGTCGCAGAATCACCCAACAGAAAGCTGAGGCATGGTTGGCTGAATATAGATGGACAACTGGTTGATGAGGCAATGCTGGTTGTCATGCGTGGGCCACACTCTTTCACCGCAGAAGATGTTGTTGAATTGCAGTGCCATGGCAGTCCTCAGATGCTCCAGATGGTGTTGCAGCAAATTCTGATGTTGGGTACACGACTGGCAGAACCTGGAGAGTTCACTCGCCGTGCATTTCTTAACGGCCGATTAGACCTGACTCGTGTAGAAGCGATTGCTGACTTAATTCATGCAGACTCCCGCATGTCGGTCCTGCTCGCCGCCCAACAGCTAAGGGGCCGTTTATACGAGACCATTCAGCAACTACAAGAAGAACTCATCCAGATTGCTTCGCTGATTGAAGCATGGATTGAATTCCCGGATGAGGACGAAGAATTTACTGGTCAAACCGATTGTGAGCGTAGACTCCAGTCCTTACGTAGCAAATTGGAAGAACTGTTGCAGAAAGGTAGGCAAGGGCGTTTACTGCGAAACGGAGTACATGTGGTCCTCTGTGGCCGACCGAACGTAGGCAAGTCCTCGCTGATGAATGCCCTACTACGTGAAAATCGCTCGATCGTTACGGAAATTCCAGGTACAACTAGGGATATCGTTGAAGAGTCCTCACAAATTCATCAAGTGGCTTTTCGGCTTAGTGATACCGCAGGAATACGCCGAACGGAAGATTTGGCAGAAAAGCAAGGGGTAGAGCGAACAAAAAAGGCTATTAAGCAAGCAGATATTGTTTTGTTGCTACTCGACGGTTCTCAATCATTACAGGTAGAGGATCAAGAATTATTAGCAGAGATTGAAGATAAGCCTTCCCTGATTGTGGCTACAAAAGCAGATCTGTGGGACCAAGAACTACCGAAATGGAAAAATAATATCCAGTCTCGATGGATTCCATTTTCAGTCCATCAGGCAGAAACACTAGAGGAACTAGAAGAAGCTCTCTACCACAACAGCATTTCAGAAGATGTGCCGTCTTTGGAAGAATCTTGGCTGACAAATCTGCGTCAACAGGCGGCTGCTGAAAAAGCGTCTGAGAGTTTGGAGATAGCACAAAATCTTCTTCAGCAGCGGACAGGTGAAGAATTCGTGGCTGCTGAACTGCGGAGAGCCTTAAACGCCCTGGGTGATGTCGTTGGGCAAACGACAGCAGATGATTTGCTGAGTCGGGTTTTCGCGGAGTTCTGTATTGGCAAATGAAAGGCTGCAGCACAGTGATGGAATGTTGTTGCTACAGAAGAAACGAGCACTGTTGCGGCGATGGGATGTGCTAGCGCAACAGCAGTTGGCACTGTCACACCTTGATGGTGCCTTACCGCTGTTAGAAGAAAAAGAAGATTGTCTTGAGGAACTGCAGCGTGTCGACTTACTTTTAGACAATTGGGATCAAAGCTTCCCAACTGAACTAGATGAAATTTTGGAACCCCAAGGCTTACAGCGTTTGCTAGAAAAAATTAGTAGAGCTGAGCAGGAATTCGCAAGACGTGTTGCTCAAGAACGTAATGTGACAATTACTGAAATCAAAACCTTGCTTCAGCAATTGAGTTATGGTGCAGTAAAAAGCAATCGCCCACAACCGCGACGTCGCAAGACTATTTTCTAAGGATCATTCAATGCGGCTGACAGTCAATCAGGTAGAGCACATTCTGGAACGTTGGCATCGTTTGCGCCGCGGCAATCAAGTACATTTTGGTTCTTCTGATCCAACTCGCTTGACCATCGAAGCACGCCGCGAAGCTCAGCAATATGTTGCAGCTAACTCAACCGCTGGCACTGGGATCACTCCAAGAAATATCTTGGAGCGCATCGGCGATTTTAAGATCCCAAACCCTGCAATTGATTATGCAGAACAGCGTCGAGCAGGACAGTTTTTGGATCCACCTTACATACCATCTGTTAATCCACCCGCCATCCCCAAGCTTCAGGATCGCGTTCGCAGGCTTCGAGAACTACGAGAACGCAATGCGCAACGTCGTCAACGAACTATCGAGGACCTCGCTTCGCGCTCTACTATTACTTTAACCACTGAGGTTGCAGCAGAGAATCTGAGCCATCCCGAATCAAAGCAACTGTACTTAAATCAAATGGCAAACGGATTAGCTCATCCTTTCCAGCAGCATGAGCAGCATGTAGAAGGCGTTGCTTCCCATTCCAAACCGTGAGATGCTCTGACGACAACCCATCTTCACTCATGAGATCAATGTTTGGGGAATTCTATGTTGTCAGATGCTAGATTTCAATCCCTCCAAATTGCAATACTGACTGTCAGTGACACCCGTACTGTAGCCAATGATACTTCTGGTGATTATCTAAGCGAACAATTACAGCAAGCTGGGCACCGGCTAATTGCTCGTAATTTGATTCCTGACGATATCTACAAACTTCGGGCGGTCGTTTCCCAGTGGATTGCTGATCCAAGTGTTGAAATTATTTTGACTACGGGAGGGACAGGTTTGACGGGGCGGGACGGGACACCAGAAGCATTGGTTCCCCTCTTTGACAAAACCATTGAGGGTTTTGGTGAACTCTTCCGCTATCTCTCCTTTCAGGAAATTGACACATCCACCGTACAATCCCGGGCAGTTGCAGGAGTGGCGAACGGGACCTATCTTTTCTGCTTGCCAGGTTCAACAGGAGCTTGTCGACTAGGCTGGGAAAAAATTCTGTGTTCTCAGTTAGACGCAAGTCACCGCCCCTGTAACTTTGCAGAGTTGATCCCACGCCTCAAGGAATGATACTTGCTGAAACTGCAAAAGTCTTTCCCCAGAGTCATAGAGATTAGACTATGCTGACACTTTCAGAAGCCGCCGAACAACTTGGAATCAGTCGTGCTGCCCTAGACAATTGGATCAAGCGCCTTGAAATTGAAAAGAAAAAAGAAGGACGGATTGGGCTCACTGCCAAGGAGGTTGAGCAGATCCGAAAACAGCGGCGTAGCAATTCACGCCGACGTGACACCAATACAACTCGAACTAACAGTAGCGAGGTAGTCTCGGCTTTTGTTGAACAAGAACTGAAAGAACTCAAGCAGGTTCGTGAGCAGCTACAAGTTTTGAGTGAAGAACGTCTGCAATGGCAGAAAGAGCGTTTGCAGTATATTGAACGGGAAGCGTCCAGCCGAAAAGAACTACAAAGTTGGGAAGCGCGCTTTGCAGAAACACAGCGTCGTGCAGATTGGTTGCAGGAGCAGCTAGATTCCAATAGTCGTGAAAAAACAGAACTATTCAAACAAGCAGATCAATTCCAGCAACTGCTCTCGCAGAAAGAGCGCTCACTTCAAAAGATACTAGAAGAAAAACAGGAATTGCAGCAACAATTGCACCTGCTAGAAGAACAGGCTATTTCAGAAACTTCCGAGTTAGAAACTCCGCCGGTTGACGAGAGAACCCCTTCTGTGGAGCATGAAGAAGAACTGTTATCAGAAACAGAGCCTTCTATTTCACTCTCTACTGATGCAAGTGCAGCAGAGGAAGGGGAACCAGAAAGCCAGGAGGAACTTCATGATTCCGAGGAAATCCCCGAAAGTTCTGTGGAACTCGAAGATGACGAAGCAGATTTGATGCTCTTCGACGAGTTGGAAGATGATGAAGAAGTCTCTAATGAATTTTCAATAGAAGAAGAATCCATTGAAGTTGATATTTTCGAAGAAATGGCTCCAGTAGAAGTGGAGTCCGCACAGAAATCACCAGCTGCGGATTCCAATGATGAAGAAGACGGATGGAATCAGGAAAAGAAGCGCCAGTTTTCAGAATTTGCAGACTTGCTTGACGAGTTAGAAGCTCAAGTTGCAAGACGTTACCTAGGGTTTGGAGAGGATCGCCAATCGTTGGAATCTATTGCGTTTGCCCTGAGCATCCCTGTCTCAGAAGTACGCCAAGTAGCTGGTCGTGCTGTTCTAAAAATTCGTTCTTACCATTTGCAACTTCGCCAGTCTGGTCCTTCTATTGATGCCTGACGACTCTTCGTCGGGGCTCTCGCTCTTTCCCCCTCTTACTGAAACACGTTCCCAATTAGAAAAACTGGCTGAGTTGCTTCAGTGGAAGGATGTTCCCCAACTGCGCCATTGGCAGGAAACCTTGCAACATGCAGAAGCTAGGCTGCAGCAAGCAAAAGTCCGGATTGCCGTATTGGGCGCTGTCAAATCTGGTAAGTCCACGCTACTTAATGCCTTGTTGGGGGCAGATCGCCTCCGCCGTGGGGCTGGCATTCTCACTTCGATTATCTCTCGGGTTCAGCCTGGAGAGATCAGTCGAGCGCATTTGAGATTCAAATCCAAATCGTTACTTGATCGCCAATTTCAAGCTGCCCTAGCTTTTTTACAATCTTCAGATTCATCCCTACCTTCCTGTGAACTGGATCACGCCTCAGAACGTCAGTCCTTGCTTCATTGGCTGGATGAACAACCTATTACAGAAGATACATCTCATTTTGGTGAGGAACGCGCTTTCCTGCGAGCGTGCTTAGTTGGCTATTCTGAGGCTGTTGGCTACCTTAGTAATTCCACTGAGGTGCAAACTTGGTCTGGTGAAGAAAGTTATCAGCACCAAGTTTGGGTCGAGCAAGACACTCGGGCGGTTTTTTTGGAAGATCTCCTGCTAGAAGAACCAGGTTGGACTTGGCAAGGCACTGAGATTGCGGATTGTCAGGGGAGTGATTCACCCAACCCTCTCCATTTTGTGCAGGTACAAGAATATGCCTCACGTTGCAACCTGCTCATTTATGTAATCAGTTCCAGAATTGGGATTCGTCAAGCAGACGTACGCCTTTTGCGTAACCTACATCAACTTGGCTTGGTCAGTCAGATCATCTTTGTAATTAATTTAGACCTTAACGAGCATGAGGAACAAGCTGATGTAGAGCGAATTACAGAACAGATTCTGCGAGATCTACGTCAATGTGGTTGGAAGCAGCCTCACTATTTTACATTCTCAGCGTTGCATTTGTTGTTGCAACGTAAGTTAGAACTTACAACTCGTGAGCAAAAGCAACTCGAATTTTGGCAAGATCACCCTGTTTTTCAGATCAGTGCAAATGCTTGGAAAATATTCAAGGAGGAACTCCATCTACGGTTGGTACATCAGCAATCACAGACACTACTAGCCGGAGAATGGTCTCATTGGCAGAGATTGCATCGTCAAGTATCCGAATTTGTTGAGCGGTTGCAGGTAACGCTTTCTACGGAGAATCTAGACTGGGAAGAATGGCAAAGCGAACTCCAGCATCGTCAGCGATATTTACGCTATCATGAACAAAATCTACAACACACTCTAAAGGGCGGAGAAAGAAAGTGGAGGCAACATATTGACCATGGTGTTCGTGCGTTATTTGACCGCCAAGAGGGCAAGATTTGGAGTAGCCTAGATCGATTTCTCAAGCAACTGGAGTTGACTTCACCCAAGGATAATTTCTCACCAAATATACAAAGCACGCTCTGGGTGCAAGAAGTTCGAGAAAAACTGCTGCGTTGGGTAGTGGACGAAATTAACGTGTCCCTGTTGCCAGAAATAGCAAGACTGCGCAGTGAAATAACGATGTTGATCAATCAAGCTGTAGAACCGTTCTTTGAGGTCCTAGACGAACTACAACAAAGAGAATATCAAATTCAGAGCAGATTGCAGAAGGATTCGTTATCACATACTGAAAATCCTGAAATATACTGGAGATTTCCAGAGATTGAACCGATTTCATTTACGACTACGTTGGCGTTTCAAACTTCAGAGCAACTACGTAGTTGGTTGCTTTATGGTCAGAGTTGGTTCCGCACTCTTTGGCGTAAGGAGCGAAATCTTCAGAGGGAGTTTCATCAGCAAAGCCAGCGTGAGCTAAAACGACAGTTGCTAGAGAACTTAGATTTTGATGTATTAAATTATCAAGAAAATTTAAAATATCTATATCTTTGGTCTGGGACTCAACAACTACTGGAAACCATTTTGGTTTGTTGGCAAGAATCAGCTCGAGGTTGCCAAGCAGACTTGAGTGGTTTGCTGGAGCAATTGGAGAGATTGCGCTCTGAGCAAAAGCAACTAATGCCGTTGCTGTTGCAATGGCAAAGTAACTGGAGAGAACTTAGCATCAGGCGGCTACCCGTATAGCTTTGCTAAAAAGAGTTGGTCCCCAAACTTTCAAAATTAATTGGATGAGGAGACTTCGCAAATGTTACGTTGTTTTTTTGATGTAGATGGCGTGGTGTTAGATTTTGAGAATTCTTATCTACGCGTGGTTGGTGCTTACTTTCAACTGGATCTTCCAGAAAATTTTCGAACTACTCGTTGGGATTTCAGTGAACTGTTGACTGAACAACAGCAACTCGAAGGCTGGGAGTATTTTGTCAACAGTAATGCCTTTCGAGAGTTGGAAAGTTTGGTCCCTGCCTCCAAATTTAACGAAGTTTTTGGGGCATATCCCGTGCATTTCGTGACCAATATTCCACCTGAACATATGGACGCTCGACGTGAGAATCTAAGCCGAGCGGGATACCGCTTTGAATCAGTGCACCCAGGTGGATTTCTTTCATTTAATGAGCAGCCACCACGCACCAAGTCACAGGTGATTGCGGATCTAGTTCAGGATGGAGAACAGATCCTATTCGTGGACGATCATCCACGGAACTGCGTTGATGTGAAAGAGAACTTTCCCGAGGCTTGGGTTTGGCTGATGAGCCGACCGTTTAATCAGAATTTTGACCATCCAACGATTCAGCGAGCCAAGCACTGGGAACAAGTTCTACAGTCCCTTCCTACAGCCTCATAAATCCTGACGGACAAAAACGAATGTTGTCTTCACTCTACCAACTGCTCCGGCAAGTCTTGGTATCCTTCACCTGCTTGATCGGTCTGATGAATGGGTTGGCTTCTGCTCAGCAACAAGAAGAGCAGCAACAGCAGAACCAGCAGGCTCAATCTGGTAGTTTGGGTGGGATCTATCGACTGAGTTTTTTTGAATTCGATGTGCTTACTTTTCGGGAAGGAAAAGATCACGTCTTCTATCAGATGACCGGTTTCAGAGGCTTTGATGGGGGAAGTGGTGCTCGAAATCTATCGGTAGATTGGAACTACGAGAAGATGTTGTT
>Ga0160422_10003215_pt1 | contig 10116 bp, 5 predicted proteins | sample Fk160mmetaG_FD_108192 | JGI IMG/M metagenome (GOLD analysis project Ga0160422, IMG submission 108192) | Marine microbial communities from the Central Pacific Ocean - Fk160115 60m metaG | ecosystem: Environmental > Aquatic > Marine > Oceanic > Photic zone | place: The Central Pacific Ocean... | reverse complement strand
GAAGCGCTTGAGGGCACCCCCTCGTTGCTGGTCATCGATGATTTTCACAAAGTCTCGGACACGGTGTTGCACCAGACGTTCCAAGCCATGTCGCTTGCGCTTCTCGGCAGTGAGGAGAAAATCGGTTTGGTCATTTTTTCACGTTCTTTCAAGCCGGTCGTGCCAACCAAGGACGCCGAGGGCAGAATTGCGAGTTTGGTCCTCCCGCTCGATGGACTTGACCCAGAATCTGGAAGGAAATTGCTCACGAGTTTCGATTCCTTGGAAGACGAACAGTGGCTCCACATTCACGGGTTGTCAAGGGGCCACCCGCTGGTGCTTGAGCTCATCAACCGTGGTGCGTCAGCAGGGGCTTTCCACGAGACGCTTGAGAACTACGTGACGGTCGAGATTTTCTCAAAATTGAGTGCGGAGCAGAAGCGGGTGTTGTCGGCACTCTCCGTGTTCAGGGAACCCGTGGAGCTCGAGGCGCTTGCCATGCAGCAACTGGACACCGATGAGCTTGACAGCCTGGTTGAGTCCGGCCTTGCTCGGCAAGCCGACTCAGAAACCTACGATGTCCACGATCTGATTCGCGAATTCTTGCTACGCAGCCTTTCGGTTGCACTCAGGGAGGAGTTCCATGGAAAATGTGTTGAATGGTACAAAAAACAGTCCCAATCCCAAGACATCCTCATCGAGCTCGTCTACCACACCATCAAGTCCGGTCAGTTCGACGAAGCTTCAGCGCTCGTCGTCAAAGAAGGCAGGCAATTGGTTTCTCAGGGTCATATGGAACTGCTCGGATTGATTGAGCAGATTGAAACGACGGATTTGGAAGCCGATGTTGTCGTCGGCATGGCCCAATTGCAAGGCGATATTCTTGCGCTCCTCGGGCGCCTCCCAGAAGCTGAGGAAGTGCTTGGTAACACCCTCGAACTGGCAAAAAAGGCAACCAACCAACAGGTACAGGCGGAAATACTCTCCTCGCTTGCAGACGTCAGCCGAAAACAAGGCGACAGTGACCTCTCGCTCAGCCGCCACAAAATGGCCTTGAAACTCTACATCTCGCTCGGTCACGCAAGGTGGGCGGCACGCACCTACAACAACATCGGTTACCTCCTGCGGAGAAAAAACGAGAAATCCAAGGCTCTCGAGGCCTATGCTGAAGTTGAATCAATTCTGCAAGATGCTGACGACGAGGATCTGATACAGAGCCAGATCACGTTGGCGCGATCGCTGATTGAGTTGGGTGAGGTGGACCGTGCGCGTGAGCACGCCATGGCCTCGCACGAGCGAACCTCAAAAATGGGCGATGCCGTCATGCACGCGAGGGCTCAAGCTGTTCTGGGCAGGTATTACTCGAAAGTGGAGCAGTCAGAACTGGCCCTTTTCCACTACACCGAGGCCCTTGAGGCCATGAACGAGGCCGGCGACGTGCAGTCGTTGGTGGAGATCACCATGCTCCTTGGCGAGGTGTTGCACGATGCAGGCCGCGTTGACGAGGCTGTCGAACATTACGGACAGGCTTTGGTCCTGGCCGAAGCGAACGACTTGCGGATGCAGATAGGTGAATTGCTCACTCGACTAGGAGGGGTAGCTCCCGACCGTCAGGGCAGGATGGAATACTTGCAAAGGGCGTTAACCGTGTTTAGGGAACTCGGTGCGAAAACCAAGATGCGAGAGGTCCAAGCCATGGTCCACAGAGCGGTCATGAGTCGGTGAATCATTGAACAGCCTGCGGTCTGTCAAGCGACAAAAACGTGACGCCATCTTCGTGCACCACCCAAAGACGCTCAACTCCGGCGAGCGGCACCCGCCCTTCGTGGGTGCCGGCACCCGTTCCTGAAAGGGAGACTTCCATGTCAAGCGGCCCTCCTTCATCGACCAGTTTCAATGTGGTTTCGTGCAGTTCAATCCAAAACAGCGATTCATCGGCTTCCGTGGGCCGCCATGCGATCTCTTCGGCGTAGGAGACGTTGCCGCCAAGGCGACTCGCCTCGTCCGCTCGCTCAACAGCGGCCGCGATGTCGTCCATGTTGGCGCGAACGGCTTCTTCGTTCCATCGCAGTCGGGTGTTCGTTTCGATGTCCCACGCCCAGATACTGAACATGCTCATCAGCAAGACGCCAAGCAGGAAGGTGAAGATGTAACCAAGTTCCGTCGCCGCTGCGCGGGTGTCTCTCGCGAGCGAATGTTGCCTCAAACCAACACCTCCCGGGTCGTCACATCAAGCGATGCCATTTGAAGCGTGAATTCAACCACTTCACCGTTGGTGTGCCATACCGCTTCTGAGGTTCCATAACTTGGGTCGGGAACCCAGCCAACATAGTCGGTGAGCAGGTCAAGCCTGCCCGGGTACACCGTCCAGTCTTCACTTGCTTCCAAGCCAACACCGGCATCATCGGCAATGGCCGCACCGTAGGGCTCGCTCCAGCCTCGGCGAACTTCGTAAGCCGGTGTCGAGGCCAATGATGTTCGGTGCACCATTTCGATGTCAAGTTCCAACTCACCTGCACCCGTTTCGCTACCTGCGGTTGGGTGAAGCGCCGGAATGGTGGCGGCAAATCGAGGGCCTGGGCCGCCCCTATCGGAAGGCGGTACGACAACATAGGCGTTGAATTCGGGATGGTTGGTGACCACGGCCCCTCCGCTGAAGGCCACTTCCATGCCGTCAACCGATGAAGAAAATTGGTAGGACAACCTGGACAGGTGGAACGCCCACACGGTTCCTATGGAGCTGTGTGTGGAGATACCGTCGCTGCCAATGACGTCAATGCTCATGCTCGCTGGGTGGCGTCCATCTCTCCACGCTTGGTTCGTGTCGATTTCACCTCGGCCCCCCATTCGCTCCCATGGAAGGTCGGTCATGATCCATCCACTGGCCTGCGTTCCAACGCTTGTGCACCGCTGGGCGCCATCGTGAGGGAGGTGGAGCAGCCCGTTGTTCCCTCCATGCCTCACGGCGCGCAGCGGGTGTCCGTCTTCAACGCGGAGCGTGGTGTTGCCCTCTGGCAGGGTGATGACGCGGTGATTGATAGCTTCAAGAAACACACCAGACGCCTCGACAGCGCCCGAGAGGTTCCATGTTGAGGTGTAGCCTGCGAGCCGGTACAGCAGCGTCTCCGTGGATGAATTGTCGCGATTGTCGTAGGTGAACAGCCCGCCAGATAGCGAACCCGTGTCGTCAGCGGGCAGGAACATGCTGCCGTCGACCGCATCCGTGGTTGAGGCGCCGTTGTCGGCGGCCCAAGTGACCATGACGTCTCCGTCGGCGTCGATGGTCAACGCTTCACCATCCGCTGTTGGAGGCCAATCGATTTGTTCAACGTTTCCGCTCGCCACGGAAATACCGCCACCGCGCCACGTCAGGGTGACAACGTCATCTCCCGGGTTGGTGAACCGGAGCATGCCATCCATTGTCGGCGGCAAAAAGGCATGCCCGAGGTACGCGCCGGTCATCGAGGGCCAAGCGGTCATGCCTGCTTCGCTGGTCGTGTTGAGTTTCAACATCAATCGTGATGGCGTGCTCGTGGTGATGTGGGCGACCGTTGGTTCCGTGAGGTTGATGTTATGAGTGAAGCTCACGCCGGTCCTTGCCAGACCGCTTGGCGTGGCGTAGTGTATGGATGTCGCCTCGTTCACGGTAAGGTGAATTTGGTTTGAGCGATCGCTGAGCAGTTCAAAGGCGTGGGTCCCCGCAGGCAGCGGTATTGACCAGTCATGGCCGCGTTTGTCAACGGGCTCTGGCGAGTTTGGCAAGACGTAGCTGGCACCGCCATCGCCCACGTGTCCAAACACGGTCAGCGCGTGGCTTGAGGTCAATGTGGCCGCACCGTAAGCCGACACGTCAACAACACCCATGTCGTCAATCCTCAGCGACAACGAGAGTACCTCTTCTCCCTCCTCGACCAGCATCACGTCAATCGGTCCCAGGGGCATTGCCAGGCCGGGGGTGACGGTGAAACGCACACGGTCCAGAACCGCATCGATGGTGTAGTGATAAGGACGGTCTGGCCCCAAGCGAAGGTCGGTAATGCAAACGGCCTCGACGAAGCTCTCCGGGTGACGAATTTCGAGTTGGTCGTCAAAGTCAAGCGCCCCGCGCGCCCTCAAACTCATCTCCTCGACCCATGTTGCAGAATACCACATGCCGCCTCGTAAGCTGTCCCAAACGAGTTCTCCGTCCACTGGGATGAGTGTGCTATGCGCTGAATCTCCTGGCATACCTCGCTCGCTTAGGGCGGCGGTTTCATGAGCGAGTAGCGCCATTTGGGCCGACATATCGTGGCGTTCGACGGAGCCTTCCAATTCTTCGATGACTGGCATCATGGAGATCATCATCAAACCGATGATGGACAGCACGCCGCCGAACAAGAGCACGGTGGCAACGGCCGCCGATACTCCATCTTCATCTCGGCGAAGGGTTCCGTTCACGAACTCACCTCCACCCGTTGAACGTCCACCTCAAAGTAAAGTGGAAACGCCTGTGAGGACACGCTGAATCCGTCGGCTCCGCTGGCTCTTTCGTAGGGTGAAAATCCGATGAAGGTGTCCAGTGTTCCCGCTGACCTCTCAATGGTGTAGTCCGCCAGCCAGTTGTTGTGATACTGCGGCGATATCACGTCGTGAAGGGCGTTGTGCACGTTGAAGTTCACGTTGTAGGCTCGTCCACTGAACAAGGTGAGCGGCCCCTGTGACACAAACTGCATACCAACGTTGGAGCCGGAACCAATGCTGCCGTTGGCGATGATGTCCGTAAGCAGGATGGAAAGACGCAACTCATCGTTTGCCATGCGGTCAAACTCCACCAGTGGCATGGCGCTGACCTCCCACGCCTCGTTGGGAAACCGTTCCGCTCGGGCGTTGTTCATGAGGACGATTTGGTGTTCACCTTGCCCAAGAGACGTGGTGATTTGGAGCCCTGATACGGTCCAGGAGACGTGCCGATGCAGCGGTTCGTTATCGGCACCGTAGACGGTGATGGATATCCAGTGAGAAGCGCTTGCGTTGTGGGTTACAAACACCTCGAGGTGACTTACTGGAAGTTGCTGTTCGTAGACCACACCCGGGGACTCCACACGAACGCTGCGAGCGGTTTCGTTGGCGGTCAGAACACCGAAGGTGGTGTCGTTGACCTGGCGTACAACAATCCGTTCACCGTCCGTCAAATCTGCTGCAATGGTCCAGTGCTCGATGTTCTGTACCGAGCGAATTGCTGTGGATTGAATGGCCAGCGTGTTCCTGAAACCCGTACCCTCGGGAGCATTGCCCGCCACCTCGAGCCGGTCTTCAATTCGTTCAGCGAGGCCGGTGGCAGAATTCCAGTTGGTGTTGTCCTCAAAATCCGATAGGTACGGGTTGAGAAAAATCCAGACGCCGCCCATGATGGTGATGACCATGGCCAGCAACATGACCACGCCCAACACTTCGCTTACAGCACGCTCATCCTCCACTCGACGGTGGGATGCAAACTGCACGCTCGGTCGGTTCACAAGGCTGACACAACCCCGTATCATTTAGCCATTGACCTCAAAGTTGGGTGTGCCGTTCATTTGGCGACCTTTTCGGTCGGCTTGACGACGGTCGATTCTTGGCCGATGTAGTGGGAAAAGTCAGGGCCGTTTTGGCCCGAAATTCGCAGGTCGCCGCTGAACACTTCATCGATGAAGTAAAGCACGGTGGATTCTGCAAGGTGCGGGAGGTTGTTTTTCTCGCTGAGGTGCATCAGGGTGATGCTCCGCGTGGCCTCCGTGCAAACCTCCGCCAGAAACCGCCCGGTCTGCTCGTTCGACAGGTGCCCACCTCGACCTGAAATGCGGTCTTTTAGGGAGTAGGGGTAAGGTCCGTGCATCAGCCGGTTGTGGTCGTAATTGGCTTCCACAGAGATGTGCTCGCATCCCCGCACGTGCGTCACCAGTTCGTCCGTCCAAGAACCCAAATCCGTAATGATCGCCGCTCGCTCACCACCATAACTGGCCACGAACCCCACGTTGTCCGACCCTGCATGGGGTACAGGAACGGGCAGAACGGCCAAATCAGAACCAATTTTAACGAGGTCGAGGGCTTCAAAGAACGTCGTCATTTCAGGGACGAGGTCCAATTCAAGAGCGGTTCGCTCGTTGGCCAAGACGGGTATGTTCCATTTTGTTTGAAGCATTTTGGCCCCACCGCCGTGGTCGCCGTGGTGGTGGGAAAGAAAGAGGCAATCGATGTCCTCTGGTGTGAGTTGCAGGCGTGCCAGCCGCTTCACCAACTGGGCGCCGCTGAACCCCTGGTCGATGAGCACTTTCGCCCGGGGCGTTTCCAGCAGCGTTGAGTTGCCTCGGCTGCCTGAACCAAGATGCGTGATGGTCATCGTCATGCGAACACAAGGCGAGCATCGCGGAAGGAACTTGAATACACCGCTTCTTGAGGAAAAGAGTGGCAGTTTTTCAGCCAAGAACTGCGTCATCAGTCGCATTTTGTATGAACAACGTTCCATCAACATCATAAGCAATTTGAACAGAGAAAATACAAGCGAGGCGGCGCCTTCGCAGACGGTGTCTTGATGCGACGAAGCCAAACAGCCATTTTGACGACGCTTGCGGTTATCGCAAGCCTGTTGTTCATGTCGCAGTTTCCGGCCATCTCCAACGTTGCCAACGTTCACCCAGAAGACGCCACTTCCGGTGGTCCCCAAAAAACGGACACGGACGGTGACTCCATTCCGGATGTTCACGAAAATCTGTTTGAAGAGTGGATGAACTGGACCGCTGTGGACGGTCGAGACGTTTCCATTCCTGGGCTTGACAAGGACACAGCGGACAACGATTTGGACAACGATATCGACGGTCTCAACGCCACCGAGGAGTATTGTTGGCCCTATCCAGCGAATTGCACGGCTCCCGGATTTCCAAGAGGTTTGACCGGAGAACTTGATGAAAACAACAATCGCATGTATCTTGACCCACGCATCTCCGATACGGATGGCGACGGCATGCCTGACGGGTACGAGGTCTACATGTGCCATCGCCTGGGTGGGTTCGATCCTGTTGACCTACGGTACTCTTGCCCTTCGTTCGACCCGCTCAACGGAAGTGATGTGACATTGGACAGCGATAACGATGGTTTTGACGTGAATCGCGACGGCATACTGAGCGATTCCGAACGCTACACGGCTCCAGAGGAGTATGCCTACGGTATGCCATCCAATTTCACGTCGGAACTTGATGGGCTTTGGTGCTACGCCACCGAGCCCGAAGGTTCGGTTCTCAAGAACTGGCCATACCTGCCATCGGGCAACAACGCCACGTTCCACAACCTCCTGGCGGCCTGTACGAAAACAGCGGTCGATCCGGTTGGTGAGGACTTATGGTTAGGTACCGACCCGTTGATGGACGACTCTGACCGGTACCTATGGGACGGTTTTTCCATTAGGCCGCTGTACCCCTCCTTCGGGGACGGTATACCGGACGGATGGGAGGTTCATTTCGGGCTCAATCCACTCAACCGTTCCAACGCCTTGGACGATCCTGACGCCGATGGATGGGACGCCAACCGCGACGGTGGCCTTTCGGACGATGTGTCTCGGACCGAAACAGCGCTGAAGTTGGGCGAAGCCCTGTCGACCCTGGAAGAATACCTGGTTCACTATGACGACGGAAACACGGTCTACCCTGGACTGAAATCAACGTATGTCGGGGACGAAATCGATTTCACGACGATGCCACTCGTTTACGATGCGCCTGCGGACACCTTGGCCGTGATGCATCATGACATTCGGTCGCTGGATGAAAACGGTGGCAAAATTTACGCCATGACAAAATACGGTGTGAGCGTTCTTGACAGCGAACAGAACGCTCAGTCTCATCACTGGTTACCCGAGGGCGTCGTCCTCAATGATGGCTTCTTGGCTCGCTCAAACGGCCTTCCCTACGCAGCGGTTCTTGGAACAACAGCGGGCTTCGCTGTGGCGCCGCTGCTGGCGGACGGAGCCCTTGGTTCGATGCCCACGTGGTCCTGGAGCTTCGCCGAGAAAGTGAACGCTGTGGCGCCGTTGGCCGGCGAAGACACGAACCTCCACGTCATAGGGCTCGGCGACGGGGGTGAAGGCCTCGTCATTGAAATCGACGGCAACGCGAACATCATCACCACGTCCGAAATTGGGACGGGTCTGCAAGCCGGTCTCGGTGAGGCCAACGCCTCGGTTTCTGCGATTCAGCACGGCCTTGTCGGCGGCTCGACGTTCCATCTTTTCGTTGGCACCGATCGCGGTTTGTTCATTGTGGACACACCAACAGCCAGGGACGAGGCGACCGGTGAATGGCGGTTTTTCTTCACTCGAGAAACCAATCCGATACCGACGAACGTCGACGAGTTGCGGAGTTTGCCGCTTGGTGTCAACGACAACCCGGCCGATGTTCGCACCTTGGTCTTGGACGGCCCATCGGCAAACAACGCTCAGGCCCTGTGGTTTGGTACGCCCTCAGGCGTTCACAAATTGGACCTCATTGAAGACATGATCGAGCACAGCGGGCTTTACGTCCATCCGGGTGTTGATGGCAAACTCTCCCAAGACACCAACAACATCTACGCCATTCATCCGACCGGTGATGAAATCCTCATCGGTTCAGCCTGGGGCCTTTGGGCCATCGCAGGCGATCATGACGCTGTTTACGGTCTTCAAGACCAGACCCGGCTCCCCGGTCAAATCGTTGCCATCACCACCTCTGTGGAAGAGGGCAACGTTTCGGTCTACGGTTCGGCCGCCCCTGGTCAGTTTGCCAACCTTCAACTGATGGACCCGGGAGCCAACGACTCCGATGCTGACGGCATGCCGGACGGTTGGGAAGTCGTTCACGGCCTTGACCCCACGGACCCATGGGATGCTTTGTACGACCCGGATGCAGACGGCATCAACCTTGACCAGTCGGCCGATATGAGTCTCGACCGATTGTGGACCAACCTCGACGAGTTCCGCTACACAAAAACCACGCCTGAGGGGTACAATTCAACCGACCCCCGGATTGGCGACACCGACGGAGACGGGCTTGGGGATGGTGCTGAACACTACGGCTTCTTCTACGAACAATCCAACCTCTGGTGCTACTACACGGTGCAAATGGAATACCTCTGCGATGAAAGCAAAGGACAGGCCGCCAACGCTACTTACCTCGCCATCGCTAACGTGGACACGGCTACGGACCCCACCAACCACGACTCTGATGGCGACGGCATGCCTGACGGGTGGGAGATTCAACATCGCCGATGGATTGGCGATTCGTTTACCGGCGGGAACAATTGGAGTCTTGACCCGCTGAGGCCTGAGGACGCCAACTGGGATGCGGACGGTGATGGTTTACCCAACCTTTGCGAGTACCAGTGGTCCATCGTCCGCCTCATGGGCATTGATGGCGACCTGCTTGAGGACTACGGCGAATCCCCCGAGGCCGCCAAATCGTGGGCGGTTGCCGACCCCAACCTCGTTGACTCCGATGGCGACACCCTCCCCGACGGCTGGGAATCCAAAGGGCTCTGTTCGTGGGACCCATCCCGACGTGGCGTTAACCCGCTCAACGGTTCCGACGCTTTTGAAAACCCAGACGGCGATGGGTACGACGTGAATCGGGACGGGGAGATTTCCTTGGATGAAGCCTTTGTCAACTACCTCGAATACCACATTCGCTCCGACCTTTTCAACGGCAACCTAACCTTGGACGGGGAGACCATCCCCGGCAACTTTACGACGAAGTTGTTTGACAACATCGCCGATTTGGGAGCACCAGAAGACACGTTTGCTGACAGAGCGTCGGGTTCGGTCACGGCCGGTTTATCCGAATACAGCATCGGTGCAGCAGACCCGTTGGACGCCGACACCGATGCCGACGGCATGCCGGACGGCTGGGAGATATGGTTTGCGAGATGGAACCTTCTCGATGACGCCTGGACGCTCAATCCCCTCGATTCAACCGACCGGTGGCAAGACGCTGACGACGATGGCATGACCAACTGGGAAGAGTACAACGTCATTTCACCGACGCTCTCTGAAACCGATGTGAACCGCTCATCGCCGCAGTGGTTCGTCACCACCATCGGTCTCTCCTTTGCCCTTCAACAGTGGCCTGGGATACCGACCACCGCTTCGTTCGGCGATTT
>Ga0160422_10003213_pt1 | contig 10119 bp, 3 predicted proteins | sample Fk160mmetaG_FD_108192 | JGI IMG/M metagenome (GOLD analysis project Ga0160422, IMG submission 108192) | Marine microbial communities from the Central Pacific Ocean - Fk160115 60m metaG | ecosystem: Environmental > Aquatic > Marine > Oceanic > Photic zone | place: The Central Pacific Ocean... | reverse complement strand
TCAGTGTGCGGAGTTTGCTTGGTCAGCCAGCAATAGTATGGTTGTCACCACTGGCAGCGATGGCATTGCTGGATGTGAACTGTGGATTAGTGATGGCACCAGTGGCTCAATGCAACGATTGGCAGACATCAATCCGGGCAGTAGCGACTCAAAACCCGGATTGCACATAGGCTTGAATTCGGTTAATTACCAGGGAGAAGAATTGTGGATTTTTGACGCTGACAATGGGGCAAACGGTCGAGAATTGTGGGTTACCAATCTTACTGGTCCGGGCACTTCTCAACTAACCGGCTACAGTGGTGATGGAATCCTTGCTGATTCGGTTGCTGTGCCGTGGATGGAAGGCTTGATTTTTACCGACTCAAATCATGAATTCATGTGGACAAACGGCGTAGATTTGTTCAATTTATTTGACGCCCCATTTTTCACGCTGGACCAACAACAAATCTTAGATTCGATACAAACCCAAATCACCTCACATGCATCAACAACTTTTGCCGTAGATACTACAGGACTGTGGTTCTCAGCCATCGTTGATAATTATGGGTTCGAAATGCACCGACTGAACAATACAGGAGTGTTTACTTCTTGGGATCTCAACAGTTTTGAGGATAGTATGCCTAATGCAATATTACCGATGGGTGATTCTGCCATAGTAGTTGCTGATGACGGGATTAATGGGCGTCAGTTGGCCCAATTGGATGGCGATGGCGGACACAATTGGCTCACCAACATGGTCTTACAGAGTAATGGAAATCCACCGACAGAAGTCGGTGACAATTTAGGTTTGAACCTATTGGGGAATAGCGTGATTTTTGATGCTAAAATTAGCAGTGTCGACCCGACAGTTTGGAGCTATAATTTAGCCTCTGGCACATTAACTGAACTTTCTAGCCTCATGGTAGCGCCTGGTGAGAGAGTCGGCGCAGTAACCGCTGATGGCAGGGTGTGGTTTGACTGCATAACCGCAACGACCGCAGAAGAATTGTGTGTCAGTGATGGAACAACTACTGGGACCAAAGTGATACATGAGTTTCAACCGGGCCTGACCTCGGCAGAGATACGTGATTTGGTAGTTGCGGATGGTCACTTACTCGTCATTGCCAATGGGCAGCAAAATGGCGTAGATACCGGACACAGCATATGGAGTTTTGACACTAATACTTTGCACGCCGAGTTAGTATATGATCCGTGGATTGGAGTTGGCAACAACTCAGACGCCGGTATATACGGTGATCTGTATAGCGATGGAAAACTTATCTTATTTGCAGCCGATGACGGAATTTCGGGGCATGAATTGCACCTATGGAATGCCATTGCCTTGAGTGACGAATGGTTAATTTGGTGAGTTACTGCTTGTCAATACAATATGGGCACGATTTAGCAATTACATAATCGCCAGTATTCTGTTCTTCTAGCAACAGGGGCTCCCGGCACGCGTAGCATTGTACTACATCGGTTTCTTCCAGTGCGTGATTGACGGCGACTCGACGGTCAAACACAAAACAGTCCCCTTTCCAGTGGTCGCCGCCGACTTCCTCAAAGTATCCAAGCACACCGCCCTTTAGTTGCTTCACATTGGTGAATCCCGCATCCATCATGACGACACTGGCTTTTTCGCAGCGTATGCCACCGGTACAAAACATGACAATTGGTTTATCTTTGAGTTCCTCAGACATCTCTTCTACAGCTTTTGGGAAGTCTCTAAACGAACGGATGTCAAGTTCTAAGGCATTTTCAAAGGTTCCTATGCGGCACTCATATTCATTACGCGTATCTAGGATTACTACCTCTTCCCCCGTATCTAGCAATTGCTTCAAATCCGTCGGCGTGATTTCCTCTCCGGTCAATACTGCTGGCTTTATGTGTGGCAAGCCTAGGGAAATTATTTCTTTTTTTAGGCGAACATTCATGCGACGGAACGGCTGATAATCTGAATAAGAAACCTTGATTGGAATATTTGTCAACCGCTCATCTTGTTCAAGATACTCAATGAATGAATCTACTGATGATTGGCTACCAGCAAGGAAGAAGTTGATCCCTTCATGGGCCAGTAAAATTGTGCCCTTGAGAGATAAGTGCTGACATAGATCTCTCAGTGGCTGTTGCAGGTCATCACGGTCAGGAAGATTTGTGAATCGATAGCCGGCGATATTAACAACTTCATCGGCCATGGTTTGAGGTGAACCATTTGATTTTTATGACCATCGAAATCAATCACGCCAATCGTGCTTTGATGCTAGTGGTCTGCGCCAACCTTGGCCGAAAGCTTTGCTCGTTACTCTTGGTGCCGGTGACATTTGCCAGCGCTTGTGTTCATTACGCTCCAGTCGCGTCAATACATCAACCACCATTTCTCGACTGTAACCCGCATCGACTATGTCGTCGGCGTCCTTGGTTTGTTCGATGTGGAGCCGCAAAATCTCGTCCAGAACCTCATATGGTGGCAGTGAATCTTCATCTTTCTGGTCTGGAGCAAGTTCTGCCGATGGTGGTTTGGTTAGCGTTGAATTATTCACTGGAGGTGTGCTACCGTCTTGCACGGCTCGATGATTAAATATCTCGGCGAGTGCATAGACCTGCATTTTGTATAAATCACCAAGCGGCGTATAACCGCCTGCCATATCACCATAAAGTGTGCAATACCCTTGAGCAAGCTCAGATTTGTTGCCGGTGGCAATCGCCATCCTATTTTCAGCGTTAGCGTGGGCCATCACGATAATACCGCGCAATCGTGATTGAATATTTTCCAATGCCACTGGATTGCCTGCGGTTAATACACCACCAATTTTACTCTCTAAAGTAGAATGCATGTCGTCGATTGCCTCGATTTTAAATTCCATGCCCAGAGCCTCAGCAGTGTATTGCGCGTCGTCTAGCGAGTGCTGTGAAGAAAATCTGCTCGGCATCGCAATACCCAATACGTTACTGGGACCCACCGCTGCACAGGCAACACATGCAGCAACTGCCGAATCGATTCCGCCGGATAACCCAAGCACTATTCGGGTAATCCCTGACTTACGACAATAATCAGTCAACCCAGTTATGACTGCATCTGTAATGTCCTCGAGAATTGCTGAGGATTCTTCGTGACCTTCAAGCGAACTGTCCAAGAATTTTATTTCATCAGTCCCAACACATAACGCATCACTACTGTCCATTGCCAGCCATCGACAGTTACTCGGTTGGTCCAAATCGACCAGTAAAACCCCCTCCTGCCACGCAGGAGCGACTACGACCTGCCCATCTGGCCACGCCACCAACGAACATCCGTCAAACAATAAATCGTCATTCCCCCCTACCTGATTGGCAAGCAAAAATGGATGTTGTAAAATCTGGGCTGCGGTTCGACATACCTTAATTCTAGAACTAACTTTGTCGGCATGGTATGGTGATGCTGAGAGGTTTACTGTCGCATCTAATGCTACCCCTTGGCGGCCCCATTCTGCTAGACTAGCAATTGGATCTTGACCATAGGTTGAGGGGGTAAGGCCTGCAGCTTGCCAGGCATCCTCACAGATTGTGACTCCAAGTTCTATACCGCCTATCGAACGACAGATGCCGGAGCGATTTGTCGGAGAGAAATATCTGGTTTCATCAAACACATCGTAACTAGGCAATAACTGTTTTTTTGCTACCACTCGATTAGTCTTATCTCCGTTGGGGGATGCGTTTAGTGTGCCAGCGCGGACGACGCCGTTGGCTGGTAAATTTCGCTCTTGTTCAGCAGGTATCGGCGTGCCCACCAAGACCGGAATTTCGACATTCAAGGATTTTGCAGTGGCAAATGAGGTTGTTATGAAGTCAGGCTGCAGTAGCAAATCTCGTGGTGGATAACCGCACACTGACAACTCTGTGCCGACGGCTAATTGAGCACCATTTTTGCTAGCCTGCTTGGCTAGGTGTTCGATTCGTTGTGCATTACCTGCCAAGTCACCAACGGTAGAATCAACCTGCAATAGACCAATAATTCTGGACAAAAGACTCACCGTGGTTAACTAAACTTGACTATGTCGCCATTCTCGTCTTTGTACCACCATTCATTTGTAGTTTTGTCATGATACCACCAATATCCATCAGCACCCATGACCCAGTCAGTTTCTTCTTCTGCAGCAGCGGTTTGTCCACCACCAGTGAGAGCAGCCGCGGCCGCAGTTACTGAGGCAGCAGGTTGAATGGTCGAGTGTTCTGTAGATTCACTGGCTGTTGCTTCTTCATAGTCATCGTAATCATCATAGTCTATTTCTGATGAATATTCATCCCAGTCATATTCTGACCTAGATCCTCGACCTCGAGTAGCCTTCCTCGCCCATAGCAGGCCAGTGACAATAATCGAGACGAAAATTAAGCCAACTACCGATCCGATGATTGGGTTAACATCGCCAAACAGATTCTCAACAAAACCTTGCTCTCTGGCGGGCCTGACATCAACAGTCGGACCTTTGGAGGTAAGTCCGTTCTCTAGTTCAATCTCTATCCATTGAACACCTTCCATGGTAGGCACCCAATCAATAGAAATCAATCCCTTGCCCTCTGCCGGAATTTCAAGACTTGGTCGCTGTAGCAAATCCTTGCTACCGTTTAGTCTCACAACGTATGCGGTGGCTTGCACAGTTCCGTCAAGCGAGCCAACATTGCTTACTAGTGCTTGAACCGAAGTTGATTGTCCGACTTCAAGAATCAGTCGAGTATACGATACATCAAGTGGCCCGATGGCGAACTCTGGCCTAAGCCATTCTAAATCCCATTGGGCGATTTCGCTGCCGGATGGCGCACCATTCATTCCCAATATTGCGTTATCAGCTAAATCTCTGCCATTCAGCTTGACAAACAGAATCAATCGGTTTTGAATCATAGTATCAGTAATCTCAGATAGGTCAACGTTAGCATACACCTCTAACTGCGTACCGGCTGCATCGCTGCCTTCCAGCATCATTGTTTCAAAGCCAGTCAATAATCGGTCACCCGTTCCGGCATCTTCAACCCACCACTCTAATTGGAGTGATTCTACATCCAATCCGCCTTCTTCATTAACTGCAATTCTGACCTCGTATACCTCGGTTTCCAGAATAGTATTTGGCCTTGGATTGATTATTTCCACTGGCGTTGGACCAGTTCCATCAATTAGTATCCAGCGATTATTGGACTCATCAGTTACATCATTACCCTGACCAGAGGTACAATCAACATTCCATGTTAGAGCCTTCTTACCGGAGTCAGAAGAGGCAGTTACCTCAGCAGTCCACGCACCATTAATTGCGGTTGTCGGATAGGTCACCCCATCAAACATAACACTAACAGGACATTCAAAGTCAGGTCGCGTATTTGTTTCTTGGAATAATACATCTCCGGAAACCTCAAAGCTAGAACTTGGGGCAATTCTTGCACCATCCTCGACTGCTGTGCCCTGATTGATTACCAGTTGAATTGTCTCGTCGGGGATGTACATGTCACCCGATGAGCGCCAGCGAAGGGTTGGGAAAGCCTGCTGATCGGTATTGCCAGCACGGTCAACAACAATTAGTTTAGGCTCACGCTTGGTATCACCCAAATCTGGAACAGTCCAGAGTAAATGGAACTCAACATTCAGAGTAATATCCTCTTCATATGGCCCTGCTGGACCATTTTGCCCGACCATCTGACAATCGTCAATTACCATGTGAGGGCTGGTTGTTGTACATTCTCCGGTGATAAAATTCCACGATATGGGTAATCGGTCGCTGTTTTGCTGTGACGCCAGTTGAACCTCTACAACACTCAAATCAGAGCCACCGTTTGGTTCATTCATCATGACATCGAACTCGTATGAAATCATTGGGTGTAGCCATATTTGACGGCCACCTTCCCATGAGAACGCGGCTGCGGGGATTGATGGTGGGCCGTCGGCCTTCAATTGATACATGAACAAATGCTCGCCCTCATTACCGGTACCGTTGTCTTCCAACGGATGGCCGGCTTGGTCGTTACCTGTTAGATAGACAGCGACAGTATCGCCGATTGAACCGCCGCTATCGTCGAGTAACAGGGTATATTGGCCGACAAAGGCTGTCATGTCATTTGGCAGTAAGATATTGGAAAACGACTCATATTCATCGGGCGACGGTAAGCCGTTGAAATCGTAATCATTAATCCACTGACGCCATACCATCGCTTCGATGTTTGAGGGTAACACCGGCTGGTCCGTAATCTGAATTTGAATTGTTTGAGTAGAGGACGGAACTCTGTGATCATATGGCGCGACACTAGACCAGTAGACTGTTGGGACCACAGAATCCGCAAAGAAAGTGCGCTCAAACTCCGCCTCATCGGTAGTCCCGCCACCAGTTAGTGGGATTATTTCGATGCGCCAATCCAGAACCCCGTTGGTGAATGGCACCATGTCGGTGTAATTCCACATATCGACATCGAGTGTGGTCGTGTTAACTATCTCTCTGGTTCCCTGGAACAGGGCGACCATCGCGTCACCATCGGCAAATGCTTCCTGGTCATCGAGACCCTCAAATCCAATATCGACAGTTATGTCGACATCTTGGCCTGCCGGCAAGTAATACTCATCACTGGGTAATTCTCCAAGCTCGGTTGAGAAGGTAACGCTCTTAATTTCGAGGTCATTTTCGAGGGCTTTGCTGCCACCGTTGGGGTTGCCCCACGCATGAGTTGCTGGAATGGACACAACCCCGTTGGAGAGGACCAATCTGGTTGAGGCGGTCATATACTCCTCATCATCCCAACCCGGCTCTATTCGATATTGTATTGCTACGCTAACATCATCGCCACTTTGCGTGAAATTCAACCAGTCAGTTGGATGTAACTCGACAAGTTCGCTATCACCCTGCCCAATTGGCGAGCCCCCAGCGGTCGGAATCAGCCAAGTTGCATGGTTATTCTCACCAACCACATCAAGCCTGACTAGGCCTGGGTTGGATGCTGTTACCTTGAACTCTGTATGCATTTTATGCCATTTTTGGCTGGTTGTCAAAACCTGAACAGGATCTTCCATGTAGGTAGATATAATCTCCACATCCGATGAATAATTGACTCCGTCGAGGGTAACCGACAGCCCTCCGGCACTATCGGAGATAAACGGCACAGGTATGATGTGCTTACCATCGACGTCTGCCAAGGTAGACCGGGCATCATTAATGCCCAGTACCATCGGGGATTGTTGGTCTGAATCGAGATATATCGATACCGGGTATGGCACCGACAAACCGGCCATCTTCATACCACCGGTTCCAGTGACCTCAAATTCCATCTGGACAAAATTAGCGCCAAGGAAACCAACACTAGAAGCAGTGGATGCTGCGTAATTTAACGCATACATCTGGGACGAATTGAGGGTTACATAAGCGCTCTTGACATTATCATAACTCCAATTAGCAATTAGTTGGTTGCCGACTTTTAGATAAAGCCCGTTTAATACACCGGTTTCAGCCATAACTCCAACAGCAAATGATTGGATGTTATCCCTTGGTAGCCAAGCATAAACACTATCCGTGCCAGAGATACCCGGCGTTACGGGAATTATTTCCTCACCGTTTTCAAACCGGTCCTGCCAGCCCCATGAGCCTACTCTACTATCACTACCGCCCCATTCAACAAAGCCGTCTTGATTGAAGTCAATCGCTGGTTGAGCAGGATGCTTGCCACCGAGTAGAGTCCATGACAGGGCTTTTGATTGCCAGTTTGTAGTGCCCGTGCCATTGTGTATGATTCTTAATTGATAGCGGTAGATTGTTTCCTCGCTTGAGATTGTAAATACTGGGGCTGAAACATTGGTCCAATTACCCGACTCAGAGTAGCGAATCTGTAATACTCCGCCTTTGGTCTCAATTCCACCGTCAATAACTTTGGCTGGGCTGAGAGGCTCATACCAAGGTGAAGTCAGGCTACAATCGGCGGTTGCGCTGACCCCTACAGCGAAACTAACAGAGCCCCCACTGGAGCAAGCTGGCTCCCAGTTATCGTTGAGCAATCCCCCGTTGAATCGAGTTGAGATTTGACCATCACCACCAATCGAGTGTAATGTTGGGATGCCTGATCCAGTTGGAGATCCTCTAAATTCGAGTTTCAACCTGACCAGCGGATAGGTTTCGTAGTCAATCATATTCAGCGGAATCATGGCATCATTACTGCCCGACGCGCCGCTAATCAGTACGCCGTTATCATCGAGGATTGACCAGTTTAGGAAGGCTCCAGATGGTATTACAGCATCAAGATAAATTGGTGCATAAGTGTTCCTTGCCACAGGTTGAATCGCGCCTGTACCCCAGCCTATTGTTGGGCTGACCCAGTGTGATTCTGGTGGAGATGCTAAGTGAACATCGTCGACAAACCAAAAGTCGCAACAGGTACCTGTAGCACCGCTACCACTAATTTGATTGATTCTTATCTGAGTATTGGCATGTAATGCTGCTTGTGGCAGATTTGTGGACCATTGCTGAACGCTACCACCCAGGGTTGCACCAGACCAAGTGTTTAGAGTAACCCATGCTCCATTGGTGTCGATATATTGGATTTGGAGATCTTCACCAGAGTCGGGCTCTTCTCCACAACTAGATGAGCCTTGCAGTACCCAGGCATGTAGTGGCATGCTTAGCGCACCTGCAAGATTTACTGCTGGTGAGGTTGCATGATGGGCAGCGTTGTAATTTGCTTGTGTTTTGATTGACCCACCTGAGGAGCCGTTAAGCCCGCATGGGTTTGTGTAGCGGCTCACGAACGTTGGGTTTGATACAGTCCACCCTTGGAGGCCGCTGTTGAAATCCCAAATTGTTCCTGCGGTTGAGCCAGTTAGCGAATCTAATTCAACGACGGTGCCATTTTTTGTTGCATCGGGATTCGACCAGATATTGTCACTATCCCAAACAAACCCATAATGGGTTTGCATTGTAGTTGGTTCCATGCTCAATTGCAAATCAGTTATTGGAGAGTCGCTTGGCACCTCTACCGTAAAATCGTCATTCACCGCACCATTGCCAGTTAATTGGATAAAGTCTGTTTGTCCAGTGGTGGAGAAACTGACCTGCGGCGTCTCAGATAAGTGGTTGAGGGGCGTTGATTCAATGCTCATGTTGCCAGTCATTTGTAACGGTCCGATAATTGCCATTAATATGGCCAAAAACAAGGCACTGCGCCAAGATGAAACGCCGGACATGTACAACCCTATACATCTAAGGACTTCAAACATACCGGCGACAAAGAATAACCCGTAGATTTTCTAAGGCTAATCAAAGATAATTTGAAATGTCGGTTATCTAAGGGTGAGATTCAATAGAAAAACCTATCTCGGAGGGTCATGGCAAAGCCAAAACCAGCCGGAGAACTCGATGCTGTGGCACTTGAAACAGCACTACTAAAAACTTGGAGTGACGAAAACGCCTTCCAAAATTCAATTGATTCCCGAGTCAATGGAGCGCCGTTCATCTTTCTCGAAGGACCCCCCACAGCAAATGGCAAACCTGGTATTCACCATGTTGTGGCTAGAGCCTACAAAGACCTTGTATGCCGGTGGAAAGCCATGGAAGGTTTCCTAGTTGAAAGAAAAGGTGGTTGGGACACACACGGATTGCCAGTGGAAATTGAAGTACAAAAGCGCATGGATTTGATGTCGAATGAAGCGATTGAAGAATACGGTATGGATAACTTCAATCAGGCTTGTCGTGAATCGGTCTGGACCTACGAAACCGCATGGCGAGAAATGACCGAGAGAATGGCCTACTGGGTTGACCTCGACAACCCCTATGTGACGCTGGAAAATGATTATGTTGAATCTTGCTGGTGGGCGCTAAAACAAATGTTCGACAAAGGCCTTCTCTATCGGGGGCACAAGGTATTGCCGTATTGCCCACAGACCGGCACTTCATACTCAAGCCATGAGGTTGCTCTGGGCTACAAAGAAGTAGAGGAACCATCGGTTTATGTGAAATTCAAACTCGTTGACGATGATGCATCAATCCTCGCATGGACCACAACTCCTTGGACACTTCCTGGAAATGTTGGACTTGCCGTTGGCCCTGATGTAACATATGTCAAAGTCAAGGTCACAGAAGCCGCGGCGAATTGGACCGGCGCTGGTGGTGCTAGTGTCGGTGAAACAATGATTTTAGCCAAGGATTT
>Ga0160422_10003212_pt1 | contig 10126 bp, 8 predicted proteins | sample Fk160mmetaG_FD_108192 | JGI IMG/M metagenome (GOLD analysis project Ga0160422, IMG submission 108192) | Marine microbial communities from the Central Pacific Ocean - Fk160115 60m metaG | ecosystem: Environmental > Aquatic > Marine > Oceanic > Photic zone | place: The Central Pacific Ocean... | reverse complement strand
ATTAGAAGCTGCTGGTATTGTTGGGCCATTTGAAGGTAGCAAAGCAAGATCTGTTTTGGTAAAGGATTTGATAGACTTAAAGGAAATCTTAGGCAATTAGTAAATGAAAATAAATATAATTTTGTTTTTAGTGTTATCTAACATACTATTTTCACAAAATAAATTAGATGATTTAATTAAATATTATGCAAAGTTTAATAGTTATTCAATTGGTTTTAAAATCATTAATAATCAAAATAATATTTTAAACAAAGGAAAAATCTTTTATTCTAAAAATAAATTTAAAATTTTAATGGATGATTTACTTTTAATTTATGATGGAATTAAATATTATACAATTATTGAAGAGAATCAAGAGATAAATGTCTCTCAAGAAAATGAAATGACCAAATTAATAGTACCAACAAATATTATATCTCTAATAAAAAACAATATTGAAAATATTAAATTAATTCAAAATTCCGATTATTTAGAATTTGATTACAAACATGACTTAAGAAGTAATTATTTAATACAATTCAGCAATGATTATAAGATATCAACTATTAAACACTTAGTTAATGACAAATTATATAACAAAATTGTATTTACAGAAATAAATTTTGATTTAGAAATTGATAAAAAAAATTTTGAATTTAACCAAGATAATTATCCAAGTTATTATTTAAATAAACTATGAAAATAATTGATAAATTCATTTTGAAATCCTACACGACTAAATTTATTAGTTTTTTTATATTATTAATGTTCGTATTTATTTTTCAAACAGTATGGATGTTTATTGATGATCTAGCAGGAAAAGAAATTGATCTCAGTGTGGTTTTTAAATTTTTAATTTTTTATTGTCCAAAGCTGTTAGTCCTTGTTATACCACTAACCGTACTTTTATCATCAATTATGGTTTATGGTGAGTTGTCAGAAAATTATGAACTTGCCGCAATAAAATCCTCAGGCAAGAGTCTTTTAGAATCTACTAAATTTATTTTTGTTTTTAATCTAATGCTAACTGTTTTAATGTTTTTTGTATGTAATAATTTAATTCCACTTGCAGAATTTAAATCCTATAATCTTAGAAAAAATCTTGCAAAAGTAAAACCATCACTCGCGGTTTCTGAGGGACTTTTTAATAGAATTGGAAATATTAATATTAAAGTTGACAAAAAATATGGAAATGATAATGCAAAGTTGGAAAATGTCCTTATTCACAAAATAAGTCAAAACAATGAAAACAATATTGTTATAAAATCTAAAAGTGGAAAACTTATAGCTGATGAAGTAGAAAATTTTTTGAGAATTACTCTAGAGGATGGATATAGATATGAGGAAATTAAGTCAAATAAGAATAATATTAATAAACCATCTACCAAAATCTTCTTTGATAATCACACTTTATATATTGATTTAAGAAAAATATATGATGTTGATTTTTCAGATGAGAAATACAGCAATACATTTAGAATGCAAAATTTTAAACAACTTGGTCAAAGTGTTGACTCTCTTTCTGATAAATTTGAAAAAGATTATTCAAGTTTTTCAAAAAACTTTTACGATAGGACAGGTATTTCAAACTTTCAAAATAATTACAAGAAGAACTCATCCTCAGTTGAATTAAGTCTGAATGAGAATATAAATATTATTAATAATTATGATTACGCTACTCAACAATCAATACTAGCTGCTATTGAAAATAACATCTCCAATCAAAAAAATAATTTAAAATCTCAAAAAGCAGCTTTTTTTATTAAGAAAAAACTAATAAATCTTCATAAGGTAAGTTATCATGATAAATACGCTATACCTTTCTCAATTATAGTTCTTCTTATTCTTGGAATTCCATTAGGTAGTTTGATAAGAAAGGGTGGGTTTGGACTTCCAGTTGTAATTGCTTTATTGTTCTTTTTATCTTTTCATTTTATTGGTACTTTTGCAAGAAATGCTGCAGAGGATGGTAGTTTATCACCCATTTTAGGCAGCTGGTTGTCAAACTTAATATTTTTTCCTTTGGGTTTGTATTTAATTGTGCAAGCTTCATCTGATAAAGATGTTTTAAATATAGATGATAAATTAAAAGATTTTAAAAAAATTATTTCAAAGTGATGTTAAATACAATAGAGGAAGCGATAAAAGATTTAAAAAATGGTAAAGTCGTCATTGTTGTAGATGATGAAAATAGAGAAAATGAAGGGGATTTTGTATATCCAGCTGAAATAATTAAACCAGAAATAGTAAATTTTATGGCAACACATGGTCGAGGTTTAATATGTGTACCTCTTACATCTAAAAGGTGTGCAGAACTTGATTTAAAGCCGATGGTTACAAACAATACTGAAATTATGGATACTGCTTTTACAATCTCTGTAGATTTAAAAGGCAAAGGAGTTAGTTCGGGAATATCTGCAGAGGATAGATCAAAAACTATTAAAGCTCTTGCTGATCCAAATACAATATCTAAAAACCTATCAAGACCTGGGCATATATTTCCAATAGAGGGCATTGATGGAGGTGTTTTAAGACGAAGCGGTCACACAGAAGCTTCAATTGACTTGTCTAGATTAGCAGGATTCTCACCCTATGGTGTTATTTGTGAAATAATGAATGAGGATGGAACTATGGCTAGATTGCCACAATTGATTAAAGTTGCAGAAAAATTTGATTTAAAAATTGTTTCAATTGAAAAACTTATTGAGTTTAGAATGAGGAATGATAGCTTAATTGAGTTGACTGATAAATTTGAAATAGAAACGTTGTATGGAAAATTTATATTAAACACATTCAATCAGAACAATAATAATTTAATTCACCTAGCCCTGAGTAAAGGAAGTTGGAGCGAAAATGATTCTGTATTGTGTAAAGTAAGTTCATTGAACTCAATTAATAAAGTTATTGATGACCTTGTGCTATACGAAAATAAAGATCTAAAACAAATACTAGAATTAATTAATAAAAACAAGTCTGGTGTTGTGGTATTTATAAATCAAGATCATGAAAGTAAGATCATAAAAGAAAGGCTTTCCAAACTAAAAATAAATCAAATTAAGGGGAAGAGGCACAAACCTTTCAAGAAAATGGATTCTAAAGACTTCGGTATTGGTGCTCAAATTCTACAAAAATTGGAAATAAAAAAAATAAGTTTACTAACATCATCGATGAATAAAACTAAAAAAGTTGGAATGAAGGGTTATGGACTTGAAATTGTTGAAAATATTAAAATTTAGAACAGCCAAAGTTTAATTGCAAATAAAATTGCAACAATTATAAGAAATACTCTAACGAAGCTCTCCCCTTTTTTAACTGAAAGTCTACTTGAGTACCATCCGCCAAAAGCAGAACCAACAGCTAAACATATGCCATATTCGTAGTTGATTAAATCATTTATATAGAAAACTAAAATTGCACCTGCTGTGTATATTGATACAACAACAACTTTTATAGCATTTACATTAACTAGATTTATCTGATTGTATAGGTGTAAAAAGAAAATAATTACAAAACCAATTCCCGCATTTATAAAGCCTCCGTAGATTCCAAATAAAAAGAAAAAAATAATATTGACCAGCAATTTATTTCCTTTTATGTTGATATTATTAATCAAAGGACTTTTACTGTTTATAATTTTTGGTTTGATAACCATAAATGTTATTACAATCAATATTATTATTGATAATATTTTTTTAAATAGTCCATCATCAATGTCGACTGCAATTCTAGCTCCTATTAAAGATCCAATTAGGGCAGATATGCCAAGATATAAGTTAAAAGGTAAATTCTTAATACCCTTACTTTTAAAACCGAGTGAAGCGAAGACAGCTGTTGTCATAATAGCCAACCTATTGGTTCCATTTGCCACATTAGCAGGTAGTCCAAGGAAAATTAAAATTGGTAGGGTTAAGATAGAGGCTCCGCCTGCCAAAGTATTAATTATCGATATGATAAAACCAACAAAAATTAGCAATACATATATCCAAAAATCTTGAATCAAAAATTCCACTTATGCTAAAATATATATATTATACTAGTATGTAGTAAAATCGAAAAAATTAAATTTATATTTGCATCATGGAGAAATGGCAGAGCGGTCGAATGCACCGGTCTTGAAACCCGGCGTACCGAGAGGTACCGGGGGTTCGAATCCCTCTTTCTCCGCATAGTAAAACCCTAACTACTTTTTAAACAAGTGATTAGGGTTTTTCTTTTTAAAATTTGTATTATGAACGGCCAGCTTTTCCTTTCAATAATATAATTTACTAAATTCAAATTTTATTTCGCTATTTAACTTTTATGATATGAAAAATAAAATTTTAATCTGTTTCATGTTAATAAACATTTCGGTTCAGGGTCAAAATACTGTCCTCAATGAAAATAAATTTGATAAGATGAATTGGTTTTCTGATGCTAAACTTGGAATTTTTATTCATTGGGGTATCTATTCCGTAAAGGGAATTAGCGAATCATGGTCCTTTTTCAATGAATATATTTCACACGAAGATTATTTAGGTCAATTAGACTCTTTTAACGCTATAAATTACAATCCAAAAGAATGGGTTGAGTTAATAAAAAATAGCGGAGCAAAATATGCAGTTATTACTTCCAAACATCATGATGGCTTTGCACTTTGGAAAACTAAATATGGAAATTTGAATTCTGTTGCAAACAGCGCATCAAAAAAAGATCTCCTGGCTCCTTTTATAAATGAATTAAAGAAAAATAAATTAAAATTAGGATTATATTATTCACTCCCAGACTGGTCGTTCAATGATTATGACAACTTTACTAAGAACAAAAAGAGATATTTAATAGCTGAACAACCAGAGAGATGGCAAAATTTTATCGATTACAGAGACAATCAGATATTCGAATTAGAAAATCTTTATAAGCCTGATATTTGGTGGTTTGATGGAGATTGGGAGCATACCGCGGAAGAATGGAAAAGTTTAAAATTAAAGCAAGAATTATTAGCAAATAATCCAAACGTAATCATTAATTCTAGATTGAATAATTATGGTGATTATGATACTCCAGAAATTGGAGTTCCTGTTTACAGGCCAAAAAGTAATTATTGGGAACTATGCTTAACAATTAATGACTCATGGGGGTATCAACAGAATGATATGAACTACAAAAGTTCTATGCAGATAATTGATATTTTTGTTGATGTGATAAGTAAAGGTGGTAATTTATTATTAAATATAGGTCCTAAATCAGATGGTACAATTCCAAAAGAGCAAAAAACAGTTCTAAAAGATTTAGGTAAGTGGATTAAAAAACATGAATCTGCCATTTATAAAACCAAAAGAGGAATACCTTATGATCATTTTTACGGACCTACTACTCTCAATAAAAATGAAGAAATATTGTATCTGTTTGTTAGGGATGTACCCAAGGATAATAAAATTGTACTTAAAGGAATATCAAATAAAATTAACAGAGCTTATGTTGTAGGAGATGGAACAATTTTGAACAAACAAGTTTTGTGTAAAGTTTACTGGAATAAATATCCTGGAATTTCATATCTAGAAATACCTAAGCCTAATATTGATCCTTTTTACACAGTTGTTGCAGTTGTTTTGGATGGACCTATAAATCTGTTTCAAAAAAAAACTGGTTCAATAGAATTAAATTAATAAATCAATTAAAAACTTGAGAGTTAATTATTTGATTTTTTGTTTGATATACAATACAATTATATATAAAAAAAGCCACTGTAATATTAGTGGCTTTCATAATTTGAAAGTTAATTAAATTACCTAATGATAGGTGAATACGTAACTGATCTGGGTTGATTCTGTCCATAAGCAACACCAATATCACGAACAGCGTTGATTCTAGCAGCTTCATTATCTAAATTTCTATTTTTAATAGCAAGCTCATCTTTATATTTTTCATAGTTAAGATCCCATTCTCTTTGCTCTTTTTCATCTAAGTATCCTGCAATATCTTTGGATATTGTTAAACTTTCCTCATAACAAGGAGAACTTGCATTGATATTTGCAAGAGCTCGAGCAGCAGATCTAGAATCTCTATTAGCCCAATGACCTTGAGCCTCACCTAAATATTTAGAACACAAACCTTTATTTATCTCCTTTAATAGAGCTGCCACATCACTGTAGCATTCCATATCCTGGGTATAAAAACCTAAGAGAGCTGAAGCCCCTGAAAAATCTCCATTAGAAATTAGTGCTCTGGCCTCAGAAATTTTAGTTTGACATTCAAACTCAAACTTCTTCTTAGTAATTTCCACAGCTAAATCCATCGAAGAATCATAACAATCTTTTGTGATTTTTGGCACTTGAGACAAAACATACACGGCTTCATCAAAATTTCTTGAATCAGAAAGAGTTGTTGCTTCTTTAGAGATAAAATCGCATTGAGTGTTATAATATTCAATGATTTTTTGCTTACCATTTTCCAGCAATTCCCTGACCATTTTATGTCTTGGGTTTATCTTTCTAATTGCAGAGATAAATGCTTTATCTTCGGATACACCAACGCCTTTAAATTCAATGAATTCAGATGCAAAAGATTTTCCATCTATTCCATCGCCAACTGCTAAATTAGTTTCAATTGTAACAGCATATTTTGGTGGTGCAGTAGGTAAAACATCTTTGGTTACTATATTCAAGTCTCCAGATATTATGAATCTATTGTTAGTGTTAGCTTCACTACCTCCTAGACCATTCCTTGATGCAATTTGTCCAATTTTTGTTATAAATAATTTTCTAGCACTTGGCGTATTTTCAAGAATATTTTCAGGAATGAAAGTATTTAATACAATTCTTGCATCATCATCACTTTTACCATAGTCATTTTGACTGAAAGCGAATGAAAAAGTCAATAAAGCAGATAATAATGTTATTTTAAAATTTATTTTCATAATTATAATTTTATTTTTCTCCGATAGTTATTCTAGCTTTTCCAAGTCCAAATGCAATAACTTGAGAGGGGTAATCAAATTCCTTTTTTATGAATTTTGTGATTTTTTTAGCGAACTTTTCAGCATCAAGGGGTGTTGTTATCATACCTCCACCAAAAAAATCCTCTTCCTCTTCAGTCGTTTCAATCCGAAGACTCTTCAAATTAATTTGATTTTCAGATGAACTAAAAGAGAAGTTTCTATCTTTGGCAATTGAACCAACAAAACCTCTTATAAGGTCAGCAAATTCCATTTCTCTACCCTTAAATTCGATATCATCGTTAAAATAATATTCGAAACTATCAAACCTTCTTAATTCTATTTGTATTTCTCTTCCTTCTTCTTGTATATTATTAAAATGTGTTTGATGTTTTGCAAGAAATCCATCCATTTTATCAGTGACAGCTTGTCTTATTAAGTCCCCTTCACCTGCACTTGATGATTTGGGTCCTGAGCCATCCTCAGTGGCAAAAGATTTATTAGTATAAGCGTCTAAAGCATCAATTCCATATTCAATCCAATTTTGAAATCCATTAGACTCTTTTGTCCAAGTGACTTTCCAAATAATATCAGCCTTAGCAGAGCTCAAAAGTTGTTCAGTTATGGAAGCTTCTGTTGCTCCACCGTCTCTTCCTGAGTTCATATTATCAATTGCACTACCTTGACTTATTGATTTCATTTCTTCTTCAAGCCGTGTTGTTTTATAACCTCTGTCTTGAACCATTTTATCTAAAGTTCTAATAGCAATGTTGAATTTATCATTTCTTAGAGCACTAGCATAATCTGGAACAAAAACCTGAACACCCTGATTATCAACATATTTGAAATAACCATTTTTTTCCATCCATGTATCAGATGGGAAAATCATAATGCTAGGTTTAATTCCAGTTGTACCTTCTGCAATTAATTTTTCAATAATTTTATCAAACTCTAGTTTTTTTCTTAATTCATCAACATTCACAGAAATTATAAATGTTACTCTAAAATTCTTTTTCCCTTTGACTTTATAAACTTCTGAGCTTTCAGCACTACCAGACGGTGCAGTTGCATACTTATTATATTGTGATGAATTGTAAAAAAAATCCTCAAAGTAGTTAAAATTACTTTGGTAATTAGAATCTGTAATTAAGGGATCTTTTGTAGTACATCCAAGATTATTACCTGCAACTCCCTTAAATAATACTGCATGAATTGCATTTTTTTTAGCTTGAGGAAGAGCTAGTCTTAAATCGGCAACATATGATGTAACTTGGATCAGATAAGAACTTTCAGTACCTCCTGATTCTGCACATATTGACTCGTATTGCCAGTTTCTTGTTCTCTCCTCGGTCATTCTATTTTCTCTTTTTGTCTGGGCCATAATTAATTCTACAGAGAAAAATAGAATTAAAAACACTTTAAAATAATTTTTCATATTAACGACTATTTAACTAATCTAACATAGTGGATTCCAGGGACAAATTTTTTACTTCCTTTTTTGAAATACGTTAAATCAGGTTTTATATCTTCTCCTGTCCAAGAGTTATCCCAAACTCTCTTACCATCAACTTTCATGGTTCCTATTCTGTTATATTTACCTTTTTTAGTTTCAAGAACCTCAAAGGTTTCACCACCTTCTATTCCTTCTTTTTTTCCAGCTGCGACGGCAAAACCATCACGTAGTGGGAAAATTGGTTTAAACACCTCATTTTTCTTTTGAAGCTTAACTAAAACTTTATCCATATTTCTTACAGTAGATAAATCAAACACATCTTGTTCTGTTCTACCTTTATCTTCTTTTTTTAAAGAGAAGGTAACCAAAGAAGTCGCTTTTTCCTGACTTAAAAATTCCAAATTAATATCCATAGCATAAAATTTATCCATATCAATCATTCCCTCATCATTACGCAATTTTCCTAACTGAGCATACATTTCTGGTGTCCATATAAGTTTATATAACCAAGCGGTGGTCCAAACTGAATACCCTTCAGATGTTTTTTCATAAATTTTATCTGCGACTTGATAAGCCTTCTTTTGAAGCATTGCAGGAACTTTTGCAGCTTGTTGGTAGGCTGCTTGTCTAATAACCTCCGCAGCAATTGCATTACTAACATAATTTAGCCTTGTAAAAACCACAAAAGTATTATCAACTATATTAACATATTGGGCTTCTGTATCACCAGTTCCGGACGCATCCCCGATGGCAGCCATTTCGTTACTTTTGCTCATGGCAGCTCTCTTTAAAACCATTCCGAGACCAGATCCACTTCCGTCATCAGGAATTTTAAACCATTTTTTAATAAGTTCGTGCCCCATCTTTTTTTCTTTGATGTATTTATCTAACTGCAACTTGACCATTGAGTTATCTTGAACTTTAACTAACCCTGCAGTACTTTCAGCTACAGCACCTTTTGCAGCATCAGCTAAGGCTCCACCAATCAAACTTTTCTTTTTACCGGCTGCCTCCTTTTCTTCATCAGTAAGCTCAAATTCTGATAACTTAATTTTATTTAAATCTATGCGATGATCGTTGTAATTTTGAGGGAACTCAAATTTTTTGTAAGACATAAGAACCTTATCACCGTTTTCAAAAGAAAAATCATCAACTAAGTGCATGTGTAGTGAACTTCTTACATAGTCTTTTTTCTCTTGGGCAAAAATTAACGTAGAGAAAATAAATAATATTAATGGGAATATTTTTTTCATAATTTTAAGTGTTTTATTTGTTAGTTGTTATTTGGTATTTAAATATATAAATTTTGAATCAAATGCAAAACTCATCTAATAAAATAAGCATAATTTGAACGTACATTATTAAATTTTTTTGATTTTGAAAAAATAACCCACAAGTCTATTTGTAAACAATAAAATGATGATAACTTTTAAGTTACAAATTGATTACTCAACGCCAAATAATTAACTTTGTAATATGCTAACAGAAATAGAAAAATCATACATAAATAAAGAAGAAACTTTTTGTTCAAATACTTATCATCCACTTCCTGTTGTACTTAAAAAAGGTAAAGGTGTATATGTATGGGATATCCACAATAAAAAATATTATGACTTTTTATCTGCCTACTCAGCTGTCAATCAGGGTCACTGCAATAAAAAAATATTAAATGCATTTATCAAGCAAGCCAAAAAATTGACTTTAACATCTCGAGCTTTCTACAATAATGAACTTGGGGAAAGTCTTGAATACATAACCAATATTTTTGGATATGAAAAAATGCT
>Ga0160422_10003210_pt1 | contig 10127 bp, 11 predicted proteins | sample Fk160mmetaG_FD_108192 | JGI IMG/M metagenome (GOLD analysis project Ga0160422, IMG submission 108192) | Marine microbial communities from the Central Pacific Ocean - Fk160115 60m metaG | ecosystem: Environmental > Aquatic > Marine > Oceanic > Photic zone | place: The Central Pacific Ocean... | reverse complement strand
GGGATGGTTGGTCTGGCTATGTGGATCGGGTCAGATGCGATCGGCGTAGAACAGCAAATGGCACCATTGTTGGGCGAGGGATATGATGCAGCAACCTGGAAAGTTGATGATTGGCTGGCAAAGGATAGGCCTGAAATAATCGTTTACGAAGATACTACAGCTAGGTCAGACCATGCAACCTTCCAAGATAATTTAGGGACTGTAACAATGGGCTTCGGTGGTCTGGTGGATGGATATTGGTGTTATCACCAGACTTGTGATACCATTGACGAGATGATCGATTGGATGGACACTACCGGTAAGGATTACGGTGAAGAACGCTCTGGAACTAGTAACCTAGTGGATGCATTGGATACAATTACCTGGTGGGCAACTTACTCATTCTTTCACTTAGATGAGCAACCAATCAGGAATGCTTACTTGTGAATGTTGCTTCTTTTGGTATGATTTACATTTTTATTCTATTTGAATGGTTTTTTATTCATAGTGAATATTTAGAATATTATTGTTACTGCCGTCTCTAAAAGCACTGTTGGAGACCATAAACCAAAGAACATCCCAAGGACCGGGATTAAGAATATCAAGAATACAGCATAGAATACTTTTTCATTCCAGTCTTTTATCTTGGCTCCATCTAAAGGTCCCCATGGTATCATGTTGAATAGTCCGAGAATAAGGTTCGCTGAAAGCCACCAAACACCAGCATCGACTAACATCGATTGCCAAATTATTGATCCGCTGTCTGCATAGGCTCTACTACCATTATCTAGCATCGGGATGGTTGTTAGATCAAAGGCACCAGTAATGCCCAAAATAAGTACCCAGATTGGTAGACCAACAATGAATAATGTTAGATTAGTCAATGGTCCAGCGACGGCAATATAACCGTTATAGCGCCTTTTGACCAACCCTGAAACCATAACAGCCCCTGGTGCCATAAAAACAAAGCCGAGGAAAAATGACAGCATTATTCCAAATCTAAGACCTTTAGGATCTGCTCTGAATTCGGCCCAACAACCATATTTTTTAGCGATAATCTTGTGACCAATTTCATGTAATACAAAAGCTGGACCAATACCTAGTAACATTACTGGTAAAGCCAATAATAAGGTGATAAGCCAAGTGTTGATGCCTAATGTGGAGATACCGCCTAAACCTCTGACTGCCATAAATCCAAGCGCCAAAGTAAATGCTGCGGTTGCCAGACTCAGGTGTTGTTTTTCAGTGTCACTAAATTCCCATACTCGTTTGCCGTCGACATTAGGCCGTTCATTAGTAGTGAACATCTGTCTTAAGTCATTCATAGTGTAGATATTGCTGCCGTTAGTAGATTTGGTGTTATGGATACGTTGAATCTTTGGTTTAGGAAAGGGATTAGAATCGACGAGATCGGCTCTGGGATCTCGGGTCGCCATGGGCAATTCAAGCACTCTAGTTTATTGAATCCTGTTACATATTGGTTCTATTGGATTAATTGGTTTGATGAAATGTTAAATCAAGGACATAATGTGTCTATCTGTGAAGGGGTTGGTTTGAAGATGGTTTATACTGGTAATAAGACCGTTTTGCGAGTCTTCGACAATCATTAACTGAACATGTGGTAGAAAATAATCTAGGTGATTTACGGTGGATGATGACGTTATTGAATCTGTTAATGATGTGTTATTCATGAAGAATCTAGGTGTTTCTGAAGAGAATATTGCATTATTAAAGCGTATGTCTTTGCAAGATGTAAAAGATATTATCAATGCGAAAAAAAATAACTCAGTAAAGCAGAAGAAAAAAAATATAATTCAAGATATTGCTAACAGCAATCAATGGAAAGAATCTCCTCCATCACCAAAAAATGCGAAAAAAATTGGTGAAAGTGCTTGGAAAGAAAATGAAATTAACTTAGATGAGTATTATGAAACAATGACTAAACCTAGTAAAGATATAGCTAGAACAGATAGGTCTGACAGATCAGGGGAAGATGTAAATTTAAAGATTGATAATTCGGAAAAAACTATTGATGAGATTAATCAAAAAATTGAACAGAGGCGCAAATGGAAAGAATTGGTTGATGATATTCTAAATGATGTCTAGATTTGGTGTTATTGTCTTATTTGGTTTTCCTAGTTCATAAGTGATTCTCTGTGTCCCTTTACCTTTAGATTTCTTACCAATAATTGTTATCTGTCCTATCTCTGATAAATCTAATATGTGTGTCCCTGCACAAGGGCACAAGTCTATATTTTCTCCAATTACAACAACCCTTAGATCTTTTACTGATTTAGGTAATAAGTTCATATTGGTTCTATCCTCTGGCATTAATGAATTAATCTCATCACGATTCATTATCGAATTGCTGACTTTAATTGATTGAGTTGTTAGGTTATTTGCTGCAGAAGATAAATCATCGAGCATTTCCTGATTAAATGAGACTGGATTAAAATCAATCCTCGAATGTGTTGCGTGTATCTGATTACCAACTGTCCTGATTCCATCAAAAATTTCGTAAGCCAATCCAGACATCAGATGTTGCGCTGTGTGCATGCGCATGTGTGAGTACCGTCTTTCCCAGTCGATATTGCCAATCAGTTCATCACCAACTGATAATTGATGACCATCTGAAACATGGTGTTCAATTATATCTCTGCCTCTTACCTCAGTGACTTCGATATTGCCATAAGCTGTCTGTAGATAGCCTAAATCCCAATTTTGACCTCCCCCTTGTGGATAAAACAGGGTTCGATCTAAAACTAATTTATTCTCATTAATGGATAACACTTTAGCATTAAATCTAGTATAATAAGCGTTTTTTATTTCATCAAGATATAATTTTTCCGTTTTCATAAATTATTCACCATATCACAAATTTCAACAGCCTTTTCATAATAGTCGTCCAAAATCATCAGTCTTTCATTGTAATATGAATTTACGTTTCTAGATTCTATCCAACCGCTTCTAGGAAACTGTTCATTATTATCACTATACCATACTTCAGCCAATTCATCTGTTCTCTCTAGAGCAATGTGGTAATTATCCAGTTCAGCTAAATCTCTAATTAAACAAATACCAACAAAAAATTTCTTCAAAGGTAAATTTGGTTTTATTGATTTATCACAATCTAAACTGATTTCATGTTTTAATTTTCCAAGCGATACCATACTATTTTCCGATATATCTATCACATTATCGAAATACAATTGCTGTGGATTAATATCGCTCCCTGATGTATACAGAATGATTTTGTTCTCTGTGGAAACCGATTCAATTATCCTCGTTCTGTTGTAAATAATAGTTCCATGTTTGGCTATTTTGTGAGTTATTAGTTTACAAAACCATTCTGTCCTGAAGTTAATGTGATTATTTGAAACAAGTTTGAAGAGGTTATTATCGTCCTGTCCTCGTAAGATTTCATCAAACAAATCTTGATCGATAGAAGTCCCTGGAAAGTTTGCTGGAAAACCTAGTTCTAATTCTGAGTCAATTATTGTTACTTTATTTGTTTGACATAGTATATCTGCACACAACAAGCCAAGAAGATTACTACCAATTATCCCAACTGATTTCATACATTATTCTCCGGTATTATCTGCAGAGCAAAAACGGGACAGGAAGGTATACACAACTCACAGTGAGTGCAATTTTTCTCGTCAACTATTGCTATTCTGTGATGGAGATCTAATACATTTACTGGGCATAACGCAACGCAAGCTCCGCAGCCAAAACATTTGTCTTCATCGACAATGAATATATGGTCAGCAGCTCTTGGCACGTGCCAATCTAACAAGTGAATAGATTTGATACTATGTGGTTCCTAAGGAAAACAAAATACGAAAATTTCCCATATTAGTTCCAATGGAATAGTTATTTTAATATTCAACAATAAAATCTGTGTAAATAAGTAGACCCCTATATTTCCATTACAAATACATAATAGAATAAAAAGATGGAAAAGGAACAAAATAATGTAAAAAGATGTAATGCCGGTTGTTTTATCTTGAATATAGCCTATAATTAATTTGATACAATATCAGTAGAAAAATAGGTATCAGTTGACAATATCTTTCCACTGGAAATAAAGGGGTTGGTCCCTATTCCTCCACCAATCTAATGTTACATGACAATTTGGCCAATTTGTTCCAATATGGTATTCTATGATCCCGGAAGAACCTCTGATTATCCAGAAACTCCACCAGAATCTGGTTATCGCTATCATTATTTGGGTGGCGGCAACGAAGTTGGAAATGTTGGTATCGTTTTCGAGGATTACAAACAAAATAGATTTCTATTAGATTATGGTATAGCACCAACATCTCCGCCAAAATATCCAAAAGAATCTCCACCTGTTAAAGAAGCAGTAATTACTCATTCTCACGTAGACCATTTAGGAATGGCTCCTTGGTTACCAGCAAACTATGATACTAATTTACACGGTACAAAGTTAACTGCAGATATTTCCAGAATGATGTGGAATGATTGTTATAAAATATCCAACATTGAACGATACCCACTACCTTGGGATAAAAGAGATATAGACACTGCAATGGATTCCTGGATTACCCACGAATTTAATGAACAATGGAGTCAAGGTGAATGGAAACTACATCTTGCTAGAGCTGGACATATACCTGGAGCAGGTATGTTAAATATCGATACAGGGTCAAAGAAAGTTCTTTTTACCGGTGACTTAGATACCAGAGATTCACCGTTAACTACTGGTGCCGAGCCATCAAAGACAGATATTCTATTTATTGAAGGGACTTATGGTGGTAAAAATCACGCAGATCAAAAGGCTGAATTAAACAGATTTGTTGATAATATTGTTAGAGTTACAGATAAAGGTGGAACAGTTCTAATTCCAGCTTTCGCTAATGGTAGAACTCAAGATATGTTAATGCGATTACATCAAAATTGCCCAGAGTTAGATGTTCACGTTGACGGTATGGGGAAAAGAATAACTAAATTGTATCTTGAAAATAACCAATTTATTAGAGACCCTAAAGCACTAAATTCGGCTTGGAATTGGTGCCGAAGAGTAGCCAGTAAATCAGACAGAAAAAAAGCGCTAGAATCAGATGTCATTATATCAACATCAGGTATGCTACAAGGTGGACCTGCTATTTGGTACCTTAACAGGTTAAGACACGATATTGAAAATGAGATATTTTTTACTGGTTATCAAGCAAAAGATACGGGTGGAAGGAAATTACAATCAGAATCAAAAATTGACATATTTGGCAAGACAACAGACATCTCTCTTAGCTGGGAAAAATTTTCATTTTCAACCCATGCCGGTCATAAAGAAATAACAGAATTTGTTTACTCTTGTGACCCTGATGATGTTATTATATATCATGCAGATGCAGACTCCGCCAGACCTTATTTAGTGGAAGAACTAGAAAAAAATGGTATCAATACTCATTCACCAATAAATGGTAAATCATACATAATTGAGTGAATTCATAATTCTCTAAGATTATCAATTCTTGTTCGATAAAAAATAAGTGCGCTAAACATTATGATAATAATTAAAAATATTACAGAACTACCTTTTTCATCAATATTTGAAGCTGGCTCAAACACTAATTCACTTTCTTGTTGAACTTCTAAAACAGTAATAATACCATCCATACCAACTGACTCATGAGGTTCACAAAAGTAATCATATATCCCGGCCTGACCAAATTCAAAAGTATATACATAATCCACTTCACGCTCGGGCTCGCCACTGTCAAATAGACCATTTTCTTCTACTGAATTATGTGGCAACGCTTCCCCATCCCACAAGAATCTAACACTATCACCTTCATTTATGGTTAAAGTAGGTGGATCGAATCTTAAATTGGTTCCATCAATAGAAACAGTGTATTCAGTACCTTGGTGATCTTGACCAGTTAAATCCCCTGACGGTAACATACTCACAATTACCAACAACATAACCAATCTTTTCATGATGGTTGATTAGTAAATTACTTTATCAAATAATGTAAAAGGTCACAACGTAAATTTTGCGAAGTGATTGAATAGGTATACCTACACCGGTAAACGATTGGCATGGCGACAAAAAGACCACCTCGAGGCGGGAAAGCCCAACGACCTCGAAAAAAGAAACGTAGAATGCGTCTTTCTTTACGTCAAAATAAAATTAAGAAAACCGATGATTATACAGATTCACTTGGCTGGTCAAAAAGCTCTCCTGGTAGAGTAATAGATGATGTGCCAGAAGCAACAGAACCAGAAACACTAACTATTCAATGTGATATGTGCGGGTGCAGGTTGAAAATTCCAAAGCCAAAAAAGCAACGCTATACAGTAAGTTGTTCTTATCCAGAATGTAATCACGTAATGAAGTTCGATTGAGGATTTCACATGCTTAAATCGCTTTTTTGGCGGGTAAATTTCTTTCTCAAGTACAAAAAATCACAAAGGGTCAAACGTAAATTAGGGTCAGACAAGAAAGGTCTTACAGTCGAGACTAAGAATGGTATCTTCGTTGTTGATGCAGCAGACTTGGAAGTCGGTGCTAAACTCCGATCAAAAGGAGAATACGGTCTTGATGAGATAGAGCGATTATCTAAGTTGATTGATGGTAACTCCTCAATATTAGTAGTTGGAGCACATATAGGAGCCCTGGCTATACCATTAGCAAAACAATGTTCAAAGGTAATAGCAATTGAGGCCAACCCAAATAACTTTGATCTACTTCAAACTAATATAAAATTAAATCAATCATCAAATATATCAGCTTACAATATAGCTGCAAGTTCAAAGTCGGAAACCATAAAATTTCAGCTTAATACAGTAAATTCTGGCGGCAGTAAAAGAGTTCCCGTTAACAACAATTACATCTATACTTATGATAATCCAGAGATAATTGATGTTGAAGCGCATTCCTTAGATGAATATCTTGAGACAGATAATTTCGATTTAGTTCTCATCGATATAGAAGGATCGGAATATTTTGCTATGAAAGGAATGGTAAAAATATTATCCAAAACCCAAAACCTAGTTGTTGAATTTCTACCACACCACATTAAGAATGTGGCTGGAGTTGGACTCTCAGATTTTCTTGATAATATCCCCAAACATTTGACAAATGTGACGATTCCCTCAAAAAATACAACCTATCCTATTGATGTAGGAATTGTTATTTTAACTCAAATGTTTGAAGCTGGACACGGTGATGACGGAATAATATTCCACAGTTAGGAATATCTCAGATTTTCTTGCTTTGATATCGTTTTATTTCATCGATTGGGAAATTTGATATTTCATTATCTATCGATTCCAGTAAACGGTTATTTTTTTCCGCTAACAATCCTAGGTAATTTTCAAAATTACCCCCTCCATCAACAGACCACGAAAAGGGATGAATCAAAACATGTACTTTTTTCCACGAATTGTCTGTTATATCGAGTGGATGGCCATACTTCCACTGATGATTCGAGTCAGAGATGTATTTCACTCGAGGGTCTCCCGGTATTTCATCGTCAAAATACTCGAAAAATAAATCTGAATAAACATTTATTATTCCATCGATTTTGATATTCTTACTCAATATATTACTATTCAAATTCGGTCTATGAAATGAGAATCGGTCTAATTTAACAGGCAACATCTCTTCGAATACTTTTTTCATTTTGAAGAATTCTTCTTTCACCTGATCTTCATCATCACTTGACGGAGAAAAGTGCAAGCCTATTTTGTGCCCTAAACTAGCAATTTTACAAACAATCGCGATATTTTCTGAGGAGAATATGTTATACGTATTGTTGGTAATTTGGAAAAAGTAACTAGTTTTAACATTCATTTCAGACTCGATCTTTGCCATGACTAATGCCCTTTCGATTGAGAATTCAATATCATGCCTAATTACGCAGAAATTTTCAGTATTTTCACTGATATCCGCATAATCAATTATTTCTAATCGTTTGGACAACTCTTGTAAAATAAACCGATATTCATCATAAGAGAATTCTCTCTTATCTGAACTGTTACTAATCGAATTCATACTCTGAAGCCTCATTTATGTATAATTTATCACCGTTGTCCATGACTATGTATGCAGAGGGGTATGGTCCATTGAGCGCCCTAACCAACCTAGCAGCTTCACTAGCAGACATTTCTCTTGATATCTCTCCATCACTAGGGATTCTCTTTCGAGTATAACTCACCTCTTCATTAATTTGTGGAGTAGACGGGACGTCAGGCCAATCCAACAAAATATTAGTAAGATTTTCCACCAATAAATCACTTATCTTGTTGACAAGTATTTTCGCCGTATCATTGTAATCGATAGGTAGTGAATGCTGAAAAATAATATTACCACTATCCACTCCCTCATCCAGGTGGAATATTGTAACACCTATCTCCTCGAGTCCATCAATTATCGCCCAATTTATCGGTGCCCGTCCTCTACGTTTTGGCAACATAGAAGGGTGAAAACCAATACCATCTGCGATAGTTAACAATCTCTTTTTTAGTAAAAACGGATGTCCCATAACTACAAACAATTCAAAATCTAAGTTTACAATATCTTCGTAGTTATCATTAACATTTTGAGTAATTGTGTAACTCAATCCATAACTCAAACATATTTGTCTTAACACAACAGAATCTTTAGGAATGAACACATGGATAATTGTTAGTCCTTTAACACCTAATATAGATTCAAGACATTTACACCATTTATCATTCCCAACATAGACAATATTAGTCAAATCTACAACCCCATTTCCCATTCAAGTTATTTTGATTAAACTATTCACTACTTTTTGACTTCTTTAGATAAGCTCTAAATTTAGGTATCCATTCTCTTAACTCATCTCTAAAAACCAACCCAGCATATGTGATGGTTAGTAATGACATTAACCACCAAGTTGCTCCAAGACCAGCTGTCATATTTTCACCAAGAGCGGTAGCTGATTCTAATTTCTCAAGATCATGCCCGAGACCAATAAATGCATAAATTAGGATTGCAATCAGTGGAATCAATGAACTTGTTCTTGATATAATGACTTGGTATTTAGGATATTTATCTGTCCAAAAGTCACCTGTAGGTTTTCTGAACGTGGCATAAAACGATGTCACAACTAAACCTATTATCAATGACGCTGTAAACAAGTATGCTAGAATCATAACTTTCCCAAAAATCGACATCGTATCGCATTGCAACCCAGAATTGGCTGCCTCCTCATCACTAAATAAATCCGAGGAACCCCAACCATCACATTCACTAAACGGAACCATCACCTTTGTCTCTATAACAATCCCCTCAATCATATATTCATCATATGTTTCAATACCTGTTAAGCCATAACCTATCTTAGAGTTAGTAGATTCTCCAAAAAAATTCGAAGTGTCCATACTTATCACAAACCAAGAGTTTGAACTCATCGAAACTATAATACCGATCAATATCAAAATAGAAGCAACATGCCGAAATATTTCCCATCGGTCTAGTCTGTGTGATTTCAAGACTGTGCTTATTTCGGCAAACAAGTTACTGTCGCCACTACCATCAGTATTTGTCATGGTCTTTCTTCCACCCACCCATAAATAAGTTATCACCCAACACAATTCATAATTTCTCTTTAGTATGGTAACGGATTTTATTCAAGAATCAGCATACAGTATTGAGGTGTTGACATATAGTTGATTTAACACCCATTATTTGTGGCTGATGAGAAACCAACCCTACTAATTGTAAAAGGGATAATTTCTAGGATGGGTGGCGCAGAGCGTGACTTAATTCGTAGATTACCACATTTAACAACCTGGTTCAATGTGTCTGTGGCAACACTAGCGTCGTGTGATGAATTGGAATTAGTTTGCAATAAACATGAAATTCATTTGTATAAACCCGATAACCCATGGTCTCCCCCAAATTCGGCATTTTCGCAAATTTTTGATGGAGTCCATCAATCATCTAAACGAGCTTGGCAAGATTGCAACAATCTTATGTCTGATTTGAAAAAGTTTGATTATTTTCATATCGTAAGTGGTGACGGCTACTTAGCAATGTTGGAACTGATACCTACTAACAAGACCGCCCATCTATACTTGTTAGAACCACATCGAGGGTTACATGAACAATCACTGCATAGAAACCTCAATGGCAAACTAAAACGACCAAGGTT
>Ga0160422_10003209_pt1 | contig 10127 bp, 9 predicted proteins | sample Fk160mmetaG_FD_108192 | JGI IMG/M metagenome (GOLD analysis project Ga0160422, IMG submission 108192) | Marine microbial communities from the Central Pacific Ocean - Fk160115 60m metaG | ecosystem: Environmental > Aquatic > Marine > Oceanic > Photic zone | place: The Central Pacific Ocean... | reverse complement strand
ATTAAAGATTTGGTGAGATGGTGGGTAGATATCTTTCCTTAATTTTTTTTCATTTTTCAGATAGATACTCAAAGATTTCATGTAGTCCTTATCGAACTCATTAACGAGCTGCTTTTTCCAAGAGTCTTCAATCTTCACGTTTGCCATCAGAGACCTAGAATTAACCAATTACCTCATCGTTATTTGCCGCTTCCCCATAAACCTCAGGATTTAGTACATCAAAAGGCCTTTTACCATCCAAAAATCTCTCAATGTTGTGTACTGCTCTAAGAGCCATCTCATCCCTGGTCTCCCTTGCTGCAGATCCGATATGAGGGGTCATCACAACGTTTTCTAAATCAAACAATCCAGGCCTTGGACCAGGGTTTGGTTCAGGTACCTCCGTTTCATAGACATCTAAGCCTGCACCCAGTATTTTCTTCTCTCTCAGTGCATTCTCTAATGCCTCCTCGTCTAATATTGGCCCCCTTGATGTGTTTATAAGTATCGATGTTGGTTTCATGAGCGATAATAGGTCTTTGCCAACAAGCCCTTTTGTGTCATTTGTTAATGACGTACATAACATGACAAAATCTGACTCCATAAACAAATCCTCAATAGCTCTAAATTCAGCATTACCGAGAACATATTCTTCTGCAGCTGATAACTTACTTCTTTTATGATAGATCACCTTCATATCACAAGCCGCTGCTCTTTTCGCAACCCCCGTTCCTACAGCACCCATGCCAATTATTCCGATTGTCTTCCCATATAGGCGAGAGCCAAGGAAAGATGTTGATTGGTTTTGGGTCCATTTCTTATCTTTGAGATATTCATGGGCTTCAGGCAATCTCCATGCCGTCGCCATAAGCAGCGCAAAAGTGAATTCAGCGGTCGTTTTACTCACAAAATTAGGTATTCCGCAAAGAGGTACCTCTCTCTCTGTGCATGTTTTTTTATCAACAAAAGTTGCTTTCATGTGCATTGCTGATACTAATTTGAGAGGTTTCGCAGCTAATATTACTTCCCTGTCAAACTCAACTTCTCCAAGTGCGTATAGTATGTCTTTATCCTGTACCTCTTTGAGAATTTCGTCATGTGGCATGGGCCCATCCGTACCTTCATACATTGTTACGTCACCGAGAGTCTGCAACTTTTTATATGCGACCTGCGATATCAATTGTGGAACAAAAATTTTCACCATGCGCGTCTCCTTTTTTATGAAATCCTACAAAATTAACCAAAAGGCCTCATATTTGCAAAATTTTGGTCTTTTGATGTATTGAATTGAAGCAATACTGAAATACCCTCTTGATTTTTCTCTTTAGCCCGCAAAAGAGAGCTTGAAATATCTTCGGGATCGTCAATTACCTCTGACCAGCCCCCGAGCGATCTCGCTATGTCAGCATAATCACCATCCAAATCACGTGCTTTGAATTTTTCATGACTAATCTTCATGTGATTAGTCTCAATTGCCATAGTAGAATTTTTTAGAACTATTGTCGTAATGGGAAGGTTTGTTCTCACTGCCGTTTCAAAATCTAGTCCAGTCATTCCAAACGCAGCATCTCCCATAAAATTAACACAAAATTTATCTGGTGTGGCAAGTTTTGCGCCAATTGCGAAACCCAGACCAGTACCTAACTGATGTGACTTTCCCCAACCGAGATATGATCTCGGTATATCAGATTGATAAAATGGCATAATTTGATATCTTGGGCTGCCTGCATCATGAGTTACAATTGCATCTTTTGGATCAATGCTCTTCATAAATTCTGATATGACTCTGTAGGGGCTTATTGGTTTATCTCTTGAGTCTAAGTGTTTGGACCAATTTTCAAGATATTGTTTCCTTACTTCGAATATTTCTTCAGGGACATCGTTACGAATAATTTTACCGGAAAGATAATCACGACAGGACTCAATTAATTGTTCTAAAACTAATTTCGTATCTCCAAGCACCGGGTAATCAATATCATAACTTTTATATAAATCCTTCGGATCATTGGTATTATGTATTATAATTTTTCCAGGCGGTATTGTTGTCACCATGGGATGTCTTGTTAGACTTGTTCCCAGTGCGATTACAACATCTGACTTCTTCATGAAATGAACCACAGGATCGCTCATCACGCCAGATCCACTACCCAGGGCAAGCGGATGATTCCGCTCAGAAATTGAACTCTTACCTTCCATTGTTGTCATAACTGGAATTTGTAGTAATTCCGCAAACTCGGCGAGCTCTCTCGTGGCCTCTGCATATAGTACCCCTGCACCCGCAATGATAATTGGATTCTTGGCACTTAATATTATTTTTGAAATATTTGTGATCTCATCACTGCTTGCCATAGATCTCGCAAATTTAATCTTTTTGTAATTCTCTACCCTGCTATCTTCTACATCTTGATTAAGTACATCCTCGGGTATTTCAACCATTGCAGGTCCTGGCCGACCATTTCTCATTGACGCGATGGCCCTACGTAAGACATCGATAGATTTTGATGCTGTTGTGATTTGCTCAATAGATTTGGTAATGCTTTCATATGACTTTAAACTTGAAAACATTGGAAACACCCCGTCTCTATCTAAAGGATGCCCCAATGGTAATACAAGTAATGGTGTTGAGTCACTAAAGGCAGTTGCAACCCCAGGATATGCATTCTCGGCGCCTGGGCCATATTGCATAGCAAATGCTGACAATTTCTTTCCGTTTGTTACTCGACTATATGCATCCGCAATTCCAAGACCAACTCGCTCTTGCCTACAAACTATTGGCTTTATGTCCTGTGCCGCGGCTGCTTCAATGATTGGCGTTGTTGGAAAGCAGTTAAGACACTCGAGACCTTCCTTTTTAAGAACAGTTATGATTGCATCTAAAACTTTCATTCCTTCAACCCGATAAGTTACGAACCCCTATTTATTTCAAGTCTGCGATCCACTTGTTCTATAATTGAATCAATCAAGTGCGTATCTTCTCCCATTTGATTTGCTATTAATTTTATTAGCCTATCAACTCTCTCTATATTTTTAGCCCCAGAAAAAAGTGCTCTAGCGGCAGACGACGGACGGATAAGGCTTTCTGCGGCACTTGCATATTTAATAAAAGGTACTTGATCGGAATCAATTGCACCCAATTTTGTTGCAATGGCACCCACCCAATTATAAATTTCTTCAGACCGCACTAAATCCGAGTGGACTGCCTCTTTTATGGCAACAGCATTTTCCTCTTTGACACAACGATAATTACCTGAAAGGAGCATACTCCACTTAGCAAGTGGAACAAAAATTGAGTCATGCACTTTTAACTTTACTGGCAAGTCAATCATGTCACCATCGAGATCATATTTAATATTTTCTATATCACTTTGCAGATCTCTCAATATTTGAGTGTGCTGATCTGACTCAAATCTCGCAGCTTTAAAATTTGTTGGGAGCCCAACCTGTAAAACATTAATATTCTCATCAGGCGGTCTAAATGCCTGTGGATCTGGACTGCATAAGGTCATATAATTCGAGTCAAAATATTTCCAGACATCAGGTTTTGTGTATGCCCCATCTAGTTTTGATGTATCAAGTCCTTCAATTCTTGCAATGTAGGGCAATGGGGGCATATTCATGATGGACATGCAAGGTGTTTTACTCAAGCCAATCTCTTTGAGCAGCTCGGCAATCTCATCGGCCCCATATTGCGGCTCCTGCATCGCCAATGCGATCAGGTCATAGGTTAAAATATCAACACCACTTGGCCCGAGCGCGCGAAGACTTCCTGGGCAATCTGTTGATCTTAATTCGATTACTTTGTCTTTATCGCGAATTGGAAGGCGGACAATGGCACCTTCTTTATTAATTAGTTCCACTTCTTGTGGAAGGCAAACAAGATCAACATCATGTCCAGCTAGAGCTAACTTAATGCCTAATAATGAGCCATATGAGGCCCCTAGTATAAGTATTCGATATTTTTTCATTTTATTCCTTCCTCATCTTTTAAATGTTTTGTGAAAATATTTTTTTGGTATCATGAGATGAACACCTTTGTTGCCGTTTACCACTTGGGTTATTCTTAAATCGCCAACATAGCTCAATAAAGTATAAGCATCGGCTCGCGTTAAGCCGCAAAATTCTGATAAGAAATTGATCATCTCTCTTGTTGTGATTTTTACGCATTCATCGAGATCAGGATCGAATGCCATGGTAATGAAATAATCGTTATTTTCAGCAATTGGCCATGTAATTTCCATGTCCGTTCTATTTGTTATTTTAAATTTACCGCACATATCCATTTCTACGGCAGCGGTACAAATCTCGCCATCACCTTGCGTTCCATGCCCATCACCAATGGACACCATTGCTCCTTTTTCGAAAACAGGTAAATATAGTGTAGTTCCAACTTTCAACTCTTTGTTATCCATGTTACCACCATTCTGTCTCGGTGGCACCGTTGATAGCTTGCCCCATTCTTTTGGTGGTGCCGTTGCAATAAGACCAAAAAATGGATCCAGATCGACTTCCATATTCCATGGTGTTTTTGCAATCTTTCTTGCTCTATCTATTTCAAGATATGACATCTGACGGGCGTTAAAATCGTCTGGTAAGGCACCCTTTAATGGAGCAACGCCAGTGTAGGCCCAATCTGAGTCAAGCTCTATTGAGAGAATTTCAATTTCTACAACATCGCCTGTTTTGGACCCATGAACCTCGATTGGACCTGTGCATATGTGGCCACCTTGAAGTGTGCCACGCACACTTTTTTCATGAATTTCTAATAAAGACTCTTTTACTTCATATGGGCTATTTTTTGTTACCTCAGGTGGCCCTGATACTGATGTAATTTCAACTTCATCACCGCTGTTGATGTTCAAAACTGGGTTAATTTCTGCAGACAGAAATCCCCAATGAACAGTCTTATGATTTGCTTCAAGATAATGCTTCATTTATCCTCGATTTTGGGATTATTTTCTTTTTACACCAGCCAAATTGTCAGTCACAGCACAAACTGATGCCGTGTCTTCAAGTGCTCTACCTTGAGCGATAGCTGCTCTGTGTATGTCTCCAGCTAGTGAAAATAGTGGTGTGGGGCATCCCATCTCATCAGCAAAATCCAATATAACAGAAATATCTTTTTTTGTTATTAAATGGTTTGCTGAGACATTTTCATCATATTTATTATCAACCATCATCTGACCACGCACTTCAAACATCCGTGAGCTTCCAGCGCTTGACTTTATGACATCGTAAACCAATTGTGGATCAATCCCCGCCTTGACACCATAGGTAATTGCTTCAGCAGATGATACGTTGTGTATTACAACCAGTAAATTTGCGATATATTTCATCTTTGATCCTGTTCCAAATTCACCAAGGTAGTGTACCTCTCGCCCCATTTTCTCAAATGCTGGTTTTACCTTGTCAAATGAAGCTTGATCACCGCTTCCAAAAATTACAAGATCCCCTGCCCAGGCTTGGTGGCCTGTTCCACTAACGGGGCAATCAAGAAGGGTTATACCTTTATCTGCAAGAATATCACGCGCTTTGATTTTATCAGATATCTTAAGTGTGCATGTATCTGCAATTATGACCTCTTTTCCTGACTTTGATATTTCATCTGCGACAGCTATTAAAGCATCAGGATGCGGTAACGATGTTATAACCCGGTCGACCTGATTTACAACATCTGTTGGGGATGATGCCCTTTTTATTCTTGCATTACCTTGTGCATCAAATCTCTCTTCATTGACGTCAAAGCCTATTATTTCGTAACCCGCGGTACTAAGATTCTTGGTGTAAGCTGAGCCCATAATACCAAGGCCAATTATTCCTATTTTTTCTGACATTTGTATCCCCTTAAAATGATTTTTTTATTTACATTAACATGTTAAATCTGCTTTAATATATCAACATATTTACAATGTTTGTAAATAAATTAATTTTTGATCTGCCAAACACTGGCATTTAATAGTGAAAATAAATTGTAACGGGGTAAAAAATGAGTACAGCAAAAATTGACGCAAGAGATAAGGATTTTCCATATAAAGAACTTCCGGTCATGGATCTAGGTCCAATTTTGAAAGGCGACAGGGACGCGATAAAATCACTAGCAAAAGAGTGGAGGGAGGTAGCCGAAACTCTTGGTTTCATGTGCCTTACAAATCATGGAATATCCCTTGACAAAATTGAACGAATGGAGCAGCAGATTATTAGGTTTCACGATCAAGATATAGACTTCAAGATGAAGTTTAAGGTCAATGAACACCAAAGAGGCTATATTCCATCAAAAACAACTATTTTAAAACACTCAGAATATGAAGAACATACAAAAACAGATACCGTTGAATGCTTGGTTTTGGCTACTGATTATCCTGATGATCACCCAAATGTAAAGGCTGGTAAACAATTCTATTCACAAAATCCTTGGCCAGAACTTGATGGTTTCAAAGAAGAAGTCATGGATTATTGGGATGGTATTATTAATATGTGCAAAAAACTACTCCCAGTTTGGGCAGAAGCTCTTGGAGTTGAGGATGGTTTCTTTGAGCCACACTTTGAAGAACTTTATAGCTACTTCAGATTAGCTAAATACCCAAAAGTTGATTTTGTTGAAGAAAAAGAATTTGGTTTAGGAGCTCATGCTGATACTGGATTTATGACCATTTTACCAATGGCAAAAGAACCAGGGCTGCAAGTTATGGATACCAATGGTGAGTGGTTCTGGCCGGTAATCCCTGAAGGTGCTCTAATTTTAAATCTGGGGCAATTCTTAGAAAGATGGACAAATGAGAGATTTAGAGCGACACCACATCGAGTGCTACCGCCCAGAAATAATGATAGGTACTCACTAGCATGTTTTGTCAATACAGGTCTTGACACAGTTGCCAAACAAATACCATCATGCGTAAGCGATGACAATCCTATGAAATACCCTGAGGAAAGTTATTGGGATTTCTACAAGTGGTATTTACAACAAACATATACCCATTACGGAAAAGTTGCCGAAGACAGCAATGCTTAGCTGAACATTTTCAGACTATACCTGACTTCTTTAGTTTTGCGATTTTTTCTTCTGAGTAGCCGAGATACTCGCTCAGAATTTCATTAGTGTGCTCACCGTGTTGTGGCGGTGGATGTCTATATGTAATGCTACCCTCACTCATTTTTATTGGGTTAGCTATAAGCTTGTAGGGGCTCTGATTTTTATCTGTCCCTTTCATATCAATTATCATATCTCTGGCCAACACTTGGGGATCCGAAAAAACCTCTTCCAGTGAGTTAATTGCGCAACACCCAATATTCTTTTCTTCCAATTTCTCTAACCACCATTTTGTTTCATGCGTTTTAGTAATTTCGTTGAGCTTATTGGTGACCTCCTCACGATTTTTCACCCTTTCGACGGCCTCTGCAAACTTTTTATCCGCGAGCAAATACTCACAGGATGCAACCTCGCAGAACCTCTCAAATGTGGCGTCATTGCCAACGGATAAAACAAAATAACCATCCTTTGATGGCATTACCTGATAGGGTAAAATATTTGGGTGTTGATTACCTAATCTATCTGGATTGCTTCCGGTTGCTAAATAATTCATTCCTTGATTTGCGAGCCAAGCCACGTGGGCATCAAGCATCGAGATGTCAAGATGTTGTCCTTGATTCGTTTTATCACGGTGCCTCAAAGCTGCGAGAATTGATACTGTTGCATACATACCTGCCATCAGATCCGCAATGGATACACCCACTTTCATAGGCTCACCATCGGGTTCTCCGGTCAGGCTCATAACCCCACCCATTGCTTGCACCAGTGCATCATATGCAGGTCGACTCGCATAAGGCCCCGTTTGCCCAAATCCTGTAATCGAGCAATATATGAGATCTGGAAATTGATCCTTAAGTGACTCATAGTCTAAGTTATATTTTTTAAGTGTTCCAACTTTAAAATTTTCGACCAGTATATCTGACTTCGATATCAATTCTCTAGCAATTGACTGACCTTCTTCCGAGCTTAAATCCAATGTTAGAGAGCGCTTATTTCTGTTCGTACCAGAAAAATATGCACTTTGATTTGTATCCTTTCCATCAGTATCCTTCATATAAGGTGGAGCAAATTTTCTTGTGTCATCGCCCGTTTCAACCCTCTCAATCTTTATAATATCAGCGCCCAAATCCCCTAAAATTTGGGTACAATGTGGTCCAGCTAATACTCGGGTTAGATCAAATATCTTTATGTCTTTTAATGGTCCCATATGGCTATTGTAAAAAATTTTTTAAAAAGTCTATAAATTGCAATATAATATCTAAAAAAAATAGTATATAAAATACAAAGAAGATAGAAAAAAGTAGGGAAATTATGAGTTTACTAACAGATCGCTTGAAGTACGAAGCAATAATAGATAGACCCAAATTAAAAGGCCCAAACGGGTCAAAAATAATAGTCTGGACAACGGTCAATGTAGAATTGTGGAACATAATTCGACCAATGCCACGAAATGCGTTACCACCTCCAATGGGCAATCAACTACTTCCAAATGTCCCGAATTGGTCTTGGCATGAATATGGAAACCGTGTTGGATTTTGGAGACATTTAAATGCCCTTCAATCACGAAAAATAACAGCTACACTTGCTATAAATGGACATGTCTGCTCAACCTACCCGCGTATTGCAGAAGCGGCGCTCGAGGCAGGTTGGGAGTTTATGGGGCATGGATATGAGCAGCAACCTCAGCACTCTCTCGATGATGAAGATGCAGAAATTGCGGCCGCTGTAGAAGAAATTAAGTCCTTCACAGGCAAGCAGCCGATCGGTTGGGAAAGTCCTGGACTAACTGAAACTGAAAACACACTTGATCTTTTGAAGAAGAATGGGATCGAATATGTGTGCAACTGGCCAATGGACGATTTGCCAACAACAATAGAGACAAAAAATGGACCAATGCTCACACTTCCATATCCTCTTGAAACAAATGACATAGTCATACACATAATCCAGCACCAGCCAGCAAATGTGTTTTACCAACAATGCAAGGAAACATTTGATAGACTCTATTTGGAAAGTGAAGAAAATATCAAAATTATGGCAATAAGCATGCATCCCTATCTGACGGGCACACCACACCGTATAGGTCATGTTGAAAAATTATACGATTATATAAACCAACATGATGGTGTTATTCACATGACGGGTGAGGAAATATATCATTGGTATAAGTCTGAAACCAAAACTGATTAGAGCCTAATACGATGGATAGTGGTAGCCCATTTGAGAATAAAGTCGTCCTGATAACAGGTGCTGCACGAGGTATCGGCAGAGCTACAGCAATCGAATTCGCAAAGAATAATGCTCAAGTTATCGCTGTTAGCAGGACACGAGATGATCTAATTAAATTACAAAAACAATTTCCGGAAAATATAGAGATCTGGGATCTCGATATAACCAGTGATGAGTTCATCAAAAAGATGGAGTCATTAGATCGTTTGGATGTTTGTATAAATAATGCAGGAGTAAACCGGCCCAAACTTATCGAAGATGTTGATGATGCAACCCTTGATTTGATGCTTGATCTCAACGTAAGAGCAACATTTCGCACATCCAAAGTAGCGGTAAAATTAATGAAAAAAAATAACCAAGGGGTGATAATAAACGTTACTTCCCAAATGGGGCATGTTGGCTCGCCAACCCGAACCGTTTATTGTCTTACAAAACATGCTGTTGAAGGGCTTACTAAAGCACTAGCAGTTGAAGTCGCACCGTCAAACATAAGAGTCTGCTCAATTGCACCAACATTTGCTGATACGCCAATGACCAAGCCAATGTTTGAAGATGAGAAATTCAAAAATTTTGTCTATGGAATGATACCAATGAAAAAATTAGTCGATGTTCAGGACATTGTAGATGGTATATTGTATTTGTGCTCTCCGCAGGCTAAGATGATTACTGGAACAAGTTTACTCATTGATGGTGGCTGGACTGCACATTAACACAGGAGAAGGTATATGGATATAAAAGTAAATCTCGATGCAATAAAAAAAGCATCGGAAGAGCTCTCAAACTGGGGTAGATGGGGTAAAGATGACCAAATTGGTACTCTTAATCTTGTGACTCCGGACGATATTATTGGAGCTTCGAAGTTAATAAAAAAAGGGAAGGTTTTCTCATTAGGTAT
>Ga0160422_10003204_pt1 | contig 10133 bp, 6 predicted proteins | sample Fk160mmetaG_FD_108192 | JGI IMG/M metagenome (GOLD analysis project Ga0160422, IMG submission 108192) | Marine microbial communities from the Central Pacific Ocean - Fk160115 60m metaG | ecosystem: Environmental > Aquatic > Marine > Oceanic > Photic zone | place: The Central Pacific Ocean... | reverse complement strand
TATGTTTGCTCAAAAAATATTACAGACTGTCCAGATTATCCAGCGATTGACGATAAAAAAAGAAATAACTACATAATCTTTGAAGTAAGTTGGACGAGATTTGGAAATGTTAAATTAGAAAAATATAATGTGAATAACGAAGATTGGGCAATACAATAACATGAATAATTTTAAGCAAAAAGGCTTGTCATTAATCGAAGCACTAATTTCTACGGCAATAATAGGGATTGGTTTTATAGCAATATTTCAAATGGTCACTTTTTCTGTTACATCAATTAATACCTCAGGGGAAAGAACTAAAGCTAATTTTATGTCCTCAATGGTTGCCGAGGGTTTTATTGGATATAAGGATAGTATTGGCGGCCTATCTAAAGAAGATCAAGAGAAAATTTATTATGTGAATGGTCAAGCTTATATCGGTGAGATGGATTCACCTCCTGATACCGAAACTGATACTGAGTGCTTCAAGTTTGCTGAATATTACATGCAAATTTCTGCTGGTAATATGCCAGAATGCTCTTCAACTTCTACTACACCACCTGAATTAGAGGGAGAACGAAATAAATGGGTTGAGCACGCTGCTAGTGACAGCAATGTTGGATTTGAAAATTTTCCAGGGGTAAAAATCAAAAACTGCTCAAATAACAGGGTTAACTCAGGTGAATTTAAACCCATTCACGGATCAGATTCCGAAAAATATGAAGATGCTCCTAAAAACAAAGTTGTTAAATGGGTAAGAATGTTAGGAGAGGATAGATCTGTAAAGTGCAAAAGTGAAAAAGATTTTAAGACTGTAGAAATGTTTGAACTTTGTGCATGGTCAAATTGTCAGGTGATAAATCCAAAAATTTATGACGCAGCTATGTATGTAGGCAGGATACAAATTAATTTAAATAATGGTAAAAAAAGAAAATTTTTATATTTTCAATCTGATTATAAAATTAAACAAAATCCTAAAGAAACACCCGAAGAAGGTGATGGGGGACCAGGATTAGAGGGGTTTGGTGCTGAGGGATAAAAATAAAATAAACGGTTTCTCATTGATAGAGATATTAATAGGAGTTGCAATTGCTAGCATTATGATGGCTGCGATGTTTGCAAGTTACACTGTTGTAAATAATACTTATAGTAGAGTAACTGATGTTGCTGGAATAAGTAGATCCGGCAGAGATATTGTGTCGATGCTTATGAGAGATATTAGAATGGCTGGTTTTAAATATTATTATGGAGTTTTTGAAAATTCAAAAACCGATATTCCAAAACAAGATTATTTAGAATTTATTTTAGGGGATGATGATGACTCTAAAGAAAACAGTCATATGCCAGTTGTAATTTATAAAAATACTTTAGGATATGATACTATAGTCTCGACAACAGATCTGACAGCTAAACTAGGTAAAAATTTGTCCTTAGGAAGTGAAAATCATACAGATGATCCACTTAAAGTTTGTTGTGATCGTATACATATTGTTTACGGAGACTTCAATGCAAACCATAGTAATCAGCCTTACAAAAGATATAGAGTAACTTATTTTGCAATGCCTGTAGAAAGAAAAATTGGACAAAATGTTGACCAATACTATGCGGTTTACAAGTCCAAAGAAAGTTGGAAACAAGAATTAAATGATGGAGTTCCTGAAGAGAAGGGAGAATGGGTAAGTAATTGTGACGAATGCTATGCGGGCGAGTTAATTAGAGAACATGTAGTTGATATGGAGTTCATAGCTCTTGATAAAAATGGAAAAACTGTAAATGCAAATCCAGCAGAGAACCTAGAGGAAATGTTTAATATAAGATCTGTTGATGTCAAATTAACTTTTAGATCAAGTTCACCAAAAGGATATTTTGCAAAAACTCAAAAAAAAATTGTAAACTCTTTTACCTCTGACAGATCTGATGTTGCAGAAGTAGAGGATAGATACTTAAGAGATAATATATTTGTAACAGTTCATACAAGAAATATCGGAGGACCATTATAATGAGAAATGAAAAAGGATTTGCTTTAATATTATCTCTCGTACTGTTGTTGGTTATGTCATTAATGGGTGGATCTCTAATTGTTATTGCCTCAGGAGATCATAGAAATAATAATAACAGCGATGAGTATCAACAAGCATTTTATGTAGCAGAAACAGCACTGATGGAAGGAGAAAAATATTTAGCAGATAATTATTTGGGACAATGGGTAGGAGGAAGAAATGAAGTCAAAAATAATCGTGTTTATGACGCAACTTTAGTGCCTAAATGTATAGAGGAAAAAGAAAAGGCTGCATTAGTAGGTAATGATTATGATTTCGCAAGTTGTGATCTTGAAGATGAAGATAGAGAATATTTAGAGGAAAGAAAATCGCAAGACAATGCAGCACTTGAACAGTTTAAGCTAACATTAAACGAATTATCTTCAGCATCTGGAACACTTGTAAGAGATGCATGGAATAAAGGTGTTATGCTTAATGTGATACAAATCGAAGACAAAAATAAATCTATTTGCATGAATAGTTTTAAAAATTTTAGAGTAGGTTCAAGTGTAAATATTGCTTTCGAATTACCAGACGATCATCCAAGGCTAGGTGAATTTTGGGATATAGTACAACCATTAGTAACTGAAGAAAGGTTATATGAATTTAATATTAAGGGTGGTAGTGAAAATAAATCTTTATTTGACGCAAATGCAGCACAAGCAGCTCTTGTACAGGAGACTAATTATTTAAAAAGATTTAAATATACATTCTTTATCCAGCACATTGGTTTCTCAACTTATCAAGGAGGTGGGTCAAGTGTGCAGAGAACTACAACCGTAGATGAATCAAGGCAAGGATCTGCTTACAAAATTTTTGGTTGTGGAATGTATTATGATAAAAGTCTTTCTAATATTAACATTTTAGTACCTTTGGAAACTATGGTTGTTATGCCATACTAATTTTATGAAAAAATATTTAAAATTTAAATTCATTTTAATCTTCATCTTGATCAATACTGCTTATGCAAATGCTCAGTGCGATCTAGAATTTGATATTGGAGATAATCAATCAATAGCTTTTGAAAGTTTAGGCTTATATGAAGATTATATAATTGATACAGAAAATGAGAAACAGTATTCATATATTGAAGATAATTATAAAGAATTATGTCCTGACGGTGATATGGAGGATGCAAAAATAAGAGTTTTAATAAACGAAGAACAAGTAAAAGGAATAAAAATAATTTCACTAGTAGATATAAATTTCCAAGATGACGAAAAAAAATTAATTTACTATTATATTAAAAAATATTTTAACGACGTTTCAGAAGTTGCAAGTATTGATGATCCTTCATGGATTGGCTCAGAGTCTTGGGATAGAAATGGAAAAAAGTATTATTATACAAAGCAAATAACCAATCAATCATCATTAATTAGAGAAGAATTTTTAATAACTAATGAAAAATTTAAAATATATATATGGTAAAGTTTAAAATGAATAAAGTGTTATTGAAATTATTATTTTTGCTACTTATTTTTACTAATAATATTTTTGCAAAACCACTACCTCCAGGATCAGGATCAGGTGATGTTCCTGCTAACATATTAATATTACTAGACACATCTAGTAGTATGTCAAATACTCCAGAAGTTGCAGATGCATTAAGTCCTGTTAATGACATTTTGTTATTAGACAGTGGAGACGTTTTAATAGGTCAGAGCGCTGGAGTGGTGAAAATGACGTATGCAACGGAAAAACTTGACAGTACATTTGCAGATAATAGAGGTGCTATTCGAGCAGGTGGAAATACCACTGGCTGTACATTTGAACCATTGGAAAATAATAACATTAATTTTTCAACAATAAGCACTTTGGATAAATCGTCTAAAGTTCTTAATCCTGAAACTAACGCACTTTTTTCAGGAGAAGTTATTTATTTCACCGGAATACATAATGGAAAAGTCGGGGTATTTGATGCAGATGGTAACTGCCTAGAAGTAATATGGGCTCCAGATCTTGGAAAAGATAAACATGGAAACATAAAAGGAGAAGGGTTTTACCCAATGGCTTTAACAATAAGAACAATTAATAATGAAGATCATTTAATTGTCGTCTCAAGAGAAACTTATTGTACAAAAGTGAAGAAGAAAAAGAGGAAAAAGAGATGTGCAAATAATTCTCTTAAAAGCGAAATGGATATTTATTCAAAAAATTTAACAAAAAATGTTTCTAAAATTTATACCTTAAATAGTATTGAAAATTTAAATGCATTCTTTAATGCCACTTCAATCACCATGGATGAAGGAAATTACTTATACTCTTCAAGCAAAGGTGCAATACATAGAACTGTTTTAAAGAAAGAAGGAGATGTTTATAAACCCACAACATCAGTTTCTCTGGCTTCTGATACATATAGCAACCCTCATCATATTGAAATCGATCCACAAGATATGAATGTAATGTATTTAACAAGTCGAACTGAAAGCACAGTTCAAAAGTTAATCATAAATACAGGCAATAAAAGCTTTACGAAGAGTATTGAGATCGGAGGATCTGAAAGATCAAATGTAACTCAAGACTCAGCTGCAAATACCGATGAAAGTTCATCAATTAATATTTTTAGACCTAAAGGTCTAGATGTATCAAATGACAGAGTATGGACTGGAGGCGAAAAAGTTAGCATTCAAGAATACAACATAAGCTCAGACAGAATAAGATGGGTTGATGAAATGGGTACATCAAAACTTAATAGAATTAATGGAGCGAAGGTAGCCATCTCTTCAGTTGTCCAAGATAGTACATTACTTCAAGGTGCAAAGTTTGGTTTTGGTTATTGGAATTCCGGAAGAAAACTTTCAATTCCATGTGGGAAAGCCAAATGCTTGTGGGACAAACAAGGAGAATATGCTTGTAATGCAAATGAACCAGCTTATAAAGGTCATGCCTACAAAAAGAGTAATGATAATTGCCAATATTATGATAATTGGTTAGGTGCTCACCCTGCAGGTAGATCTAAATGGTGTAATGGTAACTCTTGTATACCAGTCGGAATAGATAAAAGTACAACTGAAAGAATAATAAATGAGCTAAGCACCATTAAATTGAGACACGGAACTGATGCTCAAGCTTTTGCACAACTAGCTTTTAAATACTATACAGATCCACGTGTAATAGATAGAGAAGGTAAAGAACTTGCGCCTCTTAACAAAAGTGAAAGGGAGGAATGTCAACTAAACTATGCAATTGTTATTGGGGATGGAAAATGGCGTCATCATAGTCAGGCATTAAGTAAAATAAAATCACTGAGAGAGACGCGAGGTGTCAGAACAATTATGATAGCCTATGGTAATGGTATCAGCGATGCTGGTATGGACAACTTTGATGAGATGGCTATCGCAGGATCGTGTAATGATCCAACAGGAAAACATGAAGATTGTAGACCAACTATTAAAGCAGAAACACCCCAGGATTTACTGACAAAATTAAGAAGTGAAATTCAAAGAATTATTGCAAGCAGACTTTCATTTACAGCTCCATCTGTAACAGCAAATATTCAAGAGGGTGGTAGCGTGTATCAAGCTCAATTCAATTTTAAAAAACATGGCGAGTGGGAAGGCTCTTTGGTCCGAAAAAAAGTACTTCCAGACGGTACAATTATTCACGATCTAGATGCTGTTGGCAACTATGATGCATCTGAAATCGTACAAAAACAAGCAATGGCTGGTACAAGAAAAATTTGGACAGTATTACCAGATAAAGATTACAGGACAGATTATAACAATTTTGTTGTGGCTAATTCTGCTGAGATTAATTCTCTCTTTGGGGAATTGGGCGGTAGAGTTCCTGATTATCACAACTCAACTTCTGAATGTGGAACAGATGAAAAAGGAAATAGCTTATCTGCAAGTAAATTACAAACTCTTGGTATTGAAGATGGCAATGGTGATGACATAAAAGGTTTAATCAAATTTGTAAGAGGATTTGATTATTTTGCTTATGAAGGTTGTTCTAATATGGGCAATATAAGAAATTCAGTTTTAGGTGATATCTATCATTCTCAAGTAGTTGAGGTTGGAGAACCAAAAGGAAGAACAACTTTTACAAAACCAAATGAGGAGGCTTATTGGAGAAAAATAAATGGTTACGATAACTGGTCAAAAAAAATAACGCGTCCAAGCGTATTATATGTAGGTGCAAACGATGGTGCTTTACATGCTTTTTATACATCTGGTCCTCAAGCTGGAAAAGAGGTATGGGCTTTTGTTCCTCCGTTTATAGCTGCTAAATTACCGAATATAATAAATGACGGATTGGATGGACTTGGTGGTAAAAAAGGCGGCACAAACGCGATTTTTGCCGTTGATGGTTCTCCAGTTATTCATGATGTGTTTGTTGGGTTAGATAACCTGGGTAACCCCTCAGATGTAAAATCTTGGCAAACAATTTTACTTATTCCGTATGGAAGAGGGGGTGCTGGTTTTTCAGTTTTACATGTAACAAATCCAGAGAAACCATATCACCTGTTTTCAGTTTTTAATGATAGAGTAAACAATCTTGTAAAGGTTGCAGGTAAAGATGGCGATATTGAAACTTATCAATATACCCAAGGTAGTTTTAATGTTAATGAGTCACTTGAAGCCTTAAAAGCAGCAGCCAATCAACAAAAAGCTAAAGATACTGATATAAGTAACGATAATTCTGGTAACGACTTTACTGAAAGAGATAAAATAGCGACTTGCCAATCAAATTCAACTGCTGGAAAATTTTTTAATAGAGGCACAAATGCTTGCTTTAGAGGAACATCATTTACATTTCTTATAAACGATTTCCCAGCTATAATTGAGGATAACCCTTCACTTGCAACAGTAATAGAAAAAAATGAATTCGGAGACATTATAGAAACTCCAGTTGATAAGATTGAAGTTGAGGGACCAGAAGTTACATTCAGTTTTAATAAAGGCGCAGATCCAAGTAATCCAGATAGAAAAGTGGTTAGTTATAGTGATAGTGTTTTAGCTGATGGTTCAACCACAAATTTTTCTATTCAGCTTGCAAACTCAGGTACAGATGATCCAAGTTTTAATTACAGTTCTCTCGGTGAAACATGGGGAACCCCTAGAATAATAAGAATGCCAACAGATAATTCAGCTAATTCAAATGTGGAAGACGATGTTTATGTTGCAGTTTTGCCAGGAGGATACGGTGCTGCACAAGGTGTTGGATCTAGTCTATTCTTAGTTAATCTTGAAGATTTTTCAGTAACGGGCCGTGGATCAATATTTGATGCTGCAGCTAATAACGGACCAATTAAAATAATTGATTTAGAAAATGATATTCCAAATTCTATACCTACGGATCCAATAGTAGTTACACCAGATACATTTAGAGGTATCGACTGGAGGGGTGCTATGGTTTACCTTAATGATTTTGAGGGAAAAATTACTAAAATAAATCTCACAAACCAAAATAATACTTTAGAGCCAAGCACATCAACTGATCTAGATTCTGGAAGAACAGCACCAGTAAATCTCTATGACCAAACAACTTTATTTTATTTAAATGCTAATAGGACAAACGGAAGATTTACATTTTTTCCAATGGATGCAGGCTATGGTAACAGCACAAGGAATCTCTGGTTATTTGGTGGGACTGGAGATTTTGCAAATATTGGATCTAAAGAGTTAGGAATAGATAATATTCTTTATGGTGTAAGAGATAGAGACTTTCCTAATTTTAGACATTCTATTAATGGAGTTGTGCCGAGCCCAATTAAAGAAATTACAAATGACGATGGTGAAACAGAGAATGTAGTCGATCAAAAGTTTACAGAAATTGCAACTACTGTTGCTTTAGCAGCTCCTAATGCTGACGATACAAGAGTTTGTGCTGATAGTAGAAATGATACAGGGGAATGTCCAGGTGCAACTAAAGACGCATGGATTTTCAAGTTAGAGAAGGGTTCAGAAAATTTCTTTAGAAAAGCTTCAGCATCTCCAACTATTTTTGGTGGAATAGTTTATTATCCAGTCTATGAACCGCCAAAAGGAAGTGCTAAATGTGCTGTCGGAAGTGCTTTTGTTTGTGCTGCTGATGATGAATGTGGAATTAACCAGTCCCAAATTATAGCATCCCAACAAAGAACAGTTCGAGAAGAAAGTAAGTTCGATGAAAATTCAGGCTGTTATTATTTGCAGCCAGGTATATTATCAAAACTAGTTGTAAGTGGTGACCAATTAATTGCAAATGTTACAACTGATAGTGATAAACAAGAGGATACTATGATACAATTACTTGGCGGAGAAACAGATTTACAAATCTACAGAGGTAGTTGGAGAGAAAATTACTAAATAATATTAAATCATGATTAAGAAATTTATATACCTTATTCAATATTCTTTTATTTTTTTTTTATTATTTTTAAATTCTGCTTATAGTGCAGACGTCACTATTACAGGCACTCAAACTACCAGGGAAGATTTACAAGCAGACTCTACTTTAACAATCCAGTCAGGTGGATCTTTAGTTAATACTAATTTAAATAATATTGCTCGAGGCTATATTGCAGCTGGAAATGAAATTGATGGAGCTACAATTGTAGTTGAGTCTAACGCTTCAATAGAAGGTAAAAGTAATGCAATTATGGGAAGAGAAACTAATAATCTTACAATTACTAATTCAGGAACTATTACAGTATCATCTTCAAAAGCAATTAATTTAAGAGATTCTCAAAATACTACTATTACAAACAAAAAAGGTGGAACGATAAGTGCAAATACTAACGCAATTGTGCAACAATCAGTAGGTACAGAAAATGCTGAGAATGTTACAATTAGTAACTCAGGTACAATTTCAAGTGTCGAAAATCGATCAATTTACTTTTACGATGGAGCAACAGGTACAACGTTAACCAATAATTCGTCAGGGGTAATTTTTAATACATCCGACTTTACAACTGTTCAACTCGATACGAGCTCTACTTTAACCAATAGTGGTACAATAGAAAATAGAAATGGTCCTAGCAATAATTCAATTACGTTAGCTGGAAATAATAACACTATTACCTTAAAAGATGGTGGAAAAGTAATTGGTACAATCGCTGCAGGATCTACAACAGGTAATACATTAAAAATACAACATGGTGTAGGTCAGTCATACTTTTATGAAACTTCAGGTAACGATATGACACTTCAAGACCTTGATGGTAACCAAATAGTAAGAGGTTCTGCAAGTTCGGTTGGTCAAGGAGGTAGCGAGAACATTGATGAGTTACTTGGATATAAATCTATAGCTATAAGAAAGTCACTGGACAAGTATCTTAATTCAGAAGATTTTAAAAATGAAGAAACTTCTTGGCAAGGTCTGCAAGTTACTCACTCAGAAAGAAAGGAAAACAAACAAAAATTAGCGTTAGGATATTCCTTAAATTCATTAGCAGTAAACATTTTAAGACCTATAGAAAATAAAAATTCTTTTACTAGTTTAGAATATAGTCAGCAAGATTTTCAAAAAGACCATAATATAATTAGATATAACCTCTCACAAGGATTTCACTTCAATGATGAAATTGAAAATAAATTTTTTAAGAATACTTATATTTTATTGGGAGCTACTTTAAATGATAGTGAAAGAAAAATACTAACCAATACAACTTCCTCTGGTACGGATGTTTTAACTGATACCTATTTAAGTTCAGAAATGCATGCAGGAAAAAAATTTAATACAAAATATAATTTACCTAAAATAGGAACAAATTTTTCTTATTCTTACACACCAGGTCATTCCGAAACTAAATTTTATCATTGGGAAGCAAAATCTGTAGCAAACATATCACTTGATATAAGTGATGAATATGTATTTAAAACTAAAAACTCAAAATTTTCTTTTGGATGGATGTTAGACTTTAGGCAAATGATTAATGGAGATAAACAAAAGTATAAAGTTAAAACTACCACAGCCACAAATACTCAAGATAATGAATTAACAAATGAAGCATCATTTTCAGCAAATCTAAATTATGAAAAAAATTTAAATATTGGAAAGATATTATTTTCTTTAGACGGGCTTCAGTCTACTCAAGAGGTCACTACTTTTAGTGGAAATATATTTTATATAATTAAAATTTAATTTAGTATTTAGCATCAATACTTAAATTTACCAAATAATCTTTAGATG
>Ga0160422_10003203_pt1 | contig 10136 bp, 11 predicted proteins | sample Fk160mmetaG_FD_108192 | JGI IMG/M metagenome (GOLD analysis project Ga0160422, IMG submission 108192) | Marine microbial communities from the Central Pacific Ocean - Fk160115 60m metaG | ecosystem: Environmental > Aquatic > Marine > Oceanic > Photic zone | place: The Central Pacific Ocean... | reverse complement strand
TGTATCTAGTTTAGCTTCATCATATATTGAAGGTAAAACAGCGATACAAAAAGCCGAAGCTACTATTCGTATGAAAGAAGCAACAGGCGAGATTGATTGGGACTTAGCTGCTATGAGGGCATCACAGTCCTCGTGGAAAGATGAATGGTTGACCTTATTATTCAGCATTCCTCTAGTACTGAGCTTCTGTGGTGAGTGGGGTAGGGGTATAGTAGCAGATGGATTTGAAGCACTTGCAGGTATGCCACAGTGGTATCAGATTGCATTAGGGGCTATCGTAAGCGCGAGCTTTGCCACACGTTCTGCAGGTAAGTTTTTTAATAGGATGAAAAAGAAATGAGACTAGGATGGCTGATAAATAGTATGATGGCGATTCTAGTCTTAGTTACATTTATAATGGTGATATTATGACAGCTAAATTTTTTCAACATAAAACTGTAGACAAAACTAAGAAAGCTAAAAAAAGTAAAAAGGTAGCAGGAGTTATCAAAGATGAAATGGTTGACCCTATACGAAAGTTTATTAAAGAGAGAAACTTAGACAAGCTAAAAAAATCCTTGCAAGAAGAGTACATGAAAACAGCAAGAGATAGAAAAAAATATACTTAATGGCAAAATGGAGATTACCAATGTTTAAATTATCGCAACGCTCATTTCAAAGACTTGCAGGAGTGCATCCTGATTTAGTGGAGACAGTAAAGTTAGCTATAAAAAAATCGGATACAGACTTTGGTGTAATATATGGAGTCAGGGATTTAGCCACTCAGGAGAAGCTTTATAAATCTGGAAAATCACAGACGATGAAATCTAAACATCTTGTGCAGGAAGACGGATACTCACATGCTGTAGACTTAATGGCATATGATTCTGGAGAGCCGTCATGGGATATAGTGGACTACGATAATATAGCAGATGCCATGAAAGCTGCTGCTCTTGAAACTGGAGCTAAAATTTGTTGGGGCGCAGCATGGCAAATAGATGATATAACAAAATGGGATGGCACAATGGAGCAAGCTATGAATGCTTATATAGACCTCAGACGTTCACAGTCGCGCCGCCCCTTCATTGATGGTCCTCACTTCCAATTGACAACATGAGTAGTAAGGGACGCAAAAAATCTGGAGGAAGACCCAAGAAAAAGGGCATGGAGGGCATGTCTGTAAAAAGTGGGGACAAGCGACCCACTTCACAAGGCGCAGGTATGACAGCAAAGGGAGTTGCTAAGTATAGACGCAGAAATCCCGGTTCAAAGCTACAGACAGCAGTTACAGAAAGTAAACCGAGAAGTAAAGCTAGAGCAGCAAGAAGAAAATCATTTTGTGCGAGAAGCGCAGGACAAATGAAAAAGTTTCCTAAAGCAGCAAAGAATCCAAACAGTAGACTGCGACAGGCAAGAAGAAGGTGGAAGTGTTAACATGGATAATAATGGAAAAAAATATGGCTACTCCTCTGTAGACAATATAACTGGAAAGAAGTTTAACACAGAGTCTTTGTTTAATTTTACTCCCACTAAAAAGAAAAAGGACTCGTTGTTTGGTGGTGGTATAACAGACCCATATATGAATGTTGCAGGTGGTAAGTTACGACCTGATATACGAAAAAATTATTTAGGCATAAAGTTTACAAAAGAGTTTAAAAAAAGATGACAAGACAACTTACAGAAAAACAACAAAAACTATTAAATGTTTTATTTGATGAAGCAGGTGGTAATGTTACTATAGCAAAAAAGATTGCAGGGTATGCAGATACATCTAGCACTGCAGACATTGTTAAAGGCTTGAAAGATGAGATACTGGAAGCGACACAAATGTGGATGGCACGTAACGCACCAAAGGCTGCGATGTCAATGACAGGAGCTTTGTTAGAACCTACAGAGTTAGGCATCAAAGAAAAGATGACAGCGGCAAAAGAAATACTTGACAGAGTAGGTTTAGTAAAAACAGAAAAGATGCAAGTAGAAGCAACAGGTGGTGTGATGCTTATGCCACCAAAAGCACCAACGGAAGAAGATGACTAGAAGTATTGGCAGGTGGAAGCTACCACAACCAACAGATATAAAAGAAGATAACGAGTGGATATCTATACCACGTATTGCCAGAACTATACCTTTTGGTTATGTACAAGACGAGAATGACCCTGACGTTTTACGACCTGTACCCGATGAACTAAATTTGCTAGAAAAAGCAAGAACATATGTAAATCAATATTCATATCGACAAGTAGCAAATTGGATATCAACTCAGACAGGACGCTACATATCACATGTAGGATTAAGAAAACGATTAGAGAATGAGCGACAACGTAAGAACCAAGCTAAAGGCATTCGCCAGTGGGCAGACTATGCGGAAAAGGCAATCGCCAAAGCGAAAGTCCTTGAAGAAGAAAGAACAGGCGCAAGAGCCACAGGTTAAAATAGAAGAAGTTTCACATGAAACAGAATCTATTGAAGAGCATGCGAATGTTTTATTTAAGCCGAATGAAGGACCTCAAACAGACTTCTTGGCTGCAAGTGAACGAGAAGTTTTGTACGGAGGTTCAGCAGGGGGTGGAAAGTCATACGCAATGTTGGCAGACCCATTACGGTATATGGGACACCCCTCGTTTAGCGGACTTCTACTGCGACACACCACAGAAGAGTTACGAGAACTTATATTTAAAAGTCAAGAACTCTATCCTAAAATATGGAAAGGGATTAAGTGGTCAGAGAGAAAGATGCAGTGGGTAGCACCATCAGGTGCAAGATTGTGGATGTCTTACCTAGATAGAGATGAAGATGTATTACGATATCAAGGTTTGGCATTTAGTTGGATAGGATTTGATGAACTTACTCAATGGGCAACACCATACGCTTGGAACTATATGCGAAGTCGTTTACGTTCTACTGCTCCAGACTTACCCATCTTTATGAGAGCAACAACAAACCCCGGTGGTAGAGGTCACGCTTGGGTTAAGAAAATGTTTATAGACCCCTCGGCATACGGAAAGGCATTTGATGCAACAAATATCGAAACAGGAGAAGTATTACGCTATCCCTCTGGACACTCTAAAGCAGGAAAGGCTCTCTTTAAAAGGAAGTTTATACCGGCAAGATTATCCGATAACCCATTCTTATCAAAGTCTGGAGACTATGAAGCAATGCTACTCTCGCTCCCAGAGCAACAAAGAAGACAGTTACTCGAAGGGGATTGGGACATTAAAGAAGGTGCGGCTTTTACTGAGTTTAACCGTGACCTTCATGTTGTCGAGCCTTTTAATATTCCATCTAACTGGGTAAAGTTTAGAGCGTGTGACTATGGATATGGAAGTTACACAGGAGTTATATGGTTTGCTGTATCACCGAGTGAACAACTTGTAGTATATAGGGAGTTATACGTATCGAAAGTATTAGCCACAGATTTAGCAGACATGATATTAGAAATGGAAGCAGGTGATGGCAATATTCGATATGGTGTTTTGGATAGTTCTTTGTGGCATAAGCGTGGGGATACTGGTCCTAGCTTGGCTGAACAAATGATTGGTAGAGGATGTAGGTGGAGACCGTCTGACAGAAGTAAGGGTAGCCGGGTTGCAGGTAAAAATGAGATACACAGAAGATTGCAAGTTGACGAGTTTACTGAAGAGCCACGTATGGTTTTTTTCAATACTTGTACAAATGTCATCTCTCAACTGCCCTCAATCCCACTGGACAAAAAGAATCCAGAGGATGTAGACACTAAGTCAGAAGACCACTTGTATGATGCGTTAAGATATGGTATAATGTCAAGACCACGATTTAGTATATTTGATTATGACCCAACAATGAGCAAGGGAAACAATATGCCAATAGCAGATTCTACTTTCGGATATTAAGGAGACTAAATGGCTGAAGAAGATATGATGATGGAAGAGGACTCCATAGCATTAAGTGACACAGAGGATTCTGTATCCGAAGATGCCAATATAAATAGTATAATACCATTTGTAATGGAGCGTTACAAGCGTTCAGAAGATTATAGATATCAAGATGAACAACGATGGTTAAAAGCATATAGAAACTACAGAGGACTATATGGTCCTGATGTGCAGTTTACTGAAGCAGAGAAGTCTCGTGTATTTATAAAAGTAACAAAGACTAAAACTCTTGCAGCGTATGGACAAATAGTAGATGTTCTATTTGCCAACCAAAAATTTCCCCTATCCGTAGAACCAACAGAATTACCAGAGGGTGTAGTAGGTGATGTAAGTTTTGACCCACTAGAACCTGAACAGGTAAGTGAGTTACAAAGTCCATATGGGTTTGCAGGTGATGGAAATGATTTACCACCGGGAGCAACTGAAATATCTTTGATGGATAAGTTAGGTCCTTTACAAAGTAAACTAGAACCAATAGAAGATAAATTAAAAGAGGGTGCAGGAAAAACACCATCTGCTATTACATTTAGTCCTGCGATGATTGCTGCAAAAAATATGCAGAAAAAAATACATGACCAGTTAGAAGAGTCAGGAGCAAACAAACATTTACGAAGTGCATCGTTTGAGATGTCATTGTTTGGTACAGGTATAATGAAAGGACCTTTTGCTGTAGACAAAGAGTATCCAAACTGGAATGATGAAGGAACATATGACCCTAAATTTAAAACAGTGCCACAAGTAAACTATGTATCTGTTTGGAACTTTTATCCAGACCCAGATGCAAACAATATGGAAGAAGCACAGTATGTGTTAGAGAGACACAAGATGTCTCGTTCTCAGCTTAGAGCGTTAAAGAAGCGTCCATACTTTAGAGATACAGTTATAGATGAAGCTATACAAATGGGCGAGAACTATAATAAATATTATTGGGAAGATGATTTATCTGACTATGCACCAGAACACGGTGTAGATAGATTTGAAGTGTTAGAGTATTGGGGTATGGTAGATACGGCTCTGATAGAGGAGCAAGGTGTCGAAATACCTGCAGAACTGCAAGACTTTGATGAATTACAGGCAAACATTTGGATATGCAATGGTAAACTTATACGAATGGTACTTAATCCATTTAAACCTGCAAAGATACCTTATGTTGCTGCACCATACGAACTAAACCCATATAGCTTTTTTGGTGTAGGTATTGCAGAGAATATGGACGATACACAAACTTTGATGAATGGTTTTATGCGTATGGCTGTAGATAATGCAGTATTGTCGGGTAATTTAATTGTAGAGGTAGATGAAACAAACTTAGTTCCCGGTCAAGACCTTTCACTATATCCCGGAAAAATATTCAGAAGACAAGGCGGCGCACCCGGTCAGGCTATCTTTGGTACGAAGTTTCCAAACGTATCTTCAGAGAATATGATGTTGTTTGATAAAGCCAGAGTGTTGGCAGATGAAAGCACAGGCTTTCCATCATTTGCACATGGACAAACAGGTGTGCAGGGTGTGGGTAGAACTGCTAGTGGTATATCAATGTTAATGAATGCTGCAAGTGGTAGTATAAAAACAGTTATAAAAAATGTAGATGATTATTTACTTAGACCTTTGGGTGAAGGATTATTCCGATTTAATATGCAGTTTGACTTTGACCCAAGCATAAAAGGTGACTTAGAGGTAAGAGCTAGAGGTACAGAAAGTCTTATGGCTAACGAAGTGCGTAGTCAGAGACTCATGCAGTTCTTATCTGTGGCAAGCAATCCTGCTCTTGCACCTTTTGCTAAGTTTCAATACATCATAAGAGAGATTGCAAAGTCAATGGATTTAGACCCCGACAAAGTAACCAACAATATGGATGAAGCCGCCTTACAAGCAGAGATAATGAAAGGGTTTCAAGCACCACAGGCTGAACAGGAAGCTCCTGTAGCAGGTGTAGATGCTATGGACACTTCAGGTGCAGGTGGTGGTAATATAGGTGTAGGACAAGCTCCTGTGCCGAATGAACAAGGATTTACAGGTAATGTCGGACAGCAAGCAAATACTCAGCAAACTCAAGCCACTGGTCAACAACAACCGCCAGTGGGAAGCATTCAATAGTTACATAGATTATCTAATTAATCAACAAACAAAAACATTAGAGCAATCAGATAATACTATACTTATACATCGGTCACAAGGGGCGGTGTTAGCTTTACGCAAATTAAAATATTTAAGGGATGAAATCAATGGCACTAGCTGAACAAACAGAATTTGCTTTTATGAAAGCTTCAAAGGGTACAGATGTGCCTAAACCAGAGATTATAGAATTAGATGAGCATATTGATGCATACAAAAAAAAGTATGGATTGACTGATGAAGAGGTAATAGAAATACTTAGGTCATTTGCACCGCCTAAATCTAAACAGAATAATGAAGGTGGACTGCAAGAACAAGGTGGCACAAAAGACCCTGTTTCAGGTAATGATGTTCCTATAGGCTCACTTCAAGAAGAAGTAAGAGATGATATACCTGCTATGCTTAGTGAAGGTGAGTTTGTTTTTCCTGCGGATGTAGTGCGTTACTATGGTCTTGATACATTGATGAAGATGCGCCAGAAAGCAAAGCAAGGTCTTAAAGTTATGGAAGCTATGGGTCAGATGGGTAACTCTGAAGAAGCTACATTGCCAGATGATATACCGTTTGATATGGATGACTTAGAGTTAGCAGAGGGCGGTGTTGTAGAAGCACAAACAGGCATGTACGTTCCTCCTAATCTTCAAGGTGTAGACACAACAGGTGTGGGACAAGCTCCTGTTCTAGCACCTACAAGCCCTCTACCAAACGTGGGTGGATATACACCACCACCAATAGCAGACCCAACACCTAAATCGTTTACAGACCTTTTGGGTACAGCAGGGTATGATGAATTACGCACATATGTAAATGACCAAGGACAACAAATGCAGATACCTTTTAAGGATGGGAAACCGCTGTCTGCCATACCTGAAGGATTTAAACCAAGAGATGCAAGTGCTGATACTACAGTTAGACCTACATTTACAACAGCTACAGATACAACACAGTCAAGCACTGATAGACCTGCAGTGCCACAAACTGTAGAGCAACAGCAGACTGCAGATGATGCTAGAGTTGATGAAATAAAAAAACGAGGGGTTGACCCTGCAAAAGGATTTTTAGAGGGTAGACCTGCTAACACATTTACAATGAAGCAGTACGAAGATTACCTTGGACAAAAGGATGCAAAGTTTTTATCACGAGAAGGTGTTGCACCTAGAACATTAGAAGCATTACCGCTTACAGGTGTGCTTACACGGTTTAGTGATAGAGAAATACGCTATGATGCAGGTAAAAAAATTATAGAGGGTCAATACAGAAACAGAGATGAGTACGACACTCTTGTTAAAGTTGTTCAATCTGCACCTATTGAAAATCCGATTGGCTTAAATGTATTCGGTAAAGACCAAAAGAGACATAAAGAAAGAGCAGAAGCAGCTTTAGCTAAAGGTTATGATGATAAAAAAGCAAAAAAGTTTGAAAGAAAAGCTACTAAATATAAAGAACATAGAGATAATCTAACCACAAAAGGAGAAACTAAAAAGGCAGATGGTACTGTGGTTAAGGCAGTTGGTGTAAAAGACCAGACAGGCATGAGCGAAGTAGATAGAGCTAATATGCTTATAACACAAAATCCAAGTAGAAATGCTGCTATAATGTCTGGTGAAAGTAACTCAGAAAGAGAAGCTAGAGAAAGAAAAGAAGCTGATGCACTTAATAGAGCAGCGCAGATGGATGCTTTTGTAAAAAGAGAAAATGATAGAATAGCAGAGTCTGCTGCAAATGATGATACAGGAAGCACAGGACAAGCTTTCTCACAAGAAACTGTAGGACCTTCTGGTAGTGCAGAGGGTACACACTGTTGTACAGCATCGTATAAGCAAAAGACTATGACTATATCAGAAGTAAAAGAGCTTAGACGTTGGCACAGACAACAATCACAGATATGGCAAGATGGCTACGATGTATGGGGCAAGTACGTTGCAGATGGCTTAGTGGCTAAATCAAAATGGCAAGCATCTGTTGTAAAGTCTGTGCATGATTTAATTATAAAAAAGAAGTTGACACTTAAAGGAATATATGGTATGATTGTCATATCTTCAGGTGTCTATCCTATAGGATTATTTAAAAGGATAACAAAATATGGAAGAATTTTTCAATCAACTTAGAGAACGCTATTTAGCTTTACCCGAAGAGGAGAAAGATGTAATACGTTCTTTAATGGGTACAGAGCAAGGTAGAGTGTTAGGTAAGATATTAGGTCCTGAAATATCAAGCCAAATAAACTTACGTAGACCTGCCCAACCTGCACCACAAAGGCGCGGACTCGGTATGCGCTAATCTGTCAGTCACTAGCTACTCATCCCCCAACTGGCTACGATGACCCTAGAAGGAGAACTCAATGAACGAGACAGTAATGGCTGAAGAGCCAAAACCACAAAAAAAAGCAGCATTCGTTAGTAGGAAATACAACAACGATGAAAAGCGAAAACTCGATGAAGAAGAACTTGCAGAGTTACTCAAGGCTCAACAAGGGGAGTCTGTCGAGGAAGAATCTAAAGTGGAGGAGGAACAAGAACCTACTTCTGCTGAAGAGAAAACATTTAAGAAGAGATACTCTGACTTACGAAGACATCAGCAAAAACAAGCTGACGAACTAAAAGCTAAGATTACTGACCTTGAACGTCAGTTAAGTGAAGCTGCACGTAAGGAAATGAAGCTACCTAAATCTGAAGAGGAGATAGAAGCTTGGACTAAAGAGTATCCTGATGTAGCAGGTATAGTGGAAACTATTGCTACTAAAAAGGCACAAGAGCAATCTGTAGCACTTGAAGAGCGTATAAAAGCTATTGATGCATTACAAATATCTGCATCAAAAGAAAAAGCTGAAGTCGAACTGTTAAAGTTACACCCAGACTTTAGTGATATACGAGAGAGTGATTCATTTCACGAATGGGCTGAACAACAGCCTAAGTGGGTGCAGGATGCACTTTATGATAACGAAACAGATGCAAGGTCTGCAGCTAGAGCCATAGATTTGTACAAAGCGGATATGAAAATGTCTGCACCCAAGTCTAAGGACAAAGATGCAGCAAAATCTGTGTCAGTTAAAAATGCTCGTAGCAAACCCCAAGAGGACGCAACAGCTTCTTACATGAAAGAATCTGATGTACAAAAGATGTCCTCTAAAGAGTACGAAAAAAAGTCAGACGAGATTATGGAAGCCATACGGTCTGGCAAATTTATTTACGATGTATCGGGTTCTGCTCGGTAATGTAAAAAAAAGTGTTGACAAGTAGTTATTTTTAAGTATAACTATACACACTTGTGTGAATTATATCACACTATAAAACAGTCAGTCTTACGGATTACCTGACAAGCCTAGCCCATTAACATGTAAGTAGCGCAACTTAGATGCTAATGCACCTCTGCAAATCAGCCCCTGTATTAGTCTGGTGAGTTTACATCTGTTAAATGCTAAAGGAGGTAACGATGGCATTCACGTCTGCTGCCGGTCACGGCAACCTCCCTAATGGTAATTTTTCACCTATCATTTACTCCAAACAGGTGCAACTTGCGTTTCGTAAGTCATCTGTTGTGGAACAAGTTACAAACTCCGATTATTTCGGGGAGATTGCTAACATGGGCGATAGTGTGAAAATCATTAAGGAGCCGGAAATAACAGTCAAGGCATACGCTAGAGGTACAACTATTACACCTCAGGACCTTGACGATGAGGACTTCAGCCTTACAATCGACAAAGCTAACTACTTTGCGTTCAAGGTTGATGATATTGAGGAAGCTCATTCTCACGTTAACTTTCAATCGTTAGCGAGTGATAGGGCTGCCTATCGACTATCTGACCAGTATGACCAAGACGTTCTTGGTTATCTATGTGGGTTTAAACAGTCTGCACTACACGGTGCTGCTGATACTGCTAATACCACAGTAAACGGTTCTAAAGCCGTTGCAACCGCAGGTTCTGACGAACTTTTAACTTCTATGAAGTTAGATGCTTCTGACTTTACTGATGGTTCAGGTTCAGCAGGTTCAGCAAACAACTCTATTGGGATTCAGCCCAGAGGACCGGGTGCAACCGATTTAACACCTGCTGCAGGTACAACTTTTCCATTAACAGTCATTGCTAGAATGGCTAGACTACTTGACCAACAAAATGTTGATTCACAGGGT
>Ga0160422_10003202_pt1 | contig 10137 bp, 6 predicted proteins | sample Fk160mmetaG_FD_108192 | JGI IMG/M metagenome (GOLD analysis project Ga0160422, IMG submission 108192) | Marine microbial communities from the Central Pacific Ocean - Fk160115 60m metaG | ecosystem: Environmental > Aquatic > Marine > Oceanic > Photic zone | place: The Central Pacific Ocean... | reverse complement strand
TTGGGCGCGCGGGGAAGCGCAAAGATTTCCCATCGCGACGGTACAGGCGGCGGCGGCGATGGCGGCTGCGATCGCGTGCGCTGGGCCACGGCACGACCGGGTGGCACCAGGCTCCGGTACCGGGCGACGGCGAGCGCCTCAAAGTCGGCCCACGGCTTCTGCGTCGCAACGTCGGGGTGCTGCCACGCATCGCTCTCGAGGGAAAGCTCGTCCAGCAACTGCGCGGCGACGCCCGTAGGCAAGCGTACCAGCTCCAACGGGGAAGCACCCGCGCCGCGAAACTGCACAAACCACCCGGCGGCACGCTGGCCGCAATTGTCCAGCGCCACCACGACGGTGACGTGCTCCCATGCGATGGGGGGCCAGCCGCGCGAACACAGCGCGCCTCGCGCGCAGTCGCACGGCGTCGGGCGGTGCCAGCGCCGTAGCGGTGTGCCGACTCGGTACAGCGCGTGCTTTGGCAGCGCGATGCGCTGGCCCCCGCACGCTGTGAAGTAAAAGTTTGACAGTTCGCAGCGCCCGCGCCGGGGCGGGCCTGCCGGGAAGTCGACCACTCCGAGACAGTCGTCCCCGTCGTCGTCTACGTCGGCACTGCGCATCGGATCTGCCGTCCTGCGGTCGCGCGCCCCCGACGAAATAGCGCACCGCGGCGGGCGACGCGTCCGCGCAAGCGCGGGCTAATCAAAGTCGGAGTCGGACGCTTTCCTGCAGCGACCACTCCTCCTGCAGCTGCTGGCGGATGTTCGCCAGTCCGGGCGCACGCGGCTGCGAACGCAGCTCCGCAGCAAACAGCTCTGCCGCCGCATCTAGCGCATTGTCGACTCGCTCATCAGAAGGGAGTTCGCCCATGACGCCAGCCGCCACCACGGCCAATTCCAACACTCTGAACCACGAAATGAGCCGCCAAAACGTCGGATACGGCGTGCGACTCGTCGCCCGCAGCGCTTGGTTCTCCACACCGGAGTAGCGTTTCCACCACGTGTACAAGGCATTGACGACGGACGTGTTGCCCAAGTCCTGCGAGAAGTATCTCTCGGCATTTGCTGCGGCGCGACGCTGCCGCCGCGCCTCTTGCAGCGTCAGACGATTTGGCCGATCGCGGCGACGGCGGCGACGATCGCGATCGACTTGTTCGCGCGTTCGCTGGCGATCGACGCCCGGAACGCGCTCGTAGTCACCCCACGCTTGCCGCGTTGGGCCGTCGCGGTCGTCGCTGTCGTCGCTGTCGTCGTCCTCGGCTTCCGGCGCCTCCTCCGGCGCCGCCCCTCGCCGGATGGCCTGCAACCGAGACGCCATGCCCACGCGCACCAAGATCGCCTGCGCATTCTGGTCCATTTCGTAGTCCACGTCTGGGTAGGCTGCACGCTGGGCCGCCACCAGCTCCGTCGCCACCCGGTTTAAGCCGCCCACCACCAGCCACATCATGACCGCTCTGTCGCCCACGCCCGGTATCGCACCCGACGCTGCCAGAGTGTTCCGCTGTTGGAGCGCTGCGACATACTCGTCGGTATCCTCCATTCGCATTTGGATGAGAAATCGGAGGTCTCCTTCGAGCCGAGCTGCCTCTGCTGCCATACGCTCCAAGTTTGTCGGAAGCACTCCAAAGGTCTGGGATTGCCCCGTCAAGTCGGTCGCAAGCCGCCGCATCAGGCCTGGGATGTCGTCGAGGCCTCTCGCGTCGATCCACTCGGTGGCGTGATTGCGAGCCACCGAGTTGTTAAGCGTTGCCAAAAACTCGAGCCACGCCGCGCGCGCCGCCGGGTGCACGTAGTTTGGGGGCACGACAGGCAGCACTAACTCTTCGTCTTCAATGCCGCTGTCGCTGTCGTCGTCCGGGACCAGGCCCACCGGCGGCAACGGCACCGGTTCGCCAAACAGTATCACCTCCTCCCGACATTCGGGACACAAGGGTTTCTTCCCCGCCGCTTTTGCGGTCCGCTCAAGTATCTGGATGCACTCCTTGTGGTAGGCGTGGCCCCGGGGCTTTGCCGCCGTCCGTTCACAGACCACGACCCACGCCCTGTCGCCACGGTAGGTGCCCTCCACTGTCGGCTGCCACTCCGAGTGGTCCACGTTGAGCCCCAGCGGTCCCAAGCAGATGGTGCAGTCGACGTCTTTAGCCCACGCGTCGATCTTGCCCTTGTACTTTTGCTTAAGCTCCTCGTCGTCCGGGGGCGAGACGCCCGTCGGGCAGGGCCGGCACACCGTTGCGCCAAGGCGCAGTCGGTGCAGCGGCGGGAATTGCATCCTTTTTTGGATGTCCCTCAACGCTAAGGAGGCTCGGGTGGCGTTATCAGCGTGCACCGGGCGCGTCCGAAAACCTCGCCGTCGGGAGTGCAGTGCTATGGTGATTCTTAGTGGCGACGCGCTGCTCGAAATCTTCGGGTACGCGAGCGCGACCGGCGACGAGAGCGACGTGCGCTGGCTGCTCTGCGCGCGTGCGGTGTCCACGGACTGGCGCGAGGCGGCCCGCCTCGGCATCGAGCGGGAGTGGGCCGCTGAGCGCGCGCGAACGGCGGCGGGCGGCTTCACGCTGCGGCTCCTTCCGCCGATCGCGGAGTGGCGAAGGACGCACGGCACCAACGACGCCCTGGCGCTGTCGCGTCTCTACAGGGCGATCACGACGGTGCGCTCCGTGTTTGAGCTCGACATGGAGGAGCTCCGCAAGAGCGTGACTCTCTACTTCCAGCAGACGCGACGCTACGGCGCGTGGACGGCGGTCTGGTACTGCGTGTTCCAGTACGACCCGCCGTGGGCCTTCAGCGACTGGCGGGAGCAGGTGCGGCTCGTGGTAAAGGGGTTGGCTCCCGAGCCGCAGCGCCAGCTGTCGGTCGTGACGTCGCACCGCGCATCGGGCGGCCTCGTCGTCGGGCCGGCGGTGCGGGCGGGCTACCGGTACGACGAGCGCTCGCACACCTTTCGCCCTGAGTGCTTCAAGGACGCGACGCTGCCGCTGGGTGGCGGCACGGGCTACGAATACCACGTCGCTGTCGGGGCGGTGGCGGCGGGGCCACCCCTCCCCATCCATGAGATGCCGCCGGACGCCGTGTGGGGCGCCGTGCGCATGGCGGAGGCGAAGAAGAAGCTGCCGGAGTGTGCGCCCATGAGCGTGGAGGTCTGCCTGTGGCTCGAGTAAGATGCGCTACCACCACCCCTTTTTTCGCCCCGCAAAAAAGCTCGCGCCGGTGACGCGAACGTCGTTGAGCGCGTTGTGCAGCGTTGACTGGTCGAGCTCGATGCCGACGAGGTGGGCGTAGAGCTCGGCATTCTTCGGCGCCTTGAGGCCGCCGCGCTTGTTGACGAGCTTGAGCCAGTGCTTTGAGCGCTCCATGGTGCACAGACAGTCCTCCGCGCGCAGGTCGCGCGCAAGCCCGCAGCTTTCGGCGGTGTTTGTCACCACCTGCGCGTCGAAGCGCGCATTGTGCGCGACGACGTGGCCGCCGTCGGCCGTCACGCGCTCGACGGCGTCGAAAAAGTCGGCCAGCACAAACTGCGGCGCCATCCCCCTTTCGCGCACGATGGCGTCGGAGATGCCGTGCACGCGCTGCGCAAAGTAGTTGATGGTGCGTCCGGGCGGCAGCGCCAGGTACTCGCAGCGCGCGCGCACCTCGGCGCCCGCGCCGTCGTAGACAATCCACGCAATCTGCACCGCGAGCTGCGCACCCTTGGAGCCGCAGGTCTCGGTGTCGAAGACAAGGGCCGGCGTGCAAGGAGCCGGGGCGGGTGTCGGACGCGCCGGCGCGGGCTCGGGTTCCAGATCGGGTTCAAGCTCGGAGTCGCCCACAAGCTCGCGCGCAGGCTCGGGCTCGGCCCGCAACCTGCATCCCAGTGCACCAAGCTCAAAAAAGCGCTGCGCCCAGGCGGCGAGCACCTCCGTCATCACTGCGCTGCAAACCGGCGTCCGCGGCCCTCAGGCTGCGCTGCACGTATCCGTTCGCTTGAGGTACAGCAGCGCGTCGAAGCGGTCGCTCAGCAGCACCTCGGCAAGCACGACAAACCCCATATTCGCCTTGGCCGCAAACGACAGCAGGATGTACGTCAGCTCGCCGAGCCAGTAGAGCGAGGGCCCGTAGCGCAGCGCGCCGCAGCTCAGCTGGCTGAAGAGCTGCACCAATCCGAAGAGCGTGAAGGCGACAAAGCTGCCCCAGATCGCCTGCGGCAAAAACTCGGGGAAATCGTCCTGCAACCGCGCGCGCGTCGACTCGTACTTGTGCAGCAGGATGGCCCAGCAGGAAATGTACGGCACGTAGCCGAGGATGTGCATCTGCATCCGCGTGACCACCGTGTCTGGCTTCCACACGCGGGTGAGCACCCACGACGTGCCAAAAAAGCGCTGCGACTTCTCCGCGGTGACGATGAACTGCACGCTGTACACCTCGGTCATGTACCCAAAGAAGATGGTGGTCGCCATCAGCTGCGTCAGCGTCCACAGCAGCTCGACGTGGCCGGTGCCGAGCAGCCGCACCGCGAGCGAGATGAGCAGCGACGCCGAAAAGGCGTATTCTAGCCACCGCCACGGCGCGCGGCAGTCGCAAAGGCACTGCAGGTACCAGCGCGCGACGAGGGCGGCAAAGCCGCGCGGGATGGACGCCGGCGCGGGCGCGGGCGCGGCCGCCGCGTCGGCCGCGTCGCCGTCGCCGTCGGCGAGCGGCACCACTCGCGCCGCACTGCGCGGCCGGCCAAAGAAGAGCACCAGCGCAAAGAAGACGTGGAACCCGCACGACAGGCTGAAGAAGCCGACGATGATCGCGCGGGGGTCGAGCGGGCAGCACTCCTCGAGCACGGGTTTGATGCGCGTCGTGTTGACGCCGTCGCCGAGGTACCGCGGCGGGTCGCCGGGCACCGTCGCGTTCGTCGTGATCGTGAACATGGGCAGCTCGTACTGCGTGCACCAGGTGAGCGCGAGCGTGAGCGCGATGCCCACGCCGTGCGCGACGGCGCCGACGGTGTTGCCGCCGCAAAGGAGCCAGACGAGCGTGTTTGAGGTGTAAAAATCTTCGCACGGCGGCGGCGCGCACGGCGACGCGAGCAGTCCGGCGCCTTCGTCGGCCATCGGAGGCGGCTGTCGGCGCGCTGCTCGCGCGGTGCGCACACCGCCCATATCAAAGAACGCACTCCCGCACGCGCGCTACGCTCCTCACTCACGACTTTACACTTTAGTCGTCCATGTCGTCGAAGCGGACCTTGCGTGTCGGCGCCGGGTCCGATGCCTTCTCGGGCGATGCGGTCGGCTCGAGCTCGACGTCGGCCGACGGGGGCGGTTCGTCGCGGTCAAAGCGCCGCCAGCCCCAGACGCACGGCGCCAGGATGCAGAGGGCCACGCACCAGAGCAACACGCCGCCGAGGCAGAGCGACGCCGTCGTGATCAGCGCGATCGCCCACGACGGCAGCTCGCGCGCCGCCTCGAGCTGCACCTCGAGCCGATCGATGGCTTCCTGATACATTTTTTCCCCGAGCGTGTGGGTCGTGTGCGTGCGATTGTAGGCGTCCGCTGCAGCGGCGAGCGCGGGGAAGACCCGCGCGCTCACGTTCAGCACGGCCGGCACCAGCAACGGCGGGCGCAACGGCGGCGCAGGGGGCGCGGGCGGCACGGCGCCCTGCGGGTCGGTGACGGCGTGCCAGCCAAAGGATCCGGCGAGGTCGTCCGTCGTTCCACGCTTGTGCGACGGCGGCAGGCGCATGCTCGCACGACGCTGTCAGTGTGGCGCCGCCGTCGGCCCGCGCGGCTAGCGCGATCCGCTCCCGCCATAATCACACGCGCTACGGGCTGCTCAGCGGGCAAACACCGCGGCGCCATGAGTCGCCGACCCGCGCCGCGCGGCTCGACGCCGACGCGCAGCTTTGACGTCGGGCGGCTCGCGCACGTACTGCGCGTCGGCGAGGAGCGGCGCTGCGCGCACGCCGCCAGCACGGGCGTGCTCGCGGACGACGTGATGGCAGACGCCGCACCCACGTTGGAGGACGACATCGCGGAGCTCCTCGGCCCCATCTTCCGGCTCAAGCCAGAGGATGTGCGCGCTCAGATGCGCGACCTCGCCGACTCCATCTCGGATCCGATGGCAGAAAACCTGGCGCACCTGTACTTTCTAAAGCCTCGGACGATTCGATCGTTCGCGCAGGAGACGCGCATCCTCGAAGCGGCACGCGCCGCGGCGCGTCACATCGATACCGCCGGGGTGCTCCCCGAGGCTCCTTCCCTGGCGGAGTGCGTCCTGTTTGCCATCGACCCGCTGCTGCTCGTCACCGTGCTGGAAGCGGAGAAGCCAACCTCGATGCAACGACACCTCGACGCGATGCCGTCCAAGCTCCGCCAGGAGGTCGACTCGAACACGGCGCGCGTGCGCGACGTGACCGAGCGCGTCGCACTTCGACCGGGCAACCCCGTCCGGGTTTGGCTCGACAACTTTGGCGCGTTGCTGCAAACTCTGCCGCTGTCCGCAGAGCCCGCGACCGAGGCGGAGCCGGAGCTTGCCGAAGTGCGCGTCAAGGGCGCCAAAGTGGAGCGCCCCGGCAAGCCGGACCGCGCCGACACTCCGCCCCTATCGCCACAAAAGGCCGAGAGCGACCCCGCGCCCCGGCCCCCAAGCCCGGAGGCGGTCTTCCGCAGCATCGGCGCGCCGGCAGACAAGCGCAGGCGCAGCACCTTCATCGATGAGTCTTTGACCATTCTGGGCGATTTGACGCGTGTCTTGGCGCTCACTGCCGACCTTGCGCTGCCGGGAATGTTTTTGGGCAGCCAGTTTGCGCAAGACTTGGCTCTGTCCGTCCGCGGCACTCCCTTCAACACGGGCCAGAGCGGGTTTCTGTGGCAGGTTGGCGAGAGTTTTCTTGATCTGACGGTCGGCTTGCTGCGGGACGGCGCCGCATCTTCGTTCGAAAACCTCGCCGACCTCTTCCAATGGTGGCAGCAACAGAGACTCACCAGAAGCCTTGGTTCGATACCCGGGGTGCGATCGCTCTGGGACGCTCTGTCGCCCGCGGGCTGGCTGGGCAACCTGCCGGGCATCAACAACCTGGAGGAGGTGTTGAATCGGCCGAGCTGGTCTCCGGGAACGCTTCACGCGGTCTCGGAGCGGGCCGGGATCATTAGAATCCTCGTCGGCGTGATCGGCACCATTCTGGCCGGCTTGGTTCGTCAGCAGGTGCGACGCATTGACGCAGGCGAGTCGTCGGCGCCCGAGTGGGTCGCTTCGGTTTTGAAGGCGATTGTCTCACTGGCGGCGATGCTGGATCAGTACCACGTCCTGCTGGTCGTCGAAGCCGCCGTCCTTCCGTACAACATCCCCAAGCTGTACCTGATTTACAAGCTCCTCAAGCGCTTGCTCCGTTCGCCGGCGGCGGCCGCGGCGGAGACGCCGGATGCGGCTGCCGAGCAGGCCGCCGAGCAGGCCGCCGAGCAGGCGGCCCAGCAGGTGGCCGACGAATTGAAACCGGTCGTGGCCGCATTCGACCGTGGAAACAAGGCAATGGAAGATCACACGAACAAGATGGAGAAGGAGGCAAAAGAGTTGCGCGCAGAACGAGCCGAGGACCGCGAAGAGCGGAGGCAGCTCGCAGCAGCAGTGGCAGACCTCGCCAACCGCCTGCCGCCGGGTGACACGTCGGCGCTCGCGGGAGTTCCGGAGGCGGCCCTTCGTGCGTCCATCGAACGCATGCTGCGCAGCAACGATTGGAGCGATCTTAGCAAGAAAATCGTGACGCGCAAGCTTCGCGAGGAGTTTCAGCTCGACAAGGACGCGCTGAAGCCGCACAAGGAGCGGATTTACGAGCTCATCGATCAAGCAGTTCGGCGCATTCAGTCGGAGCGCGAGGCCGCGCGCGACGTGACGAGCCCGTCGGACGCGGGAACGTCGTCCGAGCCGGGACCGTCGACCGCGCCGTCCGACGACGCCGACGGCGCCGGGCAAGCGGCGGAGGACGAGGACGACGGCGACCCCGAGATGGACGCGGAGCAAAACAACACGGGCGAGACAGACGCAGCGGACGGCGGCGAGGGCGAGGGCGAGGGCGAGGACGAGGAGGCGATTTCCGCGCGCGCGACTCGCAAGCGAAAGGCGGCGCGCCGGAAGAATGCGCGCGTCGCCCAGCAGCTGCTCGAGGCGCACGCCTTTCTCGACCGCGGCACGACGGGCCGCCGTCTTCGACCGCGCAACAAGTGAAAAGGGGTGGCAGAGTAACCTTCTTAATTCACACTGATTTTGAACGTCCGCGGCAAGCGCTCACAGCGCCGAGTGGAGCGGGTGGAAGCCCCCGTGCGGCACGCCGCAGATGCCGCAGTAATGGAGTCCGTGGTGAAGGAAGACGTGCGGGCAATCGCCGCACACAAAGTGGCCGCACTGGGAGTTTGGCGCGGCGAGGTAGCGGATGTTGAGCACCACATTGCACCGGTAGCACTTGGCGTCTGGAAAGCGCGTCGCTGCTTCGGCGTTCGAGGCCACAGCAGCAGCGGCCGCGGCTTCGGCCGCCGCGGTGGCCGCACGCGCGGCCGCCGCGGCCGCCTCGACGCGCTGCTGGCGGCGCTGCAGCGAGCGCTCGCTTTGCAGCTGCTGATGGCGAGCGGCGCGGAAGAGCAGCGCCGTTGTCTCGTCCAGCTCCTCTTGCTCCGCTTGCTCGGCGTGCTCGTAGGCGAGGGTGGCCTCGTGCGCGCGCCGCGCCTCGGCCTCTGCGAGCGTCTTGAGCTGCAGCGCGTGCTCCTGCGCCGCAGACGTCGGCGGCCGCGGCGCAAACGCCGGCGGCCGCGGCGCAAACGCCGGCGCCGCCGCCGACGCCGCCGCCGGCGCGGGCTCTGGCTCGCGCTTCGGCGCAGCCTCCGGTGCTGGCTCTGGCTCCGACTCGCGCTCCGGCGCCGGCGCCGGCGCCGGTACAGGATCCCGCGTCGCACGCCACGGGATCTCTGGCAGCTCTTCGTCGTCGAGCCCTTCGTCCCACGACGCTGCGTCTGTCTCGCCCGTGTTGTTTTGTTCCGCGTCCATCTCGGGGTCGCCGTCGTCCTCGTCCTCCGCCGGTGTCGTCGCGGGCGTCGTCTTGGCCGGCGGCGGCTGCTCGTCCTCCACCGCCAAACGCGGAGGCGGCTTCCACACCTCGATCTGGACCTTTGGCGCGGGAGGCGCCGCTTTCGCCTCCGCCTCCGCCTCGGCGGCCGCGGCCTCCGCGGCCCTCGCGGCCTCCGCAGCGCGCTCCGCGCGGGCCGCTCTCCGACGCGCGAGTCGGGCGTCGCGCGTCACACGCTTGCGCTCGCGACGCTCCGCTTCCTCCGCCGCCCTCTCTCGCTCCGCCTCCGCCTCCGCCTCCGCCCGCTCCGCCTCCGCCGCCCGTTGCGCCGCCGGCGTCGACGCCGCAAGCTCGGCTTCGCGTGCCTCCCAGGCCTCCTGCTGGATCACAGCCTTGGCGAGTTTTTGAAGCCGACGCACCTCCCGCTCGCGTTCCAGCGCACGCTTCAGATTGTAGTTCACGAGGTCTTTGAAGGCGGCGGCGGCGTCATGCACCGCAAGCTGTCGCCGCACCAGCTTCTCCCAGCGGCGCTGCGCCGCGAGGCTCGCCGCTTCCTTGAGCACCTGCCGCGTACGCTCTTGCAGGCGAGCCGCGGCCGCGTCTGCCTCCTTGAGCACCTGCCGCGTACGCTCTTGCAGGCGAGCCGCGGCCGCGTCTGCCTGTGCGTCGGGCTGCGCCTCCACCGCGCCAACCTCCGCCGGCGGAGGCACGGTGGAGGTGGCGGCGGACGGGGCGGCGGCGGCGTCGAGAGCGGCGGAGATCTTGATCGCCTCTCGCGCCGCCAGCGCCCGGACGCTTCGGTGGATGCTGACCGCGGTTTTGAACGCACCTCGCTCCGACACCTGATCTCCGATGTAGAGGATGCCCTGCACCAGTGCGTCATTGTCGGACGAGTACCGTTTGCAGTACTTGCCCAGGCACTCCTGGACGGCGTGCAGCATGGCGAACGCGTCGTTCGCCTCTCGTGTGCGCAGCGACGCGAACCGAGCCTCGACCGCGGTCGGACGCAGCGTCGTCACGACGACTCGCGGAGCAAAGCGCGTGTCGCGATTTTCGAGCCACCGTGGCTGCGCTTTGAGCACGCTCCGCTGCAGCGAGCCCGGCGCGATCTGCCGCACCGCGGCAAGTGTCAGCGGCATCGTCGTC
>Ga0160422_10003201_pt1 | contig 10137 bp, 8 predicted proteins | sample Fk160mmetaG_FD_108192 | JGI IMG/M metagenome (GOLD analysis project Ga0160422, IMG submission 108192) | Marine microbial communities from the Central Pacific Ocean - Fk160115 60m metaG | ecosystem: Environmental > Aquatic > Marine > Oceanic > Photic zone | place: The Central Pacific Ocean... | reverse complement strand
GGTTCTTTCAGCGACGGCGATTTGAACAACTACGAGCTAGTCGTAGAGGAGGGTACGGGTGCCAGCCTTCAGATTGGCCCGTCGGATTCGAGCTTTAATCGGCTGGAGTTATCTATACCGGACCTGACGGCGACGGGTGACGAACTCAACTTGGAGTCGACAAGCGTGACGACGCAGACGACGGCTCAGTCCGCGATTACCGATATCGACGGGGCGATTACGCGCGTCTCGCAGGAGCGCGGTAACCTCGGTGCGATCCAGAACCGGCTCACGTTCAACCTGTCGGCCACGGAAAATCGCATTGAACAGGTGCAGGCGGCTGAGTCGACCATCAGCGATACGGACATTGCTCAAGAAGTGTCTAAACTGACCCGTGCGCAGGTTCTGTCGCAGGGCGCGTCCGCCTTGCTGGTGCAGGCGCAGGGTGTGCAGGCGACCAGCGTGCTCACCCTACTGGGGTTTCAGCAGCAGTAATTAGGGAGTAAATAGCACGTAGCCGACGGCGCTGCGCTCCAACCACACCGCGCAAAACTCACTTAGATCGTAGGTGCGCGCGACCTGTCCGTCGCAATCGGCTGCTGGGTCGTTGACCAAAACACGGTCGTTTTCGTAACCGCGCACGATCAGAAGATGCCCGCTCGTCTTGCGGACGGCCCCGTCGCGCAGTTCGCCTTCGTCATAGCGCACGGAGGCGATCAGTGGATAGCCCGCATCTAACAGCTCTCTTGCCGTTTCCCAACGCGGAAAGTGTAGCAAATAACCCATTAAGTTGCTCCTAGATGCGGCCCATATATTGGCGGGCCAAACGCCGTACAGCCCGCTGGGCTGGTGCTGTGCCTCGTCTATGACATCGTAGATGTCTACCGACTTTCCGTAATAATCCAACAGCATACTCACCGACGTAGGGGAACACACCCGGTTAGCGATATCGCTGCACAACTGCATCTGACTGCGTGCGGGCACGTCGTGTGCAAGATGGCCCTTCGTCAGGGCCGGCGCCGGTGGAGGGCCGTCTGCGCGCAGCGAGACAGAGAGCAGGGCGGGTAGGTCGGCGATGGGACTAGCGCACTGCACGTGCCAGTGCAGCACGGCCCTTTTAAGCGGTGCCTCGACGCGCCAAATATCGACGTCCGCGCGCACGGCTTGTGCGCCGTCTTCTCCGCTGTATTCGTTCACAACGTTGCCCATCGGCGCGAGTGCGCAGCGGGCGCGCGTGCCGTTAACGGCTTCGTATTCGAGCATGCACTGGTAGCCCCAAGAAGCCTGCGTGTGAAGTGAGAGGCAGGGTAATACCTCACGGAGATTTTGCAGGGCTTGAACGGGAATATTTTGCTGCCACGTCCACTGATTGCCCTGATGTTGCCACGAGGGCTGTTCGGTCTCCTCGAGCACGAGCGCAGTCGGTAGCGCAGTACTCCAATGGGCGGCAGGGTGCTGTGTTGCCACGAGCAAATGGGTTGTCATAGAGAAAAAATATAGGTCCCAGTCGGGTGGGAACAACAGCGGACCGATTGCACGCAGGGTCTCCTCATCGTCGCTATCCCCATAGATCTGGCGTGGGCGGATAGAGCGTGCTGCCTTCGTAGCGCAGGCTTGGCTGCCGATCTTTCTCGAGCAGGAGGGGACCGTCCAAATCGACAAACTCGGCTTCGCTTGCCAACAGGGCGGCGGGCGCCATCGACAGCGAGGTGGCGACCATGCAGCCGATCATAATGCCCATGTCTAACTGGCGCGCTTGGCGCAGTAGTGCAATCGCCTCGGTCAGACCGCCCGTCTTATCAAGCTTGATATTGACGTATTCGTAGCGGCTGGCCAGTGCGGGCAGGTCGGCCGCGGTGTGGCACGACTCGTCGGCGCAAAAGGGGAGTGGATGTGCTATATCGCCCAGCGCGTCGTCTTTGCCGACTGGCAGAGGCTGTTCGACAAGAACGACGCCCCGCTGGGCGAGCGCCTCGGCGAATGGCTCGACCTCGCGTTGTTCCCACCCCTCGTTGGCATCTACGATCAGTGCGGCGTCTGGAGCCCCTTGGCGAATTGCTTCGACTCGCTCTAGGTCGCCTTGGCCGGCCAGTTTGATCTTCAGCAGCGGGCGTTCTGCGTTGGCCGCTGCCGCACGCCCCATATTTTCTGCCGTATCTAGCGAGATCGTATAAGCGGTTTGTACGGGTTGGGGCCGACGGAGTTCGGCCAGTTTGTATGCGGGTTGATTCTGAGATTTAGCCTCTAGGTCCCACAGCGCGCAGTCGAGTGCGTTGCGCGCCGAGCCGGCCGTCAAATGCTGCGGCAGGTCCGCTCGCTGTAGTCCGGATTCAATGCTGGGGCGCAGCGCCTCTAGTTGGGCGACAACCTGCTCTACTGATTCGCCGTAGCGCGGATAGGGCATGCTCTCGCCGTGTCCAGTGTGCCCGTCGCGCGAAAGGGTGCATATCACGACGTCGGCGCTGGTCTTGGTTCCGCGCGAAATAGTGAAGGCCTGCGCCAGCGGCCAGCGCTCTCCTCGGACGTCAAATTGCATCACAGCGGTAAGGCGTCCACGAGGCGGCCGGCGCCCTGCCGCAGGGGATCGACGCAGGGTAGGCCGGTCTGGCGCTCGAGTGCCTCAAGTAGTCCGAGCGCGTCCTCCTCGCTTCGCTTGGAGGTGTTGACGGCGATGCCAACCGTGCGGCAGGCGGGATTGGTTAGGCGCCCGCAGGACTCATTGAGGCGAATGCACGCATCGACGGCTGGGAGTCTATAGGTGGGCAGGCCGCGCATGTGATTGCGGTCGGGATCGTGGCAGAGCACGAGAGCGTCGGGCTGTGAGCCGTGCAGCAGGCCGAGCGACACGCCGGCATACGAGGCGTGAAAGAGCGAGCCCTGTCCTTCGACTAAGTCCCAGTGGTCGGCGTCGTTGTCGGGCGATAGCACCTCGGCCGCGCCAGCGATAAAATCAGATATGATGGCGTCTACGCAGAGGCCTTCGCCGGCGATAAAGATGCCCGTCTGTCCGCTGGCACGGAACGTGGCCTTTACGCCGCGCGCCCTCATTTCGTGTTCCATCGATAGGGCAGTATACATCTTGCCAACCGAGCAGTCGGTGCCGACTGTAAGCAAGCGCTTGCCGCTACGCTTGTCGCCGCCGGCAATGGGAAAAGACTGATCTGAATAGCGCACGTCGTGCAGCGCTGTGCCCTGCGCTTCAGCGCGCTCTTTTAGTCCGGCAATGGCAGACAGACGGCCGTGCAGTCCACTGGCAATATCACAGCCTAAGTCAACGGCTCGCAGCAAGGTATCGCGCCACGCATCGGACACAATGCCGCCTCGGTTGGCCACGCCGGCAATCAGTGTTTGTGCACCGGCGGCGCGCGCTTCTTCAAGCGTCATATCGGGCAGGCCAATGTCGGCCTTGCAGTTGGGCAGGCGCAGCTGACCGACGCATAGCTCGGGGCGCCAGCGAGCTATGCCGTCGGCCGTTTTGGCTGCTAGCTGATCGGGTGCGTCGCCTAGAAATAGCACGTAGGGTTGTTTAAGCTGGATCAAAGAATGCTTTCCTCACGTTAAGGGGAGAGTATAAAATAGCGATTGACCCGTTTTGTGAAAATAGAGGGGTGGCGTTGACGCAGGGGTGTTTATTGTCGTACACTGCTGCCTCGGAGTAGGGAGTGAATTACCAACAGAAAGGAATCACATGAAGCTGCAGGTATATCAATCGTACTGGGGCATGGTGGAACTGCCGTTTAACGGCGATGAGGAATGGAGCATGGAGGAAAAGCTCGAAAAGATTGCCGAAGCGGGCTTCGACGGCGTCGAGTTTCTCATGGAGGAAAAAGCGCATCGCGATGCTATGGTGCCGCTGTGCGACCAGTTGGGACTCAAGCGTTCAAATATTGTCTTTCCATGGACGCCGGAGGAATTTGACGACGATATTAAGGCGGCCCAAGACGGTGGAGCGTCGCATATCAACCTGCAGCCCATGCCCATGCCGCGTCGGGTGGCAGACGGCGTGTCCTATATCGTGCGCTGTATGGATCGGGCGGCTGCGGCCGGATATCAGCTCTTTTTTGAGACGCACCGAGATCGTATGACGACGGACATGTACTTCACGCTCGACTTGATCGAGGCCGTGCCCGACATGGTGCTGTGCGGTGATCTATCGCACTTCTTGGTAGGGCGCGAGTTTGCCGGTCCACCTATTTCCGAGCAAAACCAGCAGTATATGGACCAGATCTTAGCGCGCTGCGGCGCTTTCCACGGGCGTATTGCCTCGCGCGAGCAGGTGCAGGTGCCGACGGGTTTTGCCCATAATCATGTCTGGGTTGATCTCTACGAGAGCTGGTGGGAATACGGCTTCAAGCAGTTTAAAGAGCGCGCCAGCGAAGACGACGTAATGACCTTTGTCGTCGAACTGGGCCCGCCGACTTATGCCATACAGGGAGCGGATGGGCGCGAACTTTCGGATCGCTGGGAAGAAGCGGTGCGAATGAAGGATCGCGTGCGTGCGATTTGGGAGCGCTGCTAGCGCGTATCGACGGTGCGTGGAATGTAAATCAGATCCCCGGTCCAGAATGGACCGGGGATCTTTGTGTGCAAAGATCTATTCGAGCACTTCTATTTCGTCGGGTAGATTGGGTACTATGCAGAGAAATTCAAAGGGTTCGTCGCCCTCGGCTCGATACCAGTGCGGCACGCCAGCGGGAATGTATACGACGTCGTCTCCCTTTACCTGAAACTTTTCGTCGCCGATGCCGATGGTCGCTCTTCCGCGCAGGACGTACTGCTCATGCTCAACGGTGTTGGTGTGGCGCGGCATGCCACCGCCGGGCTGCATTACAAAGCGGCGCATGGCAAAATGAGGGCTCTGTTCGGAGCCGATGAGCACCTGGCGTTGGGTATCTTTGCCGCCTCCTACGGTTTCAAAAGGTAGCTGGTCGGCTTGGCACACGGACATGGTATAGCTCCTAGCTGAAGGGTAGAGTAGATGCGTATTGGACCGCCCGATTATCTGGGTGCTCTATTCGCGCGTAATAACGGGCGACTGACTGGCATGCTGGAAAAGGTCGGCAAACTCGCTGCTGCCGTCGTCGTCGACGAGAACCGTGTTGCAGCCCCAATCGTCTACGGGCTGGTTGCTCTTGCCGAAGAAGTTCCAGACTTGGCCGTTATTAGTGAAATAGACGCAGACCCCACCCGGCCGAGTGGTCTTTATCAGTCGCCGCGGTAGTGCGTGGTCGGCTTTGTCGACGCGATATTGCTCCAGAATAGTTTCATCCATCTCGACGCCTAGACCCGGCGCTTCTGGCACCTGGGCGTGGCCGCCAATGACGGGAATGCGCTCGGTGAGCAGGTGGTGTTCGTAGAGTTCGTGACAGGTAATTGTCGGCCACTGGGCGTGTGTCAGCACGGCGCTTAGGTGGAGAGAGAGCGCGGTTGTGGGGCCGGCACCGACCATTTGTAGAAAGAAGGGCATATTGAGCGAGCCGGCCGTGCTGCCTTGGCGCATGACTTGAGAGACGCCCCCACCGAGCACGTAGCCGTCGCACACGCCGCCCATCTCAATGCCGTCGCGCGGCCCGATGACGCCGTAGTGGTGGGCGATGGCGCTCTCTATCTGCGTGCGCATGTAGCGATTGCCTGCTGCGTCTTCGCGCGGGATGGGATCTTCAAAGATCTTAATCTTGGGAAAAGTGCGCTCCAGTTCGCGCAGGATGGGTATCGCATTAGAGGCGTTGTTGAGAAAGGCGTTCCAATCCGCGTCAATGCGGAAGTGGTCGGGCGTGGCCTCGGAGATCCGGCGGATGGTCTCGAAGACGTCAAACCAAGGGCGCGTTTTAATCTTCATGCAGGTATAACCCAATTCGACGGCAGTCCGCGCCTCGATTTCGTACTTCTCTGGCGACATGTCGTGGTCCCAAAACGAAATGGCACACCAGTCGCGGCATTTGCTGCCGAGCAGGCGATAAACCGGCACGCCGGCGAGCTTGCCGGCCGCGTCAAAGAGCGCCATTTGCAGGCCAGCGCCTAGACTGTCGTCCCACATCGTTTCAAACGGCGTGCGCCCCACGACGCGCTCGTGGTCGTTGACGCGCCCCCAGGTATAGTTCTGAATGGTTTCACCCCAGCCTACAATACCGGCGTCCGTTTCGACGCGCGTGATTTCCAGTTCGGACCAGGTGTGAATGCCGGCGCGCTCCATTTCTAAACGGACGCGATCGACAAAAGGCACTTGCAGCGTAAAGCGCTCAATATGGGTGACGTTAGCGGTCATGAATTAGGGCCTCTTGTAAGGATAGACGGGTCTGGCTGCACGTCCGCTTGTTGCGACTTCTGCGGCAAGACCGCATACGATGGGCAATTACGAGCGTGCTAGTTTGGTCAAGGATAGGATCAGTGTCAAGGTTTTGCTTGGTTGGAATGATTTGCGATGGCGTGTCAAATCATATAGGCGCACATGTACGGGACGCTAGGTGTCGCTTAGGCTAACATCAGGCCGTAACTTCTCTGGGTATATCTCAGATACAGATTCAATAAAATGGTTGGCTTTCTTCGACCCAATAAAAACTTTACCACCACCTTTTAGCAATAGCTGTATTCCTTCGGCACCAGAAACTAGGAAGGCGCGCCCATTATTACCAAACCCCCAACGTATTCCGTATCCACCGAATTCTTTATGGGCCTACAAGATCTATGATACATTGTCTCGACATCTTGAAATGGATATTTTACGCCCATCCGATTAAATGGAGACGGGGAACATTTTGCTGTAATAGAGTCGCGATTAACCTCCGTGTTCATACGGAAAATACGTGCTAGATACAATGCTATTGGTAGTAAAATAACCGCAGGGACGGTCGGCACAGAAACCATGCTAGAGGAACGAAGTAATCCTGGTACTTCTGACGCAGATTGCAACTCGACACATAAATGATGTGTATTTAGGATGAGAGCTATCTATAAGGGTTCATGAACGTAATAGCACAGGCCGTCGGGGGCCACCACAAAAAACACCCGGAGCTTTTTACCGTCTCGCTTGTCGATTTGCCAATCACCGACCTGTACGCCCTTTGCCTCTAGCATTCTTCTGATCTCTTCAATGTGGTCGACCAAAATGGCTGCGCCTTCCTGCGTGGGGTCTCCACCGTTAACGGCAAAGCCGACCTGAACTCCGTCTCGCTCTAATAAGACCGTCGGCACGGGCGTCTCCTTGCGTTCTACTTCTACCATGTCAAAGTGCTCTGAGTACCACTCCGACGCTGTGTTTATATCGCTGACGGGCAGGGCCAGCACGTCCTGCTGATAGGGATAGGCTGCTTTGAATGCCGGTGTTTTTGCCATGGATCTTCTCTCTATTTAGAGGTGCACTACGTTGCGTTTTGAGGATTGATCGGTACTTAGTTACTCGTCCCTCAGTGCATCCCAAGGGGCGGGGTAGTCCACTAAGCCCGATACGGCATCTAACACTCCATCATCAAGCGCTAACGCCATATCGTATTCGGACAGAAACACGGTGTGAAGATGGAATTGGCCAATGGGCACAAAGCCGAATCGCCCGTAATAGGCTGGGCTACCCCGAACGTAGACTGGTCGCGGAGCATCTCTATGAGATCCGCTTCTAGGGCGCCGGTGCCATAGGCTGCGCGAAACGTTTCCACAATGAGGCTGCGGATTGCCCCGTAGTCTTCGGGTGTTTCCCCTCTTATGACAAGATGTTCCACGGCTCCCCTTTACAAAAAGATGCGCGCTTTGCTAAAGAGCACGGCGCGTCCACCAATGTATACGCGCTCGCCGGCCATCTCGCAAAATAACTCGCCGCCTCTGGCTGAGATTTGACGTGCGTGTAGCTGGCGCTTGCCCAGCCGTGCGGCCCAATAAGGTATGAGCGTGCAGTGCGCCGAGCCCGTGACGGGATCTTCGAGAATCGAGTCTGTTGGGAAGAAAACGCGCGAGACAAAATCGCAGTTGGTGCCGGGCGCCGAGACAATGATGCCCAAAGAGGGCAGGTCCTGTAGCAGGGGCCACGCGGGCTGGCACTGGGCAACCTGTTTGTGGGAATCGACGATGACTAAATAGTCGCGTGAGAGAAAGGTCGCAAGGGGAGAAACCCTGAGTCCTTCTACCAGCGCTGGAGGGCATTCGACCGCATCACCGGGCCGGGCGGGAAAGTCGAGAACGAGCCGGTCGCTGCGGCGCTCGACGCGAAGCAGACCGCTCGGGCTTTGAAAGGATACGGCTGTCCGATTGGATTCGAGGTAGTTAAACACGACAAAGGCGGAGGCCAGCGTCGCGTGCCCGCAGAGGTCGACTTCCATCGAAGGGGTAAACCAGCGGATGGCGTAGGCGCCCCTTGCGCCAACGATAAAGGCGGTCTCCGATAGGTTGTTCTCGCGGGCGATGGCCGCCATCGTTGCGTCGGGCAGCCAGTTGTCTAGCGGACACACTGCAGCCGGATTGCCCGAAAATACGGCGTCGGTGAACGCGTCGACGATATACTGTGGCTGCCCCATGCGTTTAGGCGCGCTCAGCCGATAACGCGCATGGGCAACAGCCCCTTGTTTGGATCGATGTCAAAGTCGACTTCTACCGCGTCGTCACCGCGCGCAAAGCGAATCTTGCCCGTGCCCAGTGCCGCTTCTACGCCCGGGGCTTCGTACAGCGGATAAGCATCGTAATCGACGACCTCACCGTTTATTCGGTGTGCGCCGCTGTGCGCGATATCGAGCACGTGGCCCGTTGTCGCCTGCACCTGCACGCGTCCGTTGGAAGGCCACTGGGTCAGATCGGGCTGCTGCGCGCTGCGTGCTGCGCAAAAGGCATCAAAGCTCTCTGTTTGATCGGCTTCGATCGCCTCTAGGACCAGGCCGGCTTGGCTGCTGTGGATCCGCAGCAGCCAGCCGTCGATCAGGTCGCCTTCCCGCACGAGGATATTGGCGTTGTTGGCCTCGCGAATGGTCATCCACTCGTAGGGGCCGATTGGGCGCAGGCCGACGTAAAATGAGCCGAGGTTGGAAAAAAGCCAGCCGTCTCGTTCGCTCCAGGCGTGGCCGTTGGGCAGAAAGACGTTGACAAAGGGATGGTCGTCCGTGGCCGGAATGTCGTAGAGTACGACCACGCAGCCCTCGTGCTGTAGCATGCGTTCGTAGGGCGAGGCGCCAAATAGCCGATCGGGCCACTGCAGGTAGGGCTTGTCGGTGGAAATGGCGCGGCCAATGTGCTGGGGAAATCCGTTTAGAAAGGCGCTAAAGCGGTCGGGGCTGCGATAGGGATGGTTGCAGACAAGGGTCGCCTGGTGGTTGGGTCCGCTCCAGGTGAGATCCCAAGAGACTAGGTCGATGGGGCCAGCTTGATTACCCGGCAGGCCCACCTGCGTCGAGCCCAGCGCAAAGTGGCGGCTCATATAGGTGTACTTGCGCACCGGGCGCGCCGCCTCGCGCGCGTGGCGATAGATGGTGCGCGGTGCCTTGGTCTTTTTAACCACGTGCGCAGTGCTGCGGTCCCAGGCCATATCGGCAAAGAGCGCCGGCGGTCTATAGCCGGCAACCACTGACGGGATGGCAAAGCCCTGCGTGTGCGAGACGGGATCAAAGTCGATGCCGCCAAAGTAGAGGTACTGCAGTGGCTGGATGCCGCCCAAGCGCGTCCAGGTGTTTTGTCGGTAGCCCTCGCGCGAATGGCCGCCGGCCCAGGCGCCGTCAAAGTACTCCAGCGCCATATCTGCCACGAGCAGGGTGAGCATCTTTTCGACCTGCGTGCGCAGCGCGTCGTCTTGAACGTGTTCGTACAGGCCAATATAGGCCGTCATGTGCTCAATGTGGTAGCCGGTCGAGTCGTACTCGTGGTGTCCCTGCAGGGCGGTGCGCTCGATGATGCCGCCGATCCAGCGCTTGGCCTCAGCGGCGATGGCCGCGGCCGATAGACCGGACCAGGCAAACTCGGCATCCGGCCAGCGCTCGGCGGCCAGCAGCATGCCTGTATAGGCCATGAGCCAGTGGTTTTCCGTGTTGCCGCGCTCCAGGTGAGCTTCCGTCATAAAGTTGCGTATGAGCGCGACGGCGCTGTCGGGCAGCTGCTCTTCCCAGCGACATAGAAAGAGCATGCAGGGCAGGATTTCAAAAGGCCCGCCAAGCAGGTCGCGGGCCGGACATTCGGCCTGGCGCCACAGCC
>Ga0160422_10003200_pt1 | contig 10141 bp, 9 predicted proteins | sample Fk160mmetaG_FD_108192 | JGI IMG/M metagenome (GOLD analysis project Ga0160422, IMG submission 108192) | Marine microbial communities from the Central Pacific Ocean - Fk160115 60m metaG | ecosystem: Environmental > Aquatic > Marine > Oceanic > Photic zone | place: The Central Pacific Ocean... | reverse complement strand
TCACCCCCGAGGGCGAGATCCTGACCCAAGGCGGCAGCGACCGCTATTATCTGCGTTGGGCGTGGTATTTCTGACCCGATTGACGACTTATTTTTCTTCCGTTTCGTCCATTGATGCCACAATTGCTGTTGCTTCATACCTCCACAGGCTTGCCACTCTCATCCGCTGCAGCCACGTTGGCTTTCTTTGCGTCGATCAGCTGGGGCACGATCTGATCCAGTTCTTCCATCGTCCACAGACCGTCGCGCTTTTTGAACTGCTTGATGATTTTGGGCTGCTGCATGATCGCCACGCCGCCACGACCGGTGTGAAAGATCTCGGAGGTGATGCCCGCCGAGGCGTCGCTGGCCAGCCAAGCGCAAATGGGTGCAATGTGCTGTGGACCGCCGCTTTCGATGTCACTGTCACCCACGTTCTCGCCGCGGTTTTCCCGCAGCGGTATGGTCATACGGGTCAGTGCACCGGGTGAAATGGTGTTACTGGTGCAGCCGTATTTCGCCAGTTCCAAGGCGATGACTCTGGAAAACCCCGCGATGCCGGCTTTGGCGGCGCCGTAGTTGGCCTGACCAAAGTTGCCGAACAGGCCGGAGACACTGGAAAAATTTATGACGCGGCCGCCGGTGCGGTTTTCGCTGCGGATGTAGTTGGCGAAGGGCCGGGTACAGCAATAGTGGCCTTTTAAATGCACAGCCATAACCGCGTCCCAGTCGGATTCTTCCATTTTAAAAATCGTGCGGTCGCGCAGGATACCGGCGTTGTTGACCAGAATGTCCATGCCGCCAAAGCTGTCCAGCGCGGTTTGCACCAAGGCCTCGCCGCCGCTGACGTCGGCTACGGAATCCGTGTTGGAGACGGCTTCGCCGCCGGCGGCGCGGATTTCTGCCACCACGTCATCCGCGATTTTGCCGGTTCCGGTGCCGTCGGTGTTGCCACCTAAATCGTTGACCACAATTTTTGCACCCTGTGAGGCCATCATAAGTGCGATTTCTTTACCGATGCCTCGGCCTGCGCCGGTAACGACGGCGATTTTGTCTTCTAGTCTTTGCATGTTGTGCTCCCAGCCTATTGTTGGCGTCCCCTGTTATTCTGCAGCGCTGCCACTCCCGCCACCGCTTGGGCTAACATACCAATACTCGGAGTTGAATTACCACAAGGAACGCTATGACAGCTGATGCCGGCTCTAACGCCGATACTCGTACTGACTACGGCCAAGTGACCGCAAAGATGGTCAATGATCACTTTGGCAACGGTGGCCAGCGTGCGGTGTTACTGATGCGTCACTCGGCGCGGGAATACAATCGCGACATTAACGACTTACTTAATCCGTTAACCGATCATGGCCGCCAGTTAGCTTTATCCATGGGTTCTGAATTGACGGACGCTATCCAATTGCGTGGTTATGCCAGTCCGCCGGAACGTTGCATGGAAACGGCGGAGTTGGTGCTCAAAGGCGCAGCCGAGAACATGCAAAGCGTGCGACCGTTGGAAGCGCTGGGGATTTTCTACGCTTTGGATCACATCCGCATGTGGAAGGGCATGAGCATGAGTGGCGGGTTAGCCGCGTATTTAACTCAGTGGTTCGGTGACGAGATTGAGGCGGACGTAATGATGCCGCCGAAGTCGGCCGTGGCGATGATTTTGCGGGTGCTGCGCGGCAAGTTGGACGCGCCGGCATTGGCGGCGAAGCCGCAGCTGGATCTGTGCGTTAGCCACGACATGACGGTCTATACCGTGCGCCACGGGTCGGGCCTAGAGCCGATTGCCGCAGCGCCGGTAGACTTTCTCGACGGTCTGCTTATGTATCGCGATCAAGGACAATTGCTGCTGCGCAGCCATCACGGTGGCGTTGTCGAGGTGCACGAGGACTTATTGTCGCTGTAACTCAGTCACTTTGTTCCTCTAACTCAATCCAGCGCTCGGTGGTTTTGTCGAGTTCTGCTTGAGTGTCTGTCAGCGCTTTCAATATGGGTTCGGTCTGTGCAAATGGGCGTTGGAAAAAATCTGTAGCGGCAGTCTGCGCCTGCAGTTCTGCGACCTGCTGTTCCAGCGCTTCGATTTGCTCGGGCAGTTGCTCCAGCTCCCGTTGCAGTTTGTAGCTGAGACGTTTTTTCGGCTGCGGTTTGCTCTCTGTGTCTGTGGCTTGGACGGCTGCAGGTTCAGGGTCGCCGCCCGCTGGCTGGTGCTCAACGCCCGGCGCGTCAGCGATACGCAGGGCGCGTCCTCGAGCTTCCCAATCGCTGAAACCGCCAGGGTAGTCGATCAGGCCGCCGTGGTCCTCAAACACCAAGGTGCTGGTGACCACGTTGTCCATAAAGGCGCGATCGTGGGACACCAGTATTAGGGTACCTTCGAATTCCACTAATTTCTGTTCCAGCACTTCGAGCATTTCGATGTCGAGATCGTTGGTGGGTTCGTCGAGTATCAGCAGATTATTCGCGCGGGCGAAAAGTTTGGCCAGCATCAGCCGATTGCATTCGCCGCCGGACAATTTGTGTACCGGCGTGCGTGCGCGTTGCGGTGTGAACAGAAAGTTTTTCAGATAACCGACGATGTGCCGGTCGGCACCGTTAATGGTGACGTGATCTCGGCCTTCGGCAACATTCCATGCGACGGTTTGATCGCGATTTAAGGTCTGGCGTACCTGATCAAAGTACCCAACACTCAATTGGGTACCGAGACTGACGCTGCCGCGATCCGGCTGCAGCTCGCCCAATAATATTTTTAGTAGGGTGGTTTTGCCGACGCCATTGTTACCTACCAAGCCGATTCGGTCGCCGCGCATCACGCGCAAATTGAACCCGGTGAGCAGGGTTTCGCCGTCATAGCTGTGAGTGACGTTTTTGGCCTCCAGAACCTTGCGGCCTGATTCTTTGGCGCCAGACACTTCAACCTGAGCGCGGCCCTGTTGTTCAATGCGTTTGCTGCGTTCGACACGCAGCGCTTTAAGCGCGCGTACTCGGCCTTCGTTGCGTGTGCGCCGCGCCTTTATACCCTGGCGAATCCATACTTCTTCCGCTGCCAGACGCTTGTCGAAGAGCGTGTTATGGGCCTCTTCCTCTTCTAAAGCTTGTTCTTTTAAGCGCAGATAGTTGTCGTAGTTGCCAGGCCAACTGATGACTTGACCGCGGTCGATCTCGACGATGCGAGTCGCCAGTTTTTGTAAGAACGCGCGGTCGTGGGTAATGAAGACCACGCTGCCAGAATAACCACGCACTTCGTGCTCTAGCCATTCGATTGTGGCGATGTCGAGGTGGTTGGTGGGTTCGTCGAGCAGCAACAGATCGGGTTTATTAACCAAGGCGCGCGCTAAGGCAACTCGACGTCGCCAGCCGCCAGATAATTCCGCCATCAGTGTGGAGGCAGGTAAGCCCAGTTGGGTGATGATGCTGGCGGCCTGTTGCTCGGGTTGCCAACCGCCGAGGGTGTCTATCTGCGATTGCAGTTTCTCGAGTTTTTCTAAGTCGGCATCGTCCGTGGCGTCAGCGCTGAGCTCCGTGTATTCGTCAATTAGGCGAAACTGCTCGGCAAGTCCTGCGCGTACGCTGTCTAGCACGGTGGTGTTGTCTGCGATGGGCAGCTGTTGTGCGAGGCTGCTGATACGCAGTCCGCTGCGCGCATTTACGCTGCCCTGATCGGGGAGTTGGCTGCCGTTGAGAATGTTCAGCAACGTTGATTTGCCCGCGCCATTGCGACCAATCAGGCATACGCGCTCGTTGTTCTCTATGCTGAATTGGGCGTTATCCAACAGCGGCGTATCGCCAAAGGCGATGGACAAGTTGTCGCAGCGAATAAGACTCATAACAGGTTCAAAGCCAGCGGGGGGGCGCAGTATAGCGGTTGCTGGATGCAATAGGCGTGACAGCGCGTGGTGTGGGAGCTAAAAGTGACGAGTCAATGCCGCACTGAGCGCTGGCCCAGCGGATTGCGGCGATATTTGCTCGCAGCTCACGGTGTCGCAGTTCTGGAATTTAGCAAATTCGGGTAGGGCGGCGGCTAATGCCTCGCAGACCGGATGGATGTCGGTGTCCGCACACTGCAGATGTACGCTTTGCAGCGCCAAGCGTCGCTGGTTGCGATGGGCTTTACAATCCATGCGTCCCACTAATTGATCGCGATATACAAGTGGTAATGCGAAGTAGCCGTAGCGGCGTTTCGATGCGGGCACATAACATTCGATTTGGTAATCGAAGCTGAACAGTGATCGCAATCGAGCACGTTGGATGACGAAGTTGTCAAATGGCGACAGAATCTGCAGGCGCGAACTTACCCGAGGAAGTGGCTGATCAAGAAAGCCCAAATGCGCGTAATAGATTTGTTGATCCGGTAATTGAATTTGTTGCAGTTCGCCGGCATTCAGTCGTCGTTGCACTTCGTGCTTTGTTTTCGCGGCAAGACCGTTGTGACGTCGGCCGTAGGCGATGCCCGCAAGCGTGACCAGGCCGTGGCACGCCAATTGCTCATCGATAAGATGGTTTGCCCATTCTGTGAGGCTGGGCGTTTGGGTGTTCACAGAGGTCGGCAACACGCGCTCGGTCAAATCGTAGGTTTTCTGAAATCCGGCGCGCGAACGAACCATCAAATCACCCTGAAGATACAGCCGTTCTGCCGCCTTCTTCGCCGGCTTCCAGTCCCACCAGCCGCTGCGCCGAACGCCCGGATTTTCCAGATCTCTGGTGCTCATAGGACCGTCACTGCTGATGCGCTGCAGAATATTGTTCATCATCTTGGTATCGGTGGGCAGCTTGGCGCGGTGTTCGCCGTTGCGCACGCGGGCTTTGTCGATGAGCGAAAAGCGAAAGTCTTTGATGGGCATGTAAGCGGCGGCGTGGGCCCAGTACTCGTAGACCTCACCCTGTTCCAAAAGTTCGTTGCTCAGGTCTGGTGTGAAGCTCGCCACCCGACTGAACCACGTGTGATTGTGCGCACGCTCGATCACACTGATGCTGTCGAGTTGCACGTAGCCTAAATGCTCTATCGCAGCAAGTGCAGCGGCTGCTGCGCCACGACCGAACGCCCTGGCGGGGGTTAATCCTTGGGCCTGTAGGGCCAAGCGGCGGATTTTTTGCAGGTCTTTGGCACTTGTTGCAGTTAACATATTTGTCAGATGCGTCGAGGCGGCGCAGCGGTTGCCGCCGCTCGGAGCTTTGTTCACAATCTAGATATTGTACGTCTTTGCGCCGCCAACGAAGCAATGCGCAACGGCTTCCGGGTACTCACCTCTGCCGCCTACTCAAAGGTCAAAATCCATGTATAAATCATTTTTTCACCGTCTGAAATGCAGCTGTTTGCTGATTGCCTCCGCGCTGGCCGGGGGTGCTCATGCGGTGGCGCCCCAAGCGGTGATGGATGCCGGTGGAATGGTGGCCTCGCGCTCGGCATTGGCTTCGGAGGTGGGTGCGCAGATTTTAGCCGATGGGGGTAACGCCATCGATGCTGCGGTGGCTGTGGGTTTTGCCTTAGCGGTTACTTATCCGTCTGCGGGCAACATCGGCGGTGGCGGTTTCATGGTCATTCATCTGGCTGATGGCACCGTGATCGCTAATGACCATCGCGAGCGCGCGCCTGCTGCCGCCAGCAGAGATATGTTTTTGGATGAGGATGGTCAGATAATAAAGGGCCTGTCTACGGCATCGCATTTAGCGGTTGGGGTACCGGGCAGTGTTGCCGGGCTGTTAGACGTTTTGGCGCGCTATGGCAGCCTAGATCGTAAGCGCGTGATGCAACCGGCCATCGATCTAGCGTCCAATGGGTTCGTGTTAGATCGAGATTTAGCCGGGCAATTCGTGCGGCGCGAAAAAGTATTTGCTCAGTATCCCGCATCAGCCGCGATTTTTTCTAATGACGGTGCGCCCTACAAGATGGGTGATTTATTCGTCCAGACCGATCTTGCGAACTCTCTGAGGCGCATTCAAAAACTGGGAAAGGCTGGTTTCTATGCGGGAGAAACCGCCGATTTACTAGTGGCTGAGATGCAACGCGGCGGGGGCTTAATCAGCCATGACGATCTATTGAATTATCGCTCCAGTTGGCGGGAGCCTATTCGTGGAACCTATCGGGGTCACGACATCGTGTCCATGCCACCGCCTTCTTCGGGTGGTATCTTGTTGGTGCAGATGCTCAACATGCTGGAACCCTACGACATTGGCGCGATGGGTTATGGCAGCGCCGAAAGCATTCACTTAATGATCGAAGCCCAGCGCCTTGCCTACGCGGATCGTGCCCAGCACCTGGGAGATGCGGATTTTTATCCTGTGCCCATCGCCGAACTCATCAACAAAGAATATGCGCGCAAACGTTTTGCTGATTTTGATCCGGCCAAGGCCGGCATCAGTGCAGAGGTTGAGGCAGGAAAAATCGCCTATGAAAGTCCCGAGACGACCCACGCGTCTGTGATAGACGCCGAAGGTAATGCGGTGGCGTATACGACAACGCTGAATCTTTCCTACGGGGCTAAAATGGTCGTGACTGGTGCGGGATTTCTGCTCAATAACGAAATGGATGACTTTTCAGCTAAAGAGGACAGCCCCAACGCCTTCGGTTTGATCGGGCGCAAAGCTAACGCGATAGAGCCGGGTAAGCGCATGCTCAGTTCTATGACCCCAACCATCGTGCGAAAAGACGGCAAGCCATTACTCGTCACGGGTTCGCCCGGGGGCAGCACGATTATTACCACCACGCTGCAGGTAGTCATGAACATAATCGATCACGGTATGGATTTGTCTGATGCGGTATCCAGTCCACGCTTTCACCATCAATGGCTGCCGGATCGAGTAATGCATGAAAGGTTTGCGTTTTCGCCGGACACCAAGGCGGAGCTGATGGCCAAGGGGCATAAGCAGTTCATTGCAATTCCGGCGTTTTACGGTTCCGGTATTGGGGACGCGAACTCGGTAATGCAGAATGAACAGGGAGTCTATGGAATGGCCGACCCTAGGAATGCGGGCGCAGCGATGGGCCCAGAACGGATCTCAGCGCCAAGCGCAAAGGCGCAATGATTGGCGCGCGGGTCGTAAGGCAGCGCAGTAGCAGCTCTACGTTCGGCTGGGTAAATTTACGACGCTAAATTTTGTTCTATTTTTTCGAGCAGCCGCTGCAGGTTGACCGGTTTGGTATCGAAATCGTCGGCACCTGCGCCTAACGCTTTTTGTTTTTCCTCCTCCATTGCGTGGGCGGTGAGGGCAATGATTGGAATGCTCGCAATCGATGGGTCGGCCTTCGCCTGAGTGGTTGCCTCCCAACCGTTCATCACAGGTAGACCCATGTCCATCAACACAAGATCGGGTGTGTTGTTGCGCTTCATCACAGAGCCCTCTGCGCCATCCACTGCGATCTCAATGTCATAGCCCTTTCTAGAAAGCCGTCGCGACAGCATGTCGCGGTTCATTTCGTTGTCTTCGACGATGAGAATTTTGGTCATAGGTTCCCCTTGTTACTGCATTAAGGCCTTAAAATCAGGTATACACTTGCTGCGCCAATACCGCCACCTGATCATCGTTTGTAAACTGAAATCGCTAGTCATTATGCGGGTTTAGAGTCAGTTCCTTGCTTCCCTCGCCCATCATAATACCCAGTGCGATTTCGTTCGCCTGTTGGGTTGCAACAATCAGATCGCTGAACGCGATTTCCTGCTCCAATGGTACATATAAATGAACCGGGCGCAGTGCGATCTCGATCCCGCCGGCGCTGAGAAGTTCTTTATAAATCGACGCGAGAATTGGCTGCCTTGCCAACTGGGTCAACTGCATGCTCACGAACTCCGGACTGATAACCGCGTCGGTTAGCGGAGTGTCAATGCAAAGTGCACGCGTATCTTGATCGTAAAATTCGGCGGTAACACTGGGAAACTCTTCGTTTTCGTTCAGTGCTTCTTTTAGCTCTCTGATCATTAACAAGGTTAATGAAGTGCGTGAATCGGGATCGTAAGCGGGATTAGATTCGTCGGCCAATACGATGACGTCAACGTAGCTGGGGATCTCCAGATTTTTTAGCACGGCCCGATTAGCGGTGTCGGCATTCTGATACGTCACTCTAACCTGATTTAGGTCGGACGCTATATTTCCGCCGAGCAGCCGTTCGACGTATTCCTCTGGGTGACTGCTCACGATCGTGACGATAACGTCTTGTACCGCATGGCCTTCGAATTCCCCGAGAATGTCCACAATACTCGCGTTCCAGCCGAGGATTAAGACACGATTGAACACGGGCCGTTCATGTGGAGCTACCTCCATCAGAGGCTCTATTTCGGTTTGCGGCAGTTCGCTGATTTCAGGGCCCTCCTGGCGGGTCAGGATAATCAGCTCTTCATCGTCAAAAAGTTCGTAGTCCGGCTCGGGGTTAAGTACCGCTATCCGCCGTTCGATGCCGTTTTTTTCCTCCACCCAGCTGACGCCGAGCAGAATACTGTTTTTGAACGCTTGAGCGACTTGGCCAAAAAAACGCACCAAAAGTAAACGAACGCGGCCGGAGCCGAAATGGCTTCCCGCCGAATATTAGGGTCGGTTTTTGTGTCGTAAAGTAACGGAAGGCTGGCAGTTTGCGGCTGTTTGCTTTTGTTGGGTCGAGGTGTGAGACTGGCCGTTCTGTCGGTGACCGTCGTTGCACGAAGAGCAGAAAGGTTTGAGTACATTTAGGGATGACGTGCGTATCGTCATTTTTGAAGCTGGGACGCGTGCCGGCAAGGCATTTGATGTCGGATTGATCGTGGTCATTCTCGCCAGCGTTGTGCTGGTTATGCTGGACTCGGTACCGCAGATTCATGCGCGGTATGGAGATTGGCTCTATATCGCGGAATGGAGCTTTACATTGCTCTTTGCCGTGGAATACGGATTGCGGCTGTGGTCGATACAAAACAGATGGTCCTACGCCAAGAGCTTTTACGGCCTGGTCGATTTGATGGGCGTATTGCCCATGCTTCTGAGTCTATGGATTGACGGCAGTCAGTACTTTTTAGTGATCCGCGTAGTCCGTGTGCTCAGGGTGTTCCGAGTCCTGCGTATGGTGCGTTACGTCGGCGAGGCTGAATTGATCACTCAAGCCCTAGCCGCGAGTCGCCGCAAAATAACCGTATTTATTTGTTCGGTTATGGCCCTTATGGTGGTTTTTGGATCCCTGATGTATCTGGTGGAGGGCGGTGATAATCCCGAATTCGCCAGTATTCCGCACAGCATATATTGGGCGGTGACGACCATGACCACGGTGGGCTATGGCGATATTGCGCCGATTACGCCGCTTGGTCAGGCGATTGCGGCGCTCATAATGATCATGGGATACGGCATTATCGCGGTGCCGACCGGTATCGTCACCCTGGAGCTGAATGAGGCCAATCGTCGCCAGGCAAATACGCGTACCTGCTCGGAGTGCGCCGCCGAGGGCCACTCGCGAGAAGCGAGCTTTTGTTGGCGCTGTGGCGAAGCGCTCTATCGGCGTGACGCCGCGCAGTCGCGAAGCGAGGCCTAATATCTGTGAATGCGCCATACGGTATGCCCGCGGCTGTGGTGTTCGACATGGATGGCACATTACTAGACACCGAGACTCCCGCCCGTGCGGCCTTTATTCGCGCGATTGCTGATGTAGGCTTCGAATATCAGGCTCTGGTCTATGACCGCTGCATTGGCAACAGCCACGTTGAGACAGAGCAGATCTTACGCTCAGCCTACGGCCGAGATTTCAACCATGCTGCCATGCATGAACGCTGGACAGAACGGTTTGTCGAGCACACTCAATTGCATCCGGTCCAGGTAAAGTCCGGGGTGGTCGCCGTCTTAGAACGCTTGCAAGAACATGCGATTCCCACTGCGGTAGCCACTTCAAATCGTCGCGACGTGTGCGAGCGGCATCTGATGGAGGCCGGTTTGCACGACTTTTTTCAACATTTTGTTTGTGCAGACGAAGCTGGGCGCACAAAGCCCGCGCCGGACCCTTATCTATTGGCGGCGCACAAATTAGCCGTCGCCGCTGCGGCAAGCTGGGCGATCGAAGACTCACATGTTGGGGTTACGGCGGCTTACCGCGCTGGATTTAAGGTGTTCCACATTCCGGATGTGGGAAGTAACCAAAACCAAGAGGAACTTACCGTCTCGAGAGTGATCCTCGGCTCGGCGTTAGAACTGTTGGATTATCTCTGACAGCAGTTGGTGTCAAC
>Ga0160422_10003199_pt1 | contig 10141 bp, 15 predicted proteins | sample Fk160mmetaG_FD_108192 | JGI IMG/M metagenome (GOLD analysis project Ga0160422, IMG submission 108192) | Marine microbial communities from the Central Pacific Ocean - Fk160115 60m metaG | ecosystem: Environmental > Aquatic > Marine > Oceanic > Photic zone | place: The Central Pacific Ocean... | reverse complement strand
TCCAGTCAGTTAGTTGATAAGTGTACCTTGCTTGATAAGATTCAAGCCCCATATAAAAAATTTTCATATAATTATTATAACAAATTTATTGCCAGCTGTCATTGAAATCTTTATACAATGTGTAATTTGCGGTTAACTCCTCTCCTGCTTTAATTGGTTTAGTTGTCATTAGATATTTTACTGGTAATTGATGCCAAAATCCTGTAACATTTTTGCAATTGGGATCATCACTATGGTTATAAAAAGCACCCAAAGCCGTTCTTATAGAACCGTGTGGGAAATTTTTGTTTAAAATATGCACTATTCCAAGTACAACATCCCCTGGGAAATCTTTGGTTGCAAATAAACCTAATCCTTGAACGTTTGATTCTTTTATTGTTAGTCCGTCAGGCAGAGGTTTATACATTTTATTTGCTTTCTAAGTATTTTATCATGGTGTTCGAACCCGACACTTCAAATGGATCATGGTCATCACTAGCATTATTTTTGCCAGGCTCTTCGAATAGCTTCTCAACTTCTCCATTGTTTACCAACATTGAATATCTCCAAGATCGCATTCCAAAACCTTGTTTCGGTTTATTCACCAATACTCCCATGCCTTGTGTAAAAACGCCCTCGCCATCGCCTAGTGGCTTAACATTTTTAATGCCTAGCTTGTTAAACCATGCATTCATTACAAAAGTGTCGTTCACTGATACACAATACAGTTCATCTATACCAGCGGTTTTAAAATTATGATATGCATTGTCATATTCCTGAATATGTTTATCATTTAAACCAGATGTGAAAGCCCCATCAATAGCAAAAACAACTATTTTCTTTTCAGAAAAAATATCCTCTGTGTCAATCTCGGTCCATTCATCTTTTTCAAATGTTTTGAAATTGGTATAAGGTACTCTCATTTATCCCGGAATTTCGGCAAAGTTTGTTTTATTTTGGAGATAACGTATCATGTTTTCTGGCGTAGACTCAATGTAAGGATCATCATCTGTACCCTCATTATTGATTCCTGGTTCTTGCCACCATTTTTCAATTGTATTATCATTAATTACTGTCATATATCTCCAACTTCGAAGACCAAATCCTAAGTGATTTTTTCCAATTAGCATACCCATAAATCTTGTAAAGTTACCAGATCCATCAGGTATCATTTTTACATTTTGGATTTTCATATGACTTGCCCATGCATTCATCACAAATGAATCATTTACTGACACACAATATATTTCATCAATTCCCATTTTTTTGATTGCATGATACTCTTTTTCAAACCCCGGAAGCTGTTGCGAACTACAAGTTGGCGTAAATGCTCCAGGCAAACTAAACAACACTACTCTTTTTCCTTTAAAAAAGTCATCTGTTGTTTTGTTGATCCATTGTCCACCTATTGCACAACCACCATCGGTCTCAACTTCATCACCTATTCTGACTCTAAAAGTTACCTTTGGAATTTTAAGATCTCTTTTCATTTTCTCTCCTTAACTAATTTAATTTCGCCCGTGTTAGTGTGTTTAATTCTGTGATTATTCTGCAGGGCCAGGTGTAAGAATGTTTCATATTTTTCTTCTTTAACCAACAGCGTTACACAGTCATCATCTTGGTTGTCCCAATCGGTTCCAGACCAAATGAAATCCTTTCCATACTTCATTCCGAGATTACCTGCTGTTGCACAAATATTAGCAACGGCATCAACAGTCGTGTACGAAGCATTCAAGCCTCCACCTTCTATTGGCAGATGTCCCATTCTAGTTGTTGCTCTTTTTTCTTTAAATTTTATTTCTCTCATATACCGCGTGTGATCCGTTTTCTCCATCTTCGGAAACATCAATCTCAATTTTCCTACCTGGATATTTTTTTGTTATAGCAACATATAAATCGTCACTCATCATCTCACATGATTTGTAATCTAATTTTAGTGTGCCTTCGCTATACATATCTTCGATCCATCTTTTAAATTGTATAAATTCTATGTCTCTGTCATCGTGGAACACTTCGATTGCTACCTTGAAATGAAATATGTGTCTGTGTGGGTAGCCTAAAAAACTAACATCCATTCTATCACCTGTGGCAAGTCTTGGATCATCTAGTGCGGCAGGATACTTGTGGATTCCTTCCTTACGAAATGTTACCCATATCATTTTTGCACCTTTGGCCGCTTGTTCCTTCAGTGCCTGTTCTCTCATTGTGTATGTGGGATCTTCAGTAGCCATTCTTTCTCCTGTATTGGTTCGTCCTGTTTGTATTCTTTCCACGATGTAAAGCCTGACGATTGCTTGAAATGATTCATCGACATTGTCCATACACCTGGATTTGTTTTGTTGAAATCTTTGTCATCTATCTTGATGCATAAGTTGTCATCTTCTTCGGAATCAGCAAAAATAATTGAGCAGAAGGGAATAAATTTTTCTCTGTTCCAAATCAATTTAAATCTTTTCTTAACTTCGTCATGCAAATTATAGGGATAGTCAATTGTTACGTAGTAACCTTTATCTAAAAATTTCATCATCTGTGCTATCTGTGTGCCGTGATTGTACATAAAGGTCCTGTTTGCTCCATAATATATTGCTTCGGCATTTACCTCGACAGCCAATTCATGGATCTGATCAAATGTCATGTCATTTCTTGCAAGAAATAATGTTTGCAATCCATAGGCCGGGGTATGCTCTATCTCTTTACCAGAAAAAACACCTACATCTTCACTAATACCTGTTTTATAATCTCTCAACATACCTAAGTATAACTTGATTCTACTTTTTTGTCAACGTAGCGGTTGCCTTCGCGATCGCATCTTTCAACATTAATTTGGTTTTTTTCAATCTCATCAACAAGACTTTACTTTCAGAACTACGATCAATTTTTCTTTCTTCGGTAAGTTCTTCTACTTTTTTACTTAGATACTGATGATGATCATGCAATTTTTTTAGTTTCTTGTTTTTTTTAAATTTACCAGTTGCCATTTTATCCTCCTTCAAATAACGAACTAAAATTGTTCTTGCCTTTGCCTCCACCTGTGGCTCTCTGCCATCTAGTGCCTCTAATATCAGCCAAGAATGCCTTACAACTGTTAATAAGTTCCATTGGTTTCTCACTAGTGAACACCTGCTCTACAAGTGTATTAAAATATAATATGTTCCTAGGAACAAATTCACTTGGTTCGTCTGTGTTGTCTGCGTTCTTTGTTTTTATCCATGCTTTTGGATCCGGTTGATGTTTTAATCTTTCAATGTCATTCATATCATTTGCTATTTGAACTGCTCTGATATGATTGTAAACGTTATGTGCCATCATTAGCGTGTAACTGAAACTATCCCAACTAGTTTTACCTTCTTTGTTATTCTTATTTAGGTCACCTTCGCCGTACCAACAAACATCACCCATTTTTAATCTATCGCCAATGGCTGATGGAAAAGGAAATTTTATTTCACTGCCTTTGAGTCTTTTGTCATCAGGAGCCTTTTCCATTATATAAGACCATCGTTTTGGTGTGAACAGGCTATGTGTGTACACTAAACCGTTTGCTGTTGATAAAAATGCCGAAGCACTATCAAAACTCATTGTAAAATTTTGGTTAATGTGTTTTCTTACTTGTCTTTGAACCTGTGATAAAAAGCAGGCCCAATCCAGTTGTGACGTCCCTAGTACATGCATCCAATCCTTGCCGTCCAGTTTTTTCTCATCTCTCATTATAATTAGGCGTTTCAGCATGACCTCCATATCGCACATGTTGATTCCGCCCATTGCCCAACCTTCGAATTCGAAATCCTTAACTGCGTCATACCAAATTTGAGCAGTCTCCCAGTCGTCACCTTGAAGTACATTCAAAAACTTTGTTTGTCCGAGTCTGTTTTTTTGGAAAAACTTGTTATTGTATATGGTACCGTTTAATGTATCTTGAAAACTATGTAATCCTGTCTTTGGAGAATTTAGATCATCAGCGGCCCATGTTGGCACGTCTAGTGTCATTGCCCAGTCACTAGTAAGCTCTAGCCAATTCAAAATATTTGTCCTTACTTCGTTAGCCTTGTTGCCTTCAAAGTCTTTCCAATCGAATTTTATAACGCCTTTACCCAATTGATATCCACCCGAGTCACCGACTATTGTGCTGAATTTTCTATCTCTGTTCACACACATGCTATCTCTTTCGTTGACTTTGTCCATGTCTAGGCAGGCGTGTCCTGCAGAATACAAAGCAGTAGGATACGTAAAGTATCCTTCTTCAGGATTTATAAAATTAAGTCCTTCGACTCCTCTATCAAATTCTTTTGGAATACGTTCTTGTGGAATGTGTTTGCCTTCTGTTACTCTTTGTTTTGAAATAAATGTGTTGTAAAAATTAGATATAGCAGGCAAGAACACCGCAAAATCTCTGCTGTATTCTCCTAAATGTTCTTGCCTTCTATCTGTCATCACTGCGCCTGTGCTGGAATAATGTATTGATATTTTCCTAGTCCAGAATCAACAGAAACCATCATTGCACCTTCGTTAGAAAAGTGCAGTGTTACCTTCGCCGAATCTGATAGTTTCAATATCTGTAATACTTGACCTACTGGCCAACTCCATCCTTTGTTTAAAGTGCCATCCACTCCGTTAGCAAATACAAATTCACCACCATGTGATGCCGCATCACCGAAACTGAATATCAGGTTTCCATCCTCGGTTCTGACCACAAACGAATTGTGTTCTGTGTTTGCTATCGATTGAAAGTTGAATCTTTGTACACTTGCCACAGATGGTTCAATCTCAACGTCCCACTTCACTCCCTTAAACTTAACAGTTTTTAGTTTTTCGTTGATGATTTCAGCATTCATAAATCTGTAATCGTTCTTAAAGTCACCCTTTTCATTTTCAAAGTGTATGCCTGTCGGAACTTTGGCTCCATTTCTTTCACCAGTTAGTACAGTAATTTTTGCTTTATCTTTATATTCCGGACACTTCAAGTGAATATCTAATTTATTCAATTGAGGCATTCCGAAAGTACCAACCATTTCTGATTGTGGTTTGTGGAAAGATCCTTGGAGTATAACTGACCGATCTTCAGCCATTGAATCTATTGTTGTTTCATCGCTGGTACCAGCGATCTTGACTAGATCCAAAAATCCCAAGCCATGCGTGTGCTTAACTATGTCTCTCAAGATATCTATCATAATGCTTCAGTATACATTGTATTTAGATTTTAATCAAGTGTTATTTCAGAAACTTTGTATAGGACTGGGTTTTGTTTACCAGGCTTGCGGAATATGGCATAATTTGCTCCAGATCTAAATTGGTTCATTTCCACAACTTCATATCCTGCTTCCTTTATCATTTGTTCCATTGCAGTTTTGGTATTGTAATTGTAATAACCACGTTTGGCTTCATTTAGGTCAACTTCGTCGTGACAATTGCTATACTGTATAAAACAATATCCTCCATCAATTAGCGTCTGGTAAATGCTTTTTAAATATTTTTTAACATGTTCTTGCGTGAAAAAGACAAAAGTGTCCCAACTAAAAACAAAATTACAAGAATCTTTTGGTATGTTATCGCATGAATGATTATCGGTAGTGAAAAATAGTAGATGCTTTTGATGTCCAGGATGGAACCTCCTTCTAATTTTTTCTTCTAGATTATGTATGTCCAGGAAGAAAATTTTACGCCATGATCGTAGTTCCTTTGAAAACATACCATTTCCCGGTCCAATTTCAATGCAATTATACAGGTTAGTTTTTGAGAACTGAAATATTTTTGTCTGTATCATCCTAAATAAAAGATCATCTATATTTGTTTTTTCTCTTTTTTTCTCAAGATCTTTGGTGAACCAACCGGGTGTTTTGTCCAAACGATCTATCATCTGTTGATTATTGGCATCAACTGCTTCGGCTAAATCTTCAAGTATCTTTAAATTACTATCGATTATTTTTTGGAAATCCTCGTTCTTGAGTCTCCTCAACTTTTCAATCATTAATTGTATTTCTTCAATGCTTAACATTTTTATTATAATTTTCCTGTTTTATTTCTTGATTGATTATTCGATCTAATGAAAATTCATTCCATGGAGTTCTTATTCCGTAGTCTGCTGAATTTTTGTATAAATGTTCAGGACAATGCTGATAAAACAATTTACATGGATTTTTGCCTATCTCGTATGCTTGGGCTATCACTCTCCTTAGATGCATTTTCTCTTTCTCTCCTAAGTCGTATTTGCTGTCATTATGGTTTTCGTAGTTCCAATTATGGTTTTCTAGTAAACTGATATATAAGTTTTTTAATTTATCTGACATCTAAACGTTTTAAATCTATGATACTTCCATCCAAAGTTTTTTTTCCTGCATCCTCAAAATTGACTGTGACTCTGTTTTTAATAATAGACTGCACCTGTCCAACTCCCCATTCCGGTGCTTTAGGGTTAGTAACTCTGTCTCCAGGTTCGTAATCAAAAAAGAATGTATCCATATTTAGAATTCAAAAAGTTTGTTGAACGTATTTGTGGTTTCTGTTGATTGGATGTCCCAATCCAATACACCGATCAAATTATCTAATTTTTGATCCAATATAGTCTGCTCCATGGCCTCGGAATCAAACGGAAGTTCTTTAAACCAGTCTGGAATACGTAATTCGTCCACCGGATATGCAATACTTGTATAATTCAAAGGATTGTTTTTCAATTTGCACACAATGACTTTTGCACCATCTGTGATCGGCAGTGAATACTTATCGCCATACATCTGTCTACAATTGTTCCAATTTATACTTGCCCTCACATGACCTGGCATATTTGCTTTGCCTTGCTTCTTTTCTTTTTCCCAATAATCTGTGACATTGTTTGCACGTTTTGGAGATCCTTTTTCCCATCCGGGCCTTGCTTTGAAGTCTGCTCGGAAATCAGATATTGCCTTGAGGACGTGTTCTTCAGTTTCGCCTGTCAGGACTTGATACAACACATCACTTAAAAAATCTTGCACAAACACAGGCGTGTCAGATCTTTTCAAATCAAGACCCATTGCCTTGACTTTGCCTTCTTTGCCTGCCGTGTCTACCCGTTCTCCTTCTTTGTCATAATACAAAACAGCATATCTTTTCTTTGTGATGAATAATCCTTTGACGGCAACAAGCTCTCTTCCTGCTTTTATGACCGATCCTCTTGTGGTTGGACAATGGAACGCCTTGCTCATGAAGCCGGAAAATGTTGTGTTGACCTCATCAGCGATTTTGTCATATAGGCCAATAACGTTATCTTTGCCCCATGGTATCTGTCCTGCGTCCACTTCTTTTTTCAATGTTTTGTGTGCTGAAAAATAAACTGAATCTGTATCACCATATATAATGCTTTCACCAACATGATCATACTTGCCTGCAACAATTTCATTGACCTTGGCACCCATGTGTTTTGTTATGCATCTACCAGTCAACGTAACCGATTGTCCAATACGCATATCAAAGAATCTACAGCCTGGATTCAAAATAGCGCCATACAAACTATTTAGATTAATTTTTTTTACAAGTTGTCTTTTGTCCCAATACTCTCTTTCAATTTCATTGTCGCCTGCCTCGTGCATCTTTCTTTGCATTTCTTTTCTTTCTGCGTACCAACGTTTGAGAAGGCCTGGAATGATAGCTTCATGCTCATAAGTGAATATTGTGCCGTTGGCACTTAACATCCATTTATTGTTTCCATCAAACACCACATCATAGAGTTGCGCCGCACTCATTCGCACACTGGTGTTGTCACTCCAGTCCACGATTAATTCTGTGCCTTTTTCTTTTGCCATAACGGCTTGATATTCCCAACTGCCAAATTGGTTGTCCCATGCGGCCGCAAATGATTTTTTGGCGTGTCTTGCCCTGTTTATTTCCGCCGAAGTTATCACCGGTCGTATCTGTCCGACTATTGTTTCAGGACCCATGTTCAGTGCCCTAATGACCGATGGATATAGAGAATTGATGTCTATTGATCCTATCCAGTCATGTATCCCTTTTTTAGGAGTCGCCACATATGCACCAGCCGCCGTTACTGGTTCTGCGTCCTTGTCCCTAAATTTCCTACCAGGAACAATCATGCCACGTCTGTGTGCTTCGTTGACAATTGCCTGTTCGGTGACCGCTACTGCACCCATTGTTGTCTGTAGCAAAACAGTATTTTGATGTGCGATCTCGTTTGCAAGTTCGATAAACTTTAATTTTTTTTCAAGTTTTGCTAATAAATTTGTATCTTGCCTGTTGTATTCTATGAACAACGCAAAGTCGTTGTTGTATAAAGCATCCAATGATCCTTCATATACAGTTTTCTTTTCACCGAGCTCGTGTTCTCCTATTGCATCTAATCTAAAACTATGCCTTTCCTCGTATGTATATTTTCTGTATAATTCAAGTAGGTCAAGATGCACACGACCAATCAAGTCATAACTTAAATGTTCTCTGCCGTATTTTTCAAAAACTCTTTTTTTTGGTTTTTCTCCCCAAAAACACAGACGTCTGGTGTCGTCACTGCTCATAGTTTTTTGTATACGTCCAACGGTGTACGGAATATCGTAACCTTCACTATTCCAACCACTCAAAATGTCTGCTTCATCCACAACTTGTAAAAAAGCGTCGAGCATGTCCTTCTCTTTTTCGAACAGTAATGTGTTTGGGAAACGCTCTGTCAGTATTTCTGCATCTTTCATACTCAAAGTCTTCGGAGGCACTGCAAAGGTAACCAGCTGATCCGTCCAACCCATGTAACAACTTATGGCAGTAATGGGCATGAACGGATCATCTGTAGTGGCATAACCCCTTTCGGGATCAAAATCCACCTCTATATCAAAGAACAGCACATTTAGTTTTGGAGTTTCCTTACCTAAGTAATTTTCCTCCAAGCATCTGAAAACTGGATTGATATCATTTTCATAAAGTTGCTTGTTTGATCTTATACGTTGCTCCTTAATGAATTCTTTTGATGTTGAACATTGTACTTTTTGCAATGGCTCTCCGGTAATGGATCTGTGTTTGCCCCTTGCGTCCGGATAGTAAAATACATATCTTGCATCATACTCAACAAACACACGACCTTTTTTTGGATCACGTTCTACAACGTAAATTTTGTCCTCGTCTTTTTTGTACAATGCGTCTATGTAACTCATAATGCTATTTGTTTTTTATGTTTGTTCAGATACTTGATAAATGTTTCTTGACTAAAATGGCATTCGTCATCGGGTTCTTCTTTTATATCATATGCATAGTTCAAAGGTGATTCTGGCAAACGATTAGTCATATCGATGTAATCCGGCCAGCTTGTAATTATGCCGTCATTCAACTTGATCATATGGTTTGGTGGGTCCAGATAATCATAATATGTTGTCCATGCAAATGGAATGCTCAAACTTTTGCACAATTCAACTGCTGAAAATATATTTTTCATACTGGATAACACCAAGCCATGATAATTGTTGCTAAGGACATCGTGAAGTTTGCCAAAATGCTTTTCGGTGAAATTGTGTCTCAGCCAGGGACCTTTCATGCCCCCACTTCCCACCCAGTTATGAAAAGGTGTTTGCACTTGGTGAGGATAGTCGGTTATCTTGAAACGTTTATCAAAAGGCATGTCAACCCTAAGCACACCAGTAAATTGAAGATATACAAATTCTGGTTTGACTTTTGTAACGAATTCAAATAATCTTGTGGCGATATATGTGTTACCAAAGCATTTTGCAGATAGATTTACTACCTTTTGATTTGACATTTGTTCGAATGCTTTTTCAAAATGCTGTCCGTTACTACATCCTATTGTTAAAATCATATTAAAAATACTCTATACAATCCTATTGTGTTCATAATTGTAAACCATGTTGTTAGTGTACACAACCATATCTGCCTACGTCTTATGGCCGCAATTAATAATGTGCTTGACCCAAGCCAATATATTGGAAACACTAAGCTCATTATAGGATGTGGCGACGTGAATGTCAAGATGCATGATCCGGTGATTGTTAAGGTAACAGAAATAAGCTCAAACCAAAAAGCTGTTTTGTCTGATTTGTAACTGCTTACCCAAAATTCTTTGAGTAATTTGTACACTAAAGTTTACCGGCTGTGTTCAATATGCTTTCAAGTGTGTCCATGTCATCGGCAATGTTTTGATAGTTACCTTTGTGTGCCACGGAAATTGCCTTGTTTATTAGTGCAG
>Ga0160422_10003198_pt1 | contig 10142 bp, 7 predicted proteins | sample Fk160mmetaG_FD_108192 | JGI IMG/M metagenome (GOLD analysis project Ga0160422, IMG submission 108192) | Marine microbial communities from the Central Pacific Ocean - Fk160115 60m metaG | ecosystem: Environmental > Aquatic > Marine > Oceanic > Photic zone | place: The Central Pacific Ocean... | reverse complement strand
CGTGCACAAGGTCAGGCCCAGGGTCAAAAGTTTGTTCATGTCGAGAATGTTTGTGGTCGTGTCGGACCAAGATAAGTCAGGTCAACCTATTGCAAGATGCGACCGTTGCCTCGAACGCGTCCGCCACTGCTGGGACGACTCCGGAACCCAGAGCGCGTGGGGATGAGGTAGCCAACTGACAATTCATGTGAATGGGCTCCGAGAAGGTTGTTCCCGGTGCTGATGTCGTAGTTGTATGCAAAGGTGAATTCCCGGTAATTCATCCCGAGGCTGAGTACAAACGCATCCTGAGGCCTGAAGCCCATGCCCAACCAGTACGTTCCGTTCAAAATGCCGCGGACATTCAAATCCAATTGAGGCGCTGTGGCGTTGGTCATGCGAAGCAGGACGCTTGACTGCACGGCCCACAAGTTGTCCAAATCATACAGGTAAGACCCCATGAAGTGATAGTGCCTCACCATGCGATTCAAGTTTTCGTCACCCGAAAGGTTGAGACGATCTTGAATCAAATTGAACACGGCCATTCCGAAGTAGTAATCCTGGCCGTAAACCATGACCCCTGCGTTGAAGTCCAGCCCAAAGGTGGACTCGCGAGTTTGAGGCAGGGCTTCATCTCCGGGCTGGTACACTTCCAAGTCCGTGCCGTCGAACACGAATTGATTCCCCTTCATGCTCAACCCAAACGACACCGCGTCTTGGTTGTTGAGCAACACGCTGTACGCGCCTGTCAATTCCATTCCAGACTCACGAATTGCTCCCCCCATGTCGTCGTTGTAAAGCACAAATCCAGCGCCGAGGCCATTGGGCAAAGCACGGTGTCCGCTCAACAACATGGTCGTTGGCCCGCCGGCAAAGCCAGCCCACTGCTGGCGATAAGTCGAGAACAACGTGGTGCCCGACTCGGTTCCTGCCACCGCGGGATTCGCGAGGTAGGTGTTGGTGACAAATTGGGAGCGCCTGAGCTGTTGTTGGGCGCAGGCAGACGAGGCCACGACACCAAAGGTGGCCGCCAACAAGAGGATGTGTTTCATGGCCTTCATCAGTACTTCAAGGTTACCGTTCCGCGAATGGGCAAGGCGCCCGGGAACAATTCAATTGCATAGTAGTAATCCGCCACGGGAAGTCTCGCACCGTTGAATCGCCCGTCCCATCTGACTTGACCACCAGTGGTCTCAAAAAGCTTTTGTCCCCAACGGTTGAACACCATCAGCGTTGACGAAGGAAAGTCTTCCAAGCCACCCACAACCCAGTCGTCGTTGAATCCGTCATTGTTGGGCGTCAAGGCATCGGCGATGAACAAACAGCCCTCGATCGCTTCGACCTCTTGAGAAGCCGTTCTTCGGCAGCCTTTTGCATCGGTCACAACAACCGTGTAGGTGTCTTCAGTCAACCCGTTGGCCGTGGAGGACGTTTGGTCATATGGGTCGCTCCAAGCAAACGTGAATGGAGCCTCCCCTCCACTGACACTCACCGTGGCGGTGCCGTCGGCTGCGTTCCAACACGTCACAGGAGATGTGAGCGTGGTCAACTCCATGTCCGTGACTTCATCCACACCAATTTCAAATGTCTCCGCGTAGGTGCAGCCCACTTGGTCCGTCATCACGGCGGTGTAGACCATCTCACTCAGGTTGTTCAGGTTCACTGGATTGCCCGCAGTGTCTAGATAGGCCACTTCGTATTCTTGGTCCGACACCGTGCCTCCAATCGGGAAGATGTTGGCCGAACCATCGCTCATCCCCGTGCAAGTCGCGTTGGTGGTCGAAATCAAAAAGTCCAAGGGTGCTGGCGCGTCGACCTCGAATGATGTTGTGAGCACACACCCCGCTTCGTCGGTGATCGTCACCTCATAGTCTCCAGCACATAAACCTGTCGAGTCGGGGAACAACTGTGAAGTCGTTTCGTTGAAATAAACAACTTCCAGGCTTCCTGTGCCGCCGAACGATTCCAGGGCCACTTCCCCGTCGCAATCGTTCCCGCAAGAAGGGTTCGTCACTTCCCCGACATTGGCGCCCAAAGCAGGCGGTTCTGCAATCTCGATGAGTTCTCCTGGTCCAAGGGGGAAGGTGCATCCAAACGAGTCCACCACTTGAATCACGTAGGTCGCCACTCCCAACCCCGTCAGGGGCTCTTCCACAGGCACCGTCTCAAATTGGTTGGTCAAAAACAACTGACCGGACCCCCCGACTGCATCGACAGAGATGGTGCCATCCGCGTCTCCCGCACACACCACATCGGTTGAGAAGAAAGTCACCTCAAAAGATTCTGGACAATTCACGTTGACAATGGTGTCGAAGACGCATCCGTTTTCATCGCTGATGTTGAATGCATGTGCCCCATTTCCATCGTCGCAGACCAATCCACCCCAGTACAGGCTGTCTGTCAAGTCTTGCGCGACAAGCGCCGAGCCATCAGGCCTTGTGCCTGTGATGGTGAGTTCCCCTGTCCCCCCGGAAAGAGAAGTCAAATCCAGACTGATGCCTGCGAGCTCTTGTCCAAAGCATTCGTTGTTTGTCGGCTGACTGAACGTTGCCGCAATCGGAGACAAGGCCTCGATGGTGAACGCCGTGGTGTCCATGCATCCGTAGTCGTTGGTCACATAGACCCGATACTCTCCTTCTGACAGACCTGGAAAAGCGTTGACTGGGGTTTCGCTGATGACTTGATTGTCTTCCATGAACCCATCCGTCGACGTCACCAATTGATACATGGTTCCTTCGGCCGCTTCATCCAGGCCCAAAAATTCGACCGTGACGTCGGTTGTCAGTCCCGCGCAGGCCAATTGAGCACCGGCAACTTGGGCTTCCACCTCTGCATAATCCTGACATGGGTCGGTCACTTGAATCGGCCCAGTCCCGTCCGTATTCAGGAAGTATTGCTCCTCGTTGTCGGGGTCCCCTTCGATGAACACTTGCACATTCAAATTGAGAGACCAGTCGCCGCATGTGGTGACGCGCGCCACCAAGACCCTAAGGTCATCTCCCGCAACCGCATTGACTGGCGCACCGAGAACATAAGCCGATCCGTTGGTCACTTCCGTGCCGCAAATGGCATCGCCAAAAATACTTGGGTTGGACAACCAAGAAGGGTTGTCACCAGGCATGTCCGAGCTCAGCTTGCCAATCGTCCAAAAGGTGTCGTACTGCCAAAGGGGTTCAATCGTCCAAAGGAAACTGCTGTTGGTGCCATCCAGCACCATGGATTCGGCGATGGGGTTCCAACATTCACACTCGGCATCGATGCCCAGCGCCCCGCCCTCAGGCAGCGCGAATGTGTCTGCGAACACCGCGCTCAGGACGTCTGTGGGGTTGGTCATGTTGACGTAGACCAAATAGCTCACGTATCCGTCGAGGATGCCATCTGGATCAAACGTATCCTCAGGGGTTGGCGTGTTGGGGCCATAGAATGCGGTGTCGACCACAACCTCAATGTTCGTGACCTGCGCCGCAGCTGTTCGTCCAAAGGCAAACAGCCAAAACACAGCCAAGACTTTCAGAGTCGATGAAAACCGCAAGGAATTGTTCTTCATGAAGAAACGACTTCAGGATTCTACCTCCGGGAAGAGAGGGTTAATTTTGAGTTGCAAATTAGCGGATTTGAAGCCCCCTTCGACCAACCCAAACCTCGCGTCTTCCACGCCTCTCAGTGCAGAACCTCTTTTTGGGGTCATCTTCGAAGGTGACGGCGTTTTGGCGGCTTCCAAACCCAATCGATTGTTGGTGCACCGGACGGACATCGATTTTCACGAACCCCATAACCTGCGCGACCTTGTGAACAAAACAAGACCGCGGGAGACTTGGTTGCAGCCGGTGCATCGTTTGGACAAACCCACAAGCGGGATTGTGCTCTTTGCCCGTCCTGGCGATGCCCTGAATGCCCTGAAGCTCGAATTCGTTCATCGGCGTACCACCAAGGTGTACTGGGCCGTGGTCCGAGGGTGGACGGAGGACCAAGGTGTGGTTGAAAAGCCGCTGCCCACCGCTCACAACCCAACGCCAAAAGAAGCGCGGACGCAGTACCGCACCCTTGCAAAGGTGGAACTGCCGCATCCCGTGGGGCCCTATCAGACTGCACGATACAGCCTCGTGGAGTGTCGACCTGAAACGGGGCGGTTCCACCAAATCCGACTTCATTTCCGGCATTTGCGCCACCCCATTGTGGGAGACTCTCGGTATGGAGACAAGAAGCACAACCGCTTCGTGGCGAGCCACAGCGGTTCAGACATCTTGCTCTTGCACGCGGGCCAATTGACCGTGCGCCACCCCAATGGCCAGGCAGATCTGGAATTGCAAGCGGCTGTGCCCGAGCCCTGGCATGTCATTTTGGATGAATGGCCTTGGGAAGGAGACGTCAGCGGCGTTCCTCGAGAGGATCGTTGTTGAGGGAAAGGGCGGCACTGGGTTTGGCCTAATTTCGCAGAGACCCACGCAACGACATGGAACAAGCCCCTCCCTACAAGCCCAAGCACAAGGTTCGCATTGTCACGGCCGCCAGCCTGTTTGATGGCCACGACGCTGCCATCAACATCATGCGACGCATCATGCAACGCACCGGATGCGAAGTCATTCACCTTGGGCACGATCGGAGTGTGGACGAGGTGGTGACCACGGCCATTGAGGAAGACGCCCAAGCCATTGCAATGACCTCCTACCAGGGCGGTCACATGGAGTACTTCAAGTACATGAAGGACTTGTTGGACGAGCGGGGGGCGGGTCACATCAAAATCTTTGGGGGCGGCGGCGGAACCATTTTGCCGGAGGAAATCGACGAGCTTCATGCGTACGGCATCGCACGGATTTATCACCCGGACGATGGGCGGGCCATGGGCCTGCAGGGCATGATCAACGACCTCATTGAGAAGGCCGACTTCAACACCGTGCCGACGCTGGATGACCTCGACGGTGCCATGGAGCGGCTCGGCGATCGAAACATCCGTGACCTCGCGAGGTGCATCACGGCAGCAGAAAACAACCCCGAGTCTTTTGGCGAAGCCTTTGCCCCAATCAAGGCGACACTTCCCGACGTTCCCGTGCTGGGCATCACCGGCACAGGTGGGGCCGGGAAATCTTCCATGGTCGACGAATTGGTCCGGCGCTTTCTGTTGGACTTCCCCGACAAACGCATTGCTCTGATCAGCGTTGACCCATCCAAGCGGAAAACCGGAGGCGCCCTGCTTGGCGACCGCATCCGCATGAATGCCATCCATTCGGACCGAGTCTACATGCGGTCTTTGGCGACAAGGCAATCCAACCTCGCGCTGTCCCGCCACGTGCAGGAAGCCGTGGACATCTTGAAAGCAGCAGCCTTCGATTTGGTGGTGCTTGAAACGAGCGGCATTGGCCAAAGTGACACCGAGATCATGGACCACAGCGACGTGTCGCTTTACGTCATGACCCCTGAGTTTGGCGCGGCCACACAGCTCGAGAAGATTGACATGCTCGACTTTGCGGACGTCGTCGCCATCAACAAATTTGACAAACGCGGAGCACAGGACGCTCTGAGAGATGTGCGGAAGCAATTCAAGCGCAACCACGATTTGTGGGAGGCCAAGGACGAAGACTTGCCCGTGGTGGGGACCATTGCCTCCCAATTCAACGATCCTGGCACCAACGAACTCTACCGCCGCATGATGAACACGCTGGCGGAAAAGACCGGAGCCGCGTTGCATTCGACGTTCGCCGCGGAACAGGGCACCAGCGAAAAAGTGTTCATCATCCCCCCTGCTCGAACGCGTTATTTGAGTGAAATCGCGGAAAGCAATCGGGCCTACGACCGTTGGGCCGAAAAACAAGCGGGCCTCGCAGGTCGACTCCAAGCCATTCAGGCGGCGTCTCACGAAGTGGACGGAGATGCGGTGGCAGCACTCGAACAAGCCGGGGCGCAACTCAAGCTCGACCTCGATGCCCGCTTGCACGACTGGCTTCAAGCGTGGCCGGCCATGCAAGAACGCTATGCCGCTGAAGAGTACATCTTCCAAGTCCGAGGCAAGGAAATCCGCACTCCCACAACGAGCAAATCCCTCTCCCATCAGGACATTCCCAAGGTTGCATTGCCATCCATGAAGGGGTGGCAGGATTTGGCCAAATGGCATCTGCAGGAAAACCTGCCTGGTTCCTTCCCTTTCACTGCCGGCATCTACCCCTTCAAGCGAGAAGGAGAAGATCCAACCCGGATGTTTGCCGGAGAAGGCGGACCTGAGCGAACCAACAAACGCTTTCACTACGTCTCCTTGGGCATGTCCGCCAAGCGCCTGTCCACCGCATTCGACTCGGTGACCCTCTATGGACGAGACCCAGATTTGCGTCCAGACATCTACGGCAAGGTGGGCAACTCGGGCGTGAGCATCTGCTGCCTGGATGACGCGAAGAAATTGTACAGCGGCTTCGACCTCTGTGCCGCCAATACCAGCGTCTCCATGACCATCAACGGTCCCGCTCCGGTCATGTTGGGGTTCTTCCTGAATGCCGCCATCGACCAACGATGTGAAAAGCACATCCGCAAACAAGGCCTTGAGGACAAGGTGGAAAACGTCTTGAAGGCCAAATGGGACGACCGCGGACTCCCTCGCCCCACCTACCGTGGTGAACTTCCCGAAGGCAACGACGGCCTCGGTTTGATGTTGCTGGGATGCACTGGCGACGAGGTGCTTGACCCCAAGACCTACGCATCGTTGAAAGCCGAAGCGCTCAGCAGCGTTCGAGGCACCGTCCAAGCCGACATCTTGAAGGAGGACCAAGCCCAAAACACGTGCATCTTCTCCACCGAGTTTGCCCTGCGCCTCATGGGAGACGTTCAAGACCACTTCATCCGTCACAACGTCCGGAACTTCTACTCCGTGTCGATCAGCGGGTACCACATCGCAGAGGCCGGTGCGAATCCAATCACGCAATTGGCCTTCACACTTGCCAACGGCTTCACCTACGTCGAATACTACTTGAGCCGTGGGATGGACATCGACAAGTTTGGGCCCAACCTGAGCTTCTTCTTCTCCAACGGCATTGATCCGGAATACGCCGTGATTGGCCGGGTTGCCAGAAGGATTTGGGCCAAAGCCATGCGGGAGAAATACGGCGCCTCTTCAAGGGCGCAGATGTTGAAGTACCACATCCAAACGTCGGGCCGATCGCTCCACGCGCAGGAAATCGACTTCAACGACATCCGCACCACGTTGCAGGCCCTCTATGCCATTTACGACAACTGCAACTCCCTGCACACCAACGCATACGACGAAGCCATCACCACGCCCACTGAAGCGAGTGTCCGTCGCGCGATGGCCATTCAACTCATCATCAACAAAGAACTCGGACTGGCGAAGAATGAGAATCCTTTGCAAGGCTCATTCATCATCGAACAACTCACCGACCTCGTTGAAGAAGCAGTGCTGAGTGAATTTGACCGCATCACCGAACGCGGCGGGGTCCTCGGTGCAATGGAAACCATGTACCAACGGTCGCGCATCCAAGAAGAGAGCCTCCACTACGAGATGCTGAAGCACACGGGCGAATACCCCATCGTCGGGGTCAACACCTTCCTCAGCAAGGAGGGCTCTCCCACCTTGGTGCCTGGCGAAGTGATTCGGGCCACGCAGGCGGAAAAGCAGCAACAACTGGACAACCTTGGAGCGCTTCATGGCATGTCTGCAGACAAAGCCAAAAAGGCACTGAAACATGTGCAAGACGCCGCCGTGACCGGCGAAAACATTTTCGACGTGCTCATGGAAGCGTGCAAATGGTGTTCGCTCGGACAATTGACCGAAGCCATGTTTGACGTCGGCGGAGCCTACCGCAGAAACATGTGACCCTCCCCTGACCCTGAAATCATGTCTGAATTTGTCACCCCCACCAAACGAGGCACAGTCCATGTCATTCGAGACATCCTCGGCGTGGTTGTGGGCGCCGTGTCCTTCCCCTTTTTGGTGACGCTCGGGCACGCGATGTTCGGCCAAATGGGCGTGTCTGAGGCTCCCACGGTGGGGCCGGATCAGGATCCCGCGGCATGGGAGGCATTCATGGAAAGCCTGAGCGTGCTCGAGTTGTTGTCGGCGACGGTCGCCCACATTGGCGGAACGTTCCTGGCCGCCGCCCTTGCCATGCTCATTGCCGCATCGAGGACCCGTCGGCCGGGAATCATCTTGGGTGGATTTGGGTTGGTCGGAGGTGTGCTGAACGCCATGATCCTGCCTGGCCAGCCGACCTGGCTGATGTTGCTCGACGTGGCGCTGTATGTCCCGGCGGGATGGTTGGCCGCGGAGCTTGTGCTTCGCCTGAAGAATCGAATCGCGTAACGCATGGCCAGGACCATCGCGCTTTGGGCAGGCCCGAGAAATGGCAGCACCGCCCTGATGTACAGTTTCGCGCAGCGCCCCGACACCAGGGTCCTGGACGAACCGTTGTTTGCGCACTTCCTGAGGCACACAGGCGTTGCCCGCCCCTCTCGAGACGAGGTTTTGAGCGCGATGTCGTCCTCGAAACCAGATGCCCTCGCCACGCTCGTTCCCGCGCCGTCCGACGAGGTGCTGTTCTTGAAACACATGGCCAATCACATCGAAGGATTGGATTGGGAAGACTTGGACGGACCAAAACACAGGCACGTGATTCTGACCCGTCACCCCGATGGGGTCCTGCCTTCCTTCCGTGCACACATCGACCACCCCACTTTGCTCGACTTGGGATACGTCCACCAGCATCGCATCCTGAAACTCGCCGGGGAACGCGCTGCAGTGATCACCGCGGAATCGTTGTTCGCCAATCCGACCGGCACACTGCGTGCCTTGTGCGACGCACTTGATTTGCCCTGGCAAACGGAAATGCTCACGTGGCAAAAAGGCGGGATCCTGGAAGACGGCGTTTGGGCCAAATACTGGTACGACGGCGTTCACAACAGCACAGGCTGGGAGGTTCGAACCTTGCAACACGGCAACACGCCTCCGCATTTGAGCGAACTGAGAGACCAATGCCTGGAACATTACCTTGCCTTGGAACAACACGCACTGAAGACCTGAACCATGGCCAAATTCAACCAACCCGATCCAAGAAATGCTGGAACCTGGTGCTGGGTGAATGGCTTGGTCAAACGAGAAGAAGCCAAGGTCAGTGTGCTGGACAGCGTGGTCCAAGGAGGCGACGCTGTTTGGGAAGGTTTGCGGGTTTCGAATGGCCGGATTTATCAGCTCGAGGAGCATCTCGCCCGCCTTCAAGCCAGTGCGCATGCTTTGATGTTTGACGGCACTCCTGAACTCGGATTCGTGCGAAAGGCTGTGTTTGACACCCTCGAAGCCAATGGCATGAGCGACGGGGTACACATTCGACTGACCCTCACACGCGGCGAAAAATCGACGTCAGGCATGGACCCTCGCCTCAACGTCCACGGCTGCACCCTGATTGTGCTGCCCGAATACAAGGGCGCTGTTTACGGAGACGGCGACCTCAAGCTCATCACGAGTTCGGTTCGGCGAAACGGCCCCTCCCACTTGGACTCCAAAATCCACCACAACAACCTCCTGAACAACATCCTCGCCAAAATCCAAGCCAACCACGCTGGGGCCGACGATGCAATCATGTTGGACGATCGCGGATTCCTGGCCGAAACCAACGCGACCAATGTGTTTCTCGTTCGCGACGGGGTGTTGTGCACGCCATTTGGGCACGCCTGTCTGCCAGGCATCACAAGGGCATACACATTGACCCTTGCCTCTTCCCTCGGCATCCCTGTCAGAGAAGGTGATTATTCGTTGACCGAACTGTACACGGCTGAGGAAGCATTCACCACAGGCACCATGGGCGGATTGGCGCACATTGTCGAAGTAGATGGCCGCGTGATCGGTCAGGTCGGCCATTCAGGACCAGGGCCAGTCACAAAGCAATTGCAAGAGGCCTACCCCGACCACATTCCAAGTGTCCCCTTGCCATTCGTCCAATGATGTCGTTTTTGTTGTCCTCTTGTCGCGTGGCACTTGGCTTTGCGCTTGGAACCTTGTTCGGATGGGGGCTTGGACAGCACCTTCAAGACATTTGTGCGCCAGGTGTGATTCGGCCGACCCTCAACGCGCCTGAACAGGTCGCTGCCTTTCTCAACCAAATCCCTCCCATCGCGCACGCCACCAGGCTGCTCGCCAACGGCGTGGGGATGTTTTTGGGACTCCTCCT
>Ga0160422_10003197_pt1 | contig 10144 bp, 11 predicted proteins | sample Fk160mmetaG_FD_108192 | JGI IMG/M metagenome (GOLD analysis project Ga0160422, IMG submission 108192) | Marine microbial communities from the Central Pacific Ocean - Fk160115 60m metaG | ecosystem: Environmental > Aquatic > Marine > Oceanic > Photic zone | place: The Central Pacific Ocean... | reverse complement strand
TGCCGCGGCTGCTGACCCACTCGATCTGCTGGCCACTGAGAATCGGCTCAAAGCGCCGCAACTGTGGCTGACCGAATTGCACAACCTCGGCTTCGCGCCCGCGAAGTATTTTATCGATGCGCATCGCCGCGCGACGGATCTCGGGACCCTCAGGCATCGGGAGCCAATTTTTTATTGCGGCGGCAACGCTCGGAGCAGTACGTTACAGCGGCCCAGTCGCGCGCCCACTTTTTGCGCCAAGCGAACGTCAGACCACAGGTCTTACATGTTTTTTGCGGTAGATGCGACTTTCGCACAGTCTTGAATGTCCAGCCTAGGTGCGCGGCTTTGCGCATTTAGTGGAAGAGTAAGCGAACCCTTGCACCGGCTATAAAAAAGCCTCGCAGAGGCACTCTCTTTATAGGGAGTAGATCACGATATATGTCGACTATCTGTGAATTGCTCAAAGCGCCGTCGACATCGTGCCGCAGCAGCACACTGAGCACCATGCTTGCGTCCAATGTCCAAGGTCTACCGTACTTATACTGCGGGTGTGGAAGCCCCACGGGCCATACCCCTAGGAACACCAGAGGACCTTGAAAGACATTAAGCCAACTTCGCCATTCGTAGCCACTACCCACTGTAATCTGCCCGTTGGCAATATGGATCTCGTCTAAACTGTAGGTGATGCCGTCAAAATGACGATGCCGGTAACAAAATTCATTTGCTACGCGGCCCTTTTCGCCAATCATGCAAAGAGGCCTGTCAACTTTTAGGTGACGAACCGAATCACTCGCGAGGCTATGGTCAATAGAGAAAACCTGAGTCCCCACAGCGACGCTCATCAAAACATGGACAAAACTTAGTCCAACCCAACTGGCCGGCAGGTCAGAGCGCCTATTTACTGCGTCGCTGCTCCAAAATCAGCAGCCATACCGTCGGCACCATCCCCAGCGCGACTATAATCAAGGCCGCGGTGGATGCTTCGCTCAAGCGTTCATCCGAGGCAAGACGATACACACGAGTGGCAAGGGTTTCGAAGTTAAACGGCCGCAAAATCAACGTCGCGGGCAGTTCCTTCATCACGTCTATAAACACCAACAGCAAACCGCTGAGCACGGCGGGCCGCAGTAATGGAATGTGCACCCGCCGCAGCACCCCGGCCGGCCCGGCGCCGAGAGTTCGAGCAACTGCATCTAACTGCGGATGTAATTGGATCATGGCGGATTGTGTGCCGTTATAGGCCACGGTCAGAAACCGCGCGACGTAAACCAGCACCAACGCAAATACCGATCCCGTCAGCAATAACCCAACCGGCCGATTTAAATTGTCCGTAAGAAATTGCGCCAGGCTTCGATCTAAAAGCGTCAGTGGCAGCAACATCCCTACCGCCAGCACCATACCGGGAAGCGCATAACCTAAGGTGGCAACACGCACTCCCAAATTCAGCCAACGGTCACCGCCCAGCCTTTCGGCGTAATTCAAAAAAACGGCCGCTATCGCGCATGCACCCGCCGCAACAACCGCGACAGCAACACTATTACGACCAAAAACATAAAAGCCGCGGCCAAGCATTGGGTCACCCTGTTGCAGCGCCTGCAACAGCAGACTGCCGACAGGAATAACAAACCCTCCGAGCACCGGAAGCAAACAAAACCCTGCCGCCAACAGGCCTGAAACGCCGTTGAGGGCCATTTTCTCCGCCGCCACATTGCGCGACAACGGATTAAAACGCTCACCCCGTCGCGCAGACTGTTCAAACACCACCAACAGCGCAACCAATAAAAATAAGCAGCCGGCCAGCTTTAGTGCCGCGTCGTGTTCACCCATGGCATACCAGGTCCGAAAAATTCCAGTGGTCAACGTGGGCACCCCGAAATGCTCTGCAACGCCATAGTCGGCGATGGTCTCCATCATGACCAAGGCCATGCCGCCGATAATCGCCGGCCGCGCAACGGGCAGAGCCACACGCCAAAATACTTGCGACCGCCCTGCTCCCAGCACGCGAGCACTTTCATACAAAACGGCCGCTTGATTTTGGAAACTCGTTTTAGCTAACAAATAAACATAGGGATACAAAACCAAAGCCATTACAATCCCCGCTCCGCCCAAAGACCGAATCGCGGGAAAATAGTAACTACCCAGTTGCACGTCTGCCGCGGCGCGCAGCGTGACCTGCAGCGGCCCGGTGGCATCCAATAAATCGGCGTAGACATAGCCCACTACATAGGCCGGTGCCGCTAAAGGTAAGATCAGAGCGACGCTTAACCAACGACTGCCCGGAAACCGATAATGTGCCGTTAGCCAGGCGGCACCCACGCCCATGCCAACGGCCAGCACCCCGACTATTGCCATTAGGCCTAAAGTATTCAACGTATAGGTCAGCAATACGGTTTCCGCGAGGTGCGACCAAACGTCGGTGGTCGGAAAAAACAGCGCGCCCACAACCACTAACAACGGCAGCGCTACAGGGGTCGCAACGACCACGGCCACTATTGTCCAGGCGAGCGAGCCAGAACCGGTAGCGGATGATCTTAAAGTGGGCCGAGAGTCTACTGCGGTCAATTTTGGCGGTCCTTGTTGCTGGGTTGTATGCCACTCATTGCGTCTTCGGTCACCGCGCTGGCCTTCCAAAAGTGCGCTTATCGTAACTTTTCCGTAGCCCAGTTACACTGCGCACCCCATGAGCATTCGATTTACCGACTTAAGTCATGACTTTGGTGACCACGCTGTATTGCGAGATATCAATCTAGAAATCGCTACCGGGGAAATTGTTTGCGTACTAGGGCCATCGGGCAGTGGTAAAAGCACGTTATTGCGCATCATCGCTGGGCTTGAACCCATTCAACGCGGGCGCCTTACAGTGGACGATGCGCTACTCGCCGACCCACAGGTAAACCCGCCCCCAGAACAACGCTCTATTGGCCTAGTGTTTCAGGATCATGCGTTATTCCCTCATCAGACCGTTGCCGAGAACGTGGCTTTCGGTCTGAACAACATGCAAGGCAAGGAACGAGAGCACGTAATAGCATTACAGTTGGCAAATGTGGGTATCAGCGCACTCGCTGACCGCTTTCCCCATACTCTATCTGGCGGCCAGCAACAGCGGGTTGCACTTGCTCGAGCATTAGCTACCCAACCCAACGTCCTGCTGCTCGACGAGCCATTCGCAAGTGCGGACGCGCCGTTACGTAAAAGCCTCAGAGACGATGCCCGCCGACGCTTGAAAGCCGCCAATACAACCACGCTCATGGTTACCCATGATCCTGCTGAAGCCATGACCATGGCTGATCGCATTGCGGTATTGGTAGATGGAGAGTTGGTACAGTTTGGCACTCCGGAGGAGCTCTGGAAGCGCCCCCAGCATCCATTCGTGGCCGCTACTGTCGCCGACTTGCAGCCCCTCAAAGCTCGTATTGAAGGCAACCACTGCGTCACCGCTTTCGGCAAACTGCCCTTGCGGCTGCTGGCATTAACGCACGCTGTAGAAGACAACACCGCGCTGCAGATTGGTGTGCGCGGGAGCAGCCTGACATTCAGCAAGGCCGGCCCCTGTCTCGTGCAGGACATTCGCTTCCTCGGTGATCGCTACACGGTGCTGGTCAGCGCCGAAAACCAAGACCTAGAGTTATCGAACACGCTAAAACCTAACGCACAAATCGGCGACGCCGTTAGCGTTAATTTCGCATCAGCTGAGGCCGTGATCTTGTCCTGAGCATCGATCGCCGAATCTTTAATAGTAATAATTCTCATTTAGACTAAACTTCTTCAATCACCAATCAAGGCAGTCCCAATGAACTTATCTCGACTCATGTGTTTACTCGTTTTATTTACCTGGGGGCACAACAGCGTTGCTGAGGAGGTGGTAAACCTTTACTCCGCGCGCCACTATGACACCGATATCGCCCTTTACGAACGATTTACCGAACAAACAGGCATCAAGGTCAATCTGATCGAAGGTGGCAGCGATGCGCTGATCGAGCGCATCGTCAATGAGGGCAAATTCAGCCCTGCAGATATATTGATCACCGTAGATGCCGGACGACTCTGGCGGGCGACAGAGAAAGATATTTTCCAAGCTATCGAGTCGCCTGCAGTTATCGAGCGCGTGCCCGCCAATTTGCGCCATCCCTCCGGTCTATGGTTTGGTCTTTCCAAACGCGCACGGGTGATTGCCTACAATAAAGCCAAGGGTTTACCCGCGGGACTGAGAAGCTATGAGGATCTGGCGCGAGCCGATCTCAAAGGACAGATATGCATGCGCAGCTCCAGCAACATTTATAACTTGTCGTTACTGGCTTCCATTATTGAGGCCAACGGAGCTGAAAAGGCGCAGAACTGGGCCAACAGCGTGGTAGCAAATTTTGCGCGGCAACCCCAAAGCAATGACACCGGTCAATTACGCGCCGTAGCTGCAGGAGAATGCAGCGTTACAGTAGCTAATACCTACTACCTTGGCCGACTACTTGGATCCGAAAAAGCAGCCGACCGCGATGTCGCGGCGAGACTCGGCGTGCTGTTTCCAAATCAAGACGGCCGCGGCAGTCATATCAACGTTAGCGGCGCGGGCGTCACCAAATACGCGCCGAACAAAGCCAATGCGGTGCGCTTTCTCGAGTACCTAACGAGCGACTTCGCACAACGCGTGTTCGCTGAAGGCAACAACGAGTACCCCATCGTCGGCGAGGCTACGGGACCGATATCGGAGCTGGGAACCTTTAACGAAGATACCGTTTCGGCGTCGGTACTGGGCCTACGTCAAGCTGAGGCCGTGAAGATTTTCGATAGAGCGGGCTGGCTTTAGAATAACGTCTGCCTGTCAGACTGATGGAGATAGTCCAACAAGCAGTGGGCGTCACCGGTCGCTGCTTACTGGGCCTGTACTTTTTAATTCCAGGCATTACTAAGGTCACGGGCTTTGGCGCCAATGCCGCTTACATGGAAAAACATGGCATGGTGTTCGTGCCATTTTTCTTGATCGTGACCTTAATCCTGCAAATTGGCGGTGGCTTGTTTTTGATTGTGGGTTTTCAGGTTCGCATCACCGCCCTAATGTTTGCGCTTATGATTTTGGCGATAAATATCGTTATGCACGACTTCTGGAACGTCTACGAAGGCCTAAGTCAGGCCCACGAAACCCAAAATTTCGTAAAAAACTTGGCCATCATGGCCGGCCTTTTAGTTTTAGGTGCTCACCAAGGTGAATTACCCCTTAGCGTAGACCAACGCCTCAAACGCCCCCCGTTTAATGCTTGAACCGATCAACGCGGCGTAAACAACACCTCTATGGCTGTGCATAGCTGGCGCGCTGGCCCCATAGCTTAGCCGTCAATTCAGATACTTATGGTTGTCATAGCCGCTTTTATGCGGCGCCCGCGTGGGCTGCAGACTGTCGCCATTCAAACGAAAGCCAATAGCGGGAAGGCTCACCGCGGTATCCTGAGTTCCCACAGGGAGTTGTCGCAACAAATCGCGTGCCTCGGGCTGGCCCTCTGCCAGCACCTCGCCAAGAGACCGCACGCGGCTCGCTGGAACGCCAACCTGATCAAGCAATGTCTCCCATTCGGCTGCGCTGCGTTGCAAAAACGCCCTTTCTATCTCGAGCCTTAACGCATCTTGATGATCAGCGCGCCGACGCGGATGCTGCCAGCGCTCGTCTTTGGTCCATTCAGGATGACCTAGCACCGCGCACAAATCCATGAACTGACGTTCGTTATTGGCCGCCAACATAATCAGCACACCGTCGCTGCTCGCAAAGCAGCCGGAGGATGGGGCACGACTGGCAGCCTCGTTACCCAACTTGGGAATCTCATCACCCGTGGTCGCTGTAGTCACCATATTATTGGCCATTAGATTTAAGGCCGTATCGAGCATGGCCACATCTACAGTCTGGGGTTCGGCGGTACGATCGCGCTCTCGAAGCGCCGCCATAATTGCAAAAGCGGCGTTCAAACCGGTGGCATAGTCGATATACGGTGCGCCAACCTTAACCGGCCCCATTTGTTCGGTACCGGTGGTTTGCATAATCCCACTCATGGCCTGCACCACATGATCATAAGCGGGTCGATGGCCCACCGGCCCCTCACCACCGTAAGCAGAGATCGAACAATAGATGATATCTGGCTGCGCGCCACGCACCGCATCCTCGCCTAACCCTAAACGCTGGGCTACGCCCGGTCGATAGTTCTGCACAAATATATCTGCGGCAGCAACCATATCGAGCACCCGAGCAATTCCTTGGGGGCGTTTGAGGTCAATCTCGACGCAATCTTTATCAGCATTTTGCGTGCAATATGCGAGCCCTAAGCCCTCGGCCGAGAGCTCGGGGATCGCACCGCCATAGCGGGTTAATTCGCCGCCAGGTGGCTCAACTTTTATCACCTTGGCGCCCAACAAAGCCAGCTGATAGGTACAGTAGGGACCGGCGAACACCTGGGTCAAATCAATAACGGTAATTCCTGCTAAGGGCGCTGGGCGACTCATGGACAATCCTTGGCTACGACATTTCTGACACCTAGGATCATAGCCGAGAGGCGTTTCGACACGCCATGGCAGACCGCGGCGCTTTCATGCTTGAATGCGCGGCTTTAATTGCGAGAAAACCTAATGGCGAACTTACCGTTGAAAAATAAACTAGCACTGGTCACCGGCGGTTCAGGCGATATCGGCGCTGCCATCGCGCGACGTCTTGCGCGAGCGGGAGCTGAGGTCGTCGTAACCTATGTTGGCGCCAAAGACAGTGCTGAGGCCGTTGTTAACGATATCCAGCAAGCAGGCGGCCAAGGCCATTGCCGACAACTGGACCAACGGGAACCGGCAGCGATTGAATCCCTGATGCAAGACATCGAAGCGCATTGGCAGCAGCTGGATATACTGGTTAACAACGCCGCCTGGAATATCGGCATTCCGTTCCCCAATCTCGACGAGCTTACCGCCGAACTATGGGATCGCGTGCTCGAAACCAATCTGCGCGGCCCGTTTCTGCTGGCGCGGGCTGGGGCTAAGTTGCTACAGGCGGGCGTTGGTGGGCATATCGTGAACATCTCCTCGGCTGGCGGCATCAGCCCGGGCAGCAGCAGCATCGCTTATTCCTCCAGCAAAGCCGGCCTTAATCATTTAACCCGCTGTCTCGCTGTCGCCATGGCACCGAAAGTCGCGGTAAACTGTATCGCTCCTGGGCTCGTTGAAAACACCCGTATGGCCCAGCGTCTACCCGACAATGTAGCGGCCGGAGCCCGCCGGCAGGCTGTATTAGGTTTGGTCGGTCAAGCCGATGACATTGCCGAACAAACGTTAACCTTCGTCACCAGTCGATCGATTTCGGGCCAGACCGTGGTCATTGACGGCGGTATGCCAGGAGTCATGCGCTAAAGATGAGTACGACCTCCGCAACGCCTGCCGCGGGCATGCAACAAGCCGAGAGCAGCCACGCCGGGCTGCCACTAATCGAACTGATGCGGGTCAGCGCAACGGACGAACCCGATGTATTTACGGCCAAAACCGAAACCTATGGCCCTGTTGGGATCTACGGCGGCCACTTCCTTGGTCAGGCACTCGCCGCTGGCCTCGCCACGGTTGACGAACATAAAATGGCCCACTCCTACCACGGTTACTTTTTGCGCGCGGGCGATCCAACACTGCCGTTACGCTATGAAGTCATTAGATTGCGCGAAGGTCGCCACGGCGACACCCGCGCCATCACCGCCATGCAGGGCCAACATAAAGTTTTTCATATGATCGCGTCGTTCAAAACCGCTGAAACCGGCGACGAACACCAACCCAAAGCGCCGATTCTCGAGTCCCCGCAAGCCGTTATTGCAGCTCGCGAAGCAAAGGGCGAGCCGCCGTTCCCCTTCCCCGTCGTGCAAGCAGGACGCGTGCAGATGGAGTGGGCTTCTCCATCATTTTTTGAATTCGATCGCAAGCAACCGCCCGCCTTGCGCTTGTGGATGCGGGTGGCACCGTCTGATGAGACACTAACTCTACGTGAGCGCCAAATCCTCATGGCCTATCTTTCCGATGGACCGCTGATGTTCAACTCGGTGCTCCCGCACGGCATTCCGTTCCAGAGCCATCGCCTCACCAGCCTGGATCAGAGCGCTTGGTTCCATCGAGACGCAGATCCTTTCGAGTGGATGATTTTCGATCAACGCAGCACTGCCGCCACCGCCGGACGCGGCATGAACGAAGGCCAAATTTATACCCAAGATGGCCAGCTGCTGATGACTTGCGCTCAGGAGTCCATGCTGCGCAATATCGTGGAAAATACGTAATAGCCGGAGTGGCTGGGGCCAGAGCAAGTTTGTATGATATTTCGCTCGGTTAGGGCCTAGAGGAATTCATGCTCAATGAACTGTTGTTGAAGTTGGCGCGCTGGCTCGACAGCCAAAGCTGGAGCACCAGTATCCACGAGTCCATATATCTCTATTCGTGGATCGAGACCACGCATGTGCTCACGCTCATGGTTTTCTTGGGCATGCTTTTTGTGATCGATCTGCGCATGCTGGGTGCAATATTTCCCAACGTGCCGGCCTCCACCATCGCCCAACGTTTGGATAAGCCTATGATGATCGGCTTTGTCGTCATGCTGATCACCGGATTCTTACTGTATTACGCCATTCCAGTGCGCACTACCCAGAGTCTGTGGTTCCGCATCAAGGTGGTTTTGCTGATTGCAGCGGGCATTAATGCGTTTCTTTTTCGCGCCAAAATGCAAGCATCCAGCGACTCCTGGGACCTGGACCCAGTGCCGCCCAAACGCATTCGCATTGGCGCAGCACTGTCCTTAGCCTTATGGGCAGGGGTCGTCATTACCGGCCGCACGATTGCTTACGATTGGTTCGATTGCCACAAACAATTGCCCTATTTCATGTACTGGGCCGCTGGTTGTGTCGACGAAATGGCGGCTCTGCCCTAGCGCAGCCGAAGCACAAGGAACAGATCATGGATCTTTACCCCTTTTTTGACTGGTTAGACACCTCTCTGCTTGCCGATATTTCCAAGGCCTACGGCGGCGTCTTCGCTGTGGTGCAAATGTTCCATCTATTGGGCATTTCCATGCTCGGCGGCATGGTTCTAGTCGGGGATTTGCGCTTGCTAAATATTGTAATGAGGGACATTCCATCCGAGGTGGTAATCGAAAACACCCACAAGTGGTTTAATGTCGCGCTCGTGATAATTGTGATCAGTGGAATCTTTATGAGCTCTGCTGTGGCATTGAAGCTTTATTACAACACCATGTTCTGGGCCAAGATGGCGAGCTTGGCCGCTGGCGTAGTGTTTGTTTACGCTATTCGACGACCGCTGCTCAAATTCGATCACGCCACCATTAAACCGACGACGCTGCGTATGCTCGCCATTACGTCTATCCTAATCTGGTTCACCGTTGCCGCTTCGGGTCGCTGGATCGGATTCTCCTAAAAAAGGGCATGGGTATATGAATAAAAACAACCTCGAAAAAGCAGCTCTCGGGTTCGCCATAGCTACCATCATCAGTCTGACTTGGTTCTGGTCCATACAAGTGGGCTGGGTCATTGAAACTTTAGAAATGGCTTATGGCTAGCCGTCCTGATTGGTCCTCCGACGCGCAATATAACAAGTAGGTATACTGTGCCCTGAATTTGCAGGAGGGGCGTATTGCACGCATTAGACATCGTAGTCATCCTCGGCTACGTCGTATTGACCGTATTTGTAGGCCTCAGGGTCGCAAGGCGAGTCAAGAGCGCGCGCGACTTTTTCCTTGCCGGGCGCTCACTGACATGGTGGGTTATCGGCCTCTCTATCATTGGCTCTAATATTGACACCAACAGCTACGTAGGTGCGTCGGGCAATGCCTATAACATCGGTATTGCCCAAGCCAATTTCGAATGGATCGGCGCGATACCGGCAATGATCATAGCGTCGCTGATTTTTATTCCTTTGTATTGGCGCGCCGGCGTGTATTCCATCCCCGAATATCTGGGTTTGCGCTACAACCAATCTGTGCGTGTGGTGACCGCCCTGATCACTAGCTTATTCGCGGTCTTTGCCATGGGCGTTGGCATGTGGGCATTGGCTTTGGTCCTGGAAACCTACCTTGGTTGGCCGATCTGGCTGAGCATCCTTATATCGGGTGCCGTTGTCGGGCTGTACTCTGTCAGTGGCGGACTCGCGGCGGTTGCGTTCA
>Ga0160422_10003196_pt1 | contig 10148 bp, 10 predicted proteins | sample Fk160mmetaG_FD_108192 | JGI IMG/M metagenome (GOLD analysis project Ga0160422, IMG submission 108192) | Marine microbial communities from the Central Pacific Ocean - Fk160115 60m metaG | ecosystem: Environmental > Aquatic > Marine > Oceanic > Photic zone | place: The Central Pacific Ocean... | reverse complement strand
TTTTTAAAAGTTATATTAAACCTATTGTAAGTATTCATTAAAGTGGGAGCGGTCGGACTTGAACCGACATACCCGAGGGTGCCGCATTTTGAGTGCGGTGCGTCTACCAATTTCACCACGCTCCCATAAATTCAAATTAATACTTTTTAATTATAAACTAATTATTGATTATGAGTATATGTGTTTATTTGAATTTAAGCCGCATAAAGATTTTGCACATCATTTATTAGATCATCTCTATATGAATTGTTTAACATGTTATTTTTTTTTTCATCTCTTTTAATATTGGCACCTAATGATTTTAGTTTAAATTCAAAATCCTCATAACCTCTATCTAAATGTTCTAATCCCTCAACTAAACTTGTACTACTTGCAGTTAATGCTGCAATAACAATAGCTGCAGTAGATCTTAAATCAGATCCTTTTAAATTCTTGCCTGAAAGTTTTTCAACACCATTAATTATCGCAATATTATCTTCTAATTTAACGGAGGCTCCCATTTTATTAAGTAATTCAACATGATTCATTCTATTTTCAAAAATAGTTTCTTTTATTATTGATTTACCATTGGCTTTTAACATTAATGCTGTAAAAGGAGCTTGCAAATCAGTAGGAAATCCAGGAAATGGAGCTGTTTCAATATTTACCGCTTTAATAGTTCTTGTTTTAATAGAAATCGAATTATTTTTGATACTAATTTCGCTCCCACTTTCTTTAAGTTTTTGAAGCAAGCTATCTAGATGTGATGGTATAACTGGGTAAATAGTTATACAGGATAAAGTTGCAGCAGCAGCGATTAAAAAAGTTCCCGCCTCTATGCGATCAGGGATTACCTCATGTGAACAACCATTTAAATAATTTACTCCCTCTATGTAAATTTTTGAGGTACCAGCTTTTCTAATTTTTGCTCCCATTTTATTAAGCATTTCGCATAAATCTTGAATCTCTGGTTCTCGTGCTGCGTTAGTAATAATAGTCTTTCCTTCAGCTAAAACAGCTGCCATTATAAGTGTTTCAGTAGCACCTACGCTTGGACATCCAAGTTTTATATGTGCACCTTTCAGCCTTCTTCTTTTATTAATTATCCTTGCATTCACAAATCCATCTTTTTCTTCTATCGTTGCACCTAACTCTTTAAGACCTTTAATATGCTCTTCAATAGGCCTTTTACCTATATTACATCCGCCTGGTAAAGCCAAAGAAGCTTGACCCAGCTTAGATAATAGAGGGCCTATGCAAAAAAAACTTGCCCTTAGTTCATTAACTAAATCATGAGGAATATTACCCAAACGTAGATTTTCTGAATTTATTGTTATTTTTTCTTTATCATGGTCAATTATTTTAACTCCAATTATTCTTAAGATATTCTTCATTTTTCGAATATCAGATAAGTCAGGAACATTGGTTAAATTAACTTTATCTTTAGTCAATAATGAAGCTGCAAGTAAAACTAAAGCTGAATTTTTTGCACCACTTATTTTAATTTGCCCTTTAAGAGTACAATTCCCATTTATCTTTAAACTTTCAAATATAGGATTTAACTTATTGTCATTTTCGCAAATCATTAACAAAATAGTTATTTTTCTAATGATGCCAAATTACATTTAGTAAGTCCAGTTTTCTTAATGCTTATATTATTAAATTATTGAAATTGATAACTTAAAAAAATGCATATTTTTATTGAGGTAATTAAGTAATAAATTTTAAAATATGATTTTGTTAATAGAGATGCTTCCAAAAAAAATTCCAATTCAATTTTGAAATATCTAATTAATTTAATTTTTTATTCACCCAAAAATTATCTATTGTTTCTTTAATCAAAAAAAATTATTATGTAGTTAGTTATTTATATAATTCGCCATAGAAAGAAAAAATTTTGTCATAACAAGTAAAAATAATCCCTTGATAAAAAGGTTTAGAGCTTTTAAAGATAATCTATCTACAAAGGAAAAAGGATATTTTTGTATCGAAGGTACTCACTTAATTGAAGAATTTTTAAAATTAGGAATTAATCCTGCAAAAATTATTGCAACTGGAGAATGGCTCGTAAATCATAATTATTTAATTAATCATTTAGACATGGAAATCATATCTGAAGTTTCGATAGAATCACTAAAATCTGCAGTTTCTACCAAAAATCCGGATGGTGTTGCGGCGATAGTTCAAAAATCTTCTTTTAAGGAATGTACTTTTGATAAAGAGGATGATTTCATACTTGTCTTGGATAGAATTCAAGATCCTGGAAATTTAGGAAATCTTTTTAGGACTGCATTAGCAGCTGGGGTTAATAAAGTTTTGTTAGGAGGCGGAGCAAATCCATTTAATAAAAAAGTTTTAAGATCTTCATGTGGTTCTATCTTTCATCTCCCTTTCCATAGAATTGAAGGAGATGAAGAAGAAATTTACGATCAACTATTAGATTCTTTAAAAGATATTTCAAAAAAAGGATTTCAAATTGTTTTAGCAATTGGAAGCAATAAATTTTTGAACAATAGTCCTAAACCCTATTGGGAATATGATTGGTTGAAACCAACTGCATTAGTTTTAGGTAATGAAGGATCAGGAATTCACAAAAAAATTCAAGAAACTTTTAGAGAAACAATAACTATTCCGCATAGTGAGCTTGTAGAATCTTTAAATGTAGCCTGTGTAGCAGTTCCATTATTACTGGAGCGAAAAAGGCTTACATTAACTTCATTTTCAGAAAATAAAAGTGACTGAATCTAAATTTGACTTTGATTTAATTGTTATAGGTGCAGGATATGGTGGCTTTGATGCTGCCAAACATGCAGCTGAAAAAGGATTAAGGGTTGCCATTGTAGAAACTGCTGAAATGGGTGGGACTTGTGTCAATAGAGGATGCGTTCCTTCTAAAGCGCTCTTAGCAGCAAGCGGAAAGGTTAGAGAGATTGCTAATTATGATCACTTATCTAAATTTGGAATACATACTTCTCCCGTTAGATTTGAAAGAGCTAAAATCTCAGATCATGCTAATAATTTAGTACTTAACATTCGAGAAAATCTAACTAAAACCCTAATGCGAGCAGGAGTTCAAGTAATAAGGGGTTTTGGCCGTATTGAACAACATCAAAAAGTTGGTGTTAGGGATAAAAATGGCATTGATCAGATTTTTTCATGTAAGGATATTATTATTGCTACTGGCTCATCTCCTTTTGTCCCTAAAGGAATTTCATGTGATGGTAGAACAGTTTTTACAAGTGACGAAGCAGTCAAGCTTGAATGGCTACCAAGATGGATTGCAATCATAGGAAGTGGTTATATTGGTCTTGAGTTTGCAGATGTTTATACAGCTTTAGGTTGTGAAGTTACTATGATCGAGGCTTTGGAAAATATTATGCCTACATTCGATCCTGATATTACAAAAATTGCCAAAAAAACATTAATACAATCAAGAGATATTGAGACAAAATCAAATGTTTTTGCGACAAAAATAACTCCAGGATGTCCAGTTAATATTGAACTAACAGATCCTAAAACGAAGAAAATTTCTGAAAATTTAGAAGTCGATGCTGTTTTAGTAGCCACTGGCAGGATACCTAATAGTGAAGGCTTAAATCTTGAATCAGTTGGTATAGAAACTAATAGAGGTTTTATCCCGATTAATGACCAGATGAAAGTAATAAACGATAAAAAAATAATTCCAAATGTTTTTGCTGTTGGAGATGTAACTGGAAAACTTATGTTGGCTCATACTGCTGCAGCTCAGGGTGTTATAGCTGTTGAAAATATTTGTGGTAATTCAAAAGAAATTAATTATAAGACTATACCTGCTGCAACATTCACTCATCCTGAAATAAGCTCTGTTGGTCTATCTGAGAATGATGCTAAGGAAATATCAAAAAAAGATAATTTTAGTTTAGGAATTGTTAAAAGCTATTTTAAAGCTAACTCTAAAGCTCTAGCTGAGCTTGAAAGTGATGGGTTGTTGAAATTAATTTTCAATAAAGACTCTGGAAAAGTTTTAGGAGCACATATTTTTGGCCTGCATGCTGCAGATCTTATTCAAGAAGTTGCTAATGCAATAGCACGAAATCAAGATGTTACTCAGTTAGCAACAGAAATTCATACGCATCCCACTTTAAGCGAAGTAGTTGAAGTAGCATATAAGCAAGCAGCAGCTCAAATTAAATAGTTATTTTTATAATGGAAATCAGAAGAAAACCACCTAATCCAAAAATTAGAGTTGAAAACTTAGAATATGCAATCCCTCATAAAGATTCAAAAGCAAGAAATATTCTGGAAGAAATTATTTGGCATAAAGATATTGAAATTTCGAATTTTAAGAAATCAGTTCCTCTAGAAAAATTAATAAAAAAAATAGAAGGTTTACCTCAAACTAAAAATTTTACTAAGAAAATTATTAATTCCAATAATCAGCCAGCAATTATAGCAGAAATTAAAAAAGCAAGTCCTAGTAAAGGAGTTATAAGAAAAGACTTTAATCCTTCTCAAATAGCTTCTATTTATGAAAAATCTGGTGCTAGCTGTATATCTGTCTTAACTGATAAAAAGTTTTTTAAAGGTGGCTTCGAAATATTATCAACTGTCAGAGAAACAACTAATCTTCCATTGCTTTGCAAAGACTTTATCATCTCTGCATATCAAATTTATAAAGCAAGGTTCTCAGGAGCTGATGCTGTTTTATTAATAGCTGCTATTTTGACAAATGCTGATTTAATTTATTTAAAAAAGATTGCTGATAAATTGAACCTGGATGTTTTGGTTGAAGTTCATGATAAGTCAGAGCTTCAAAGAATAATTAAATTAAATTGTTTTAATCTAATAGGTATAAACAATAGAGATTTAAAAACATTTAGTACAAATTTAGATGTAACAACTAATTTAATGGATAATTTATCAAATAATGTAGTTAAAGAAAAAACAGTCTTTATAAGCGAATCAGGAATAAATAATTATAATGACCTAAAAACACTTAAAAATTATGGGATTAAGGGAGTTTTAATTGGAGAAAAATTTATGAAAGAAAAAGATATTGGAAATTCTTTTAAGACATTACTTCAACCTGTTTAATAAAGTACACATATTACGCAAACAGGATTTTATAATAGAATGTCATTGATATAGATTTATGCCGCATATAATTTTCCAAGATTTATTCGCTGGGATAAACCATCTTAGTAGTTATGGGGATAATATTAATCTATTCTCATCTTCTAAATATGCAGTGCCAATGGGATTGTCTGCAGGCATAATTCATGTAGTAAGTGGAGCAGATCACCTTGTGGCAATGGCTCCATCTTCAATTACAAACCCAAAGTCTGCATTAAAGAATGGTTTGTCATGGGGACTAGGACATTCATCGGGAATTATTATTCTTTCAATACTTGCAATTTTTATAAGAGACATAATCCCATTAGAAAGATTTTCAAGCTTTGCAGAATTCTTAGTAGGTATATCTTTATTAATTATTGGCGTAATTGCAATAAGAAATTCCAGAAATTTTGGAATCCACTCTCATCAGCATGAACATAATAATGGAATTTCTCACAAACATTATCATTATCATCAAAACAAAAACTTGCATAATAAAAATGCTCATGCATTAACAGGATTGGGGCTTCTTCATGGAATTGCAGGAGGATCTCATTTAGTCCCATTAATATTTGTTATTACAATTCCTGATATACAAGGAGCAGTATTTTATTTATTTGCATATTTAATGGGTTCATTGGTAATTATGAGCTTTTTTACCTATTTGATTTCTATCTCGACTCTAAAGTTTGGTAAAAATCAACTTAAGAGTTTAATAGCTTTTGCGGGAGGAATTTCTTTCTCCGTAGGACTATTTTGGATACAAAAAAGTACACTTATAGTTTTGAGTTGAAAAGAAATTTAAGATTATTAAATGATTTCTGCGAAATTTTGGAAGTTACTATACCAATAATTGAATCTTTGTTAATCAAACCAAAGTAATTACTATCATCACTAAATTTGGTATTTTCGCCAGATACCTCAAAACCTGCTCCTTTGACTGCGGAAATCTTTTTAATTAATTTAATATTTTTAGTTGGATGATTAAATATGACAATATCTCCTATTGAAATTGTTGATTTATTTTTAACATTTTTATAAAAAACAATATCACCACTTTCTAGTAATGGTTCCATTGAAATACCTGAAACTATTGCTGTTTTTCTTTTGAAAAACAGCAATAGAAATAAATCAGGAAATTTAATGTTTAGATACAGTTTATTAACTAGCTTTTACAAAAGAGTCACTTCTTCCTTTTGTCTGCCAAAAGATATTATGTATCTTTTCTACGTAGTTCATGAGTTCCTCCGCTTGAGCTTGATCAATATTTACTTTGCATGCACTGCATAACTTTGTAGCCTTCCAGATAGTATCATGCAAATCGGGATAAGTTTCTAAATGAATAGGCTTAAAATAATCTGTCCACAAAATTAGAATTTCTTTTTTTGTCTCTTTGGCTTGATCTTCCTTAATAGCTACATATCTTGAAAAAGTATTATTGTAGGAAGACCATTCTTCAGAATTTGTACTTGAGGGTGGAGTTAAATCGATTAATTTTTTTGTCATTGATAAGACTGCCTCTGCTGCGACTCTTGTTGAGGCTGGATCATAAACTCCACATGGACCATCACAATGAGCATAAACCTTCATCGTTGAGGTCTTCTTGAGAATTGAATTTAATACTTTACTAAGCATTTCTTTAGATATGTTTATTGTTATTTTAGTTATACATCTACCAACTTGAAAAGTCTTAAAATATTTTCTAATTTTATTAATTAACTTTCAATAAATCTACCTCAAAAATTAATGTTGCGTTTGCGGGTATTACATTACCAGCTCCCCTAGACCCATAACCTAATTCGGGAGGGATTGTTAAAATTCTCTTTCCCCCAACCTTCATACCTGCCACGCCTTCGTCCCATCCTTTAATAACTCTTCCTGCACCTAAAGGGAAACTAAACGGAGCTCTTCCTATACTGCTGTCGAATTGATCTCCATTTACTAAAGTCCCAGTATAATTAACTGTTACCGTTTTACCAGAGACTGCTTCATCTCCATCGCCTATCACTTTGTCCTCAATTATTAAACCAGTTTCTGTAGTTCTTGTGTTTAAATTTTCTGATAATTCATCTGCCATGGCAAAAAGTATTGGGTTTGGATCTGAAGGGTCTAATTCAAATAAATTAACTTTTTTAAGTGCGGATTTATTTAAACTAATTTCAGTATTACTTATTAATTCATTTTGTGCGGCGTTAACCGGCTTAGGAGAATTAAATTGACTATAAATTGTTACTGAAATGCAAAATAAAAAAACTGCAAAACTAAGAAATACTTCTTTCACTTATGTATTAGTTATCTAATAATATTCTCGCAGATAGAGGTACACTTAGTTTAATTTTTAAAAAATTTATTAAGATTTTAATTTTGCTCAAATTATTTGAAACTAATAGATTCTTAAAGTATATAACTCCAGTAGCTGGAGGAATAATGGGTGGGCTTTCTATTTCTTCATATTTATGGATAATTTTTATGCCAATATCACTATCAATATTATGGAGTGGATTTGACAGGAAATATTCAAATTTTTTGTGGGGCTTTTCTTTAATTCTAATAAGTCATTATTGGCTACTCTATCTTCATCCTTTAACCTGGTTGGGCTTCTCTTGGATTTCAAGTATCTTAATCTCTAGCATTATTTTGATCCTTTGCTCATTATTAGGTGGTTTTTTTGTTATTTTCTGGGGTTTAGTTGGTAGTAAAATCCTATCTAAAGATGATATTTTCATTAAAAAAAATAGTTTTGTTTTTATAAGAGTTACTTTTATATCATTGATGTGGGCAATTGGTGAAGTAATCATATCTCAGACCTCTTTTCTTTGGATTGGTATTGGCGAAAGTTTAATACCTGGTGATTTATATCTTGCAGGTTTAGCAAGATTAATTGGTTCTCCAGGGGTTAGTTTTATTGTTATTTCTTTAGGATTTTGGATTTTTTTTATTTCTGAAAGATGGAAAAAAAAATTAAATTGCAACAAGGTATTTTCTGTTGGTATCGTAATTATTTTCTGTTTGCACTTTATTGGGGGGTATCTAATTCAACCTGACGATATTCGTAATCCTTTATATCCAGTAGCAATATGGCAAACAAATATGCCGACAAGGGAAAAATTATCTCAAAATAATCAAAAAACTACTAATCAAATCCTTGTTCAACAAGATAAAGCCTTATCTAAGGATGCACAACTACTTGTTGCACCAGAAGGGACTTTAGAAACAAATTTTTATTTTCAAGAGCCGAGTAAAATTAATACTTTGATTGGTGGTTTTAGAATAGAAAAAAATAGTATTAGAAATTCACTACTAGCTTTTAAAGAGGGTGATAAGTATTATTCTAATTTTGTTGATAAGTATAGACTTGTTCCACTGGGAGAAAGAATTCCCATGATTTTTCAAAAGTTCTTAAATTTATCTTCATTAGGTGGAATAGAACCTGGTAATCAAAAAAGATATTTTGAATGGGAAAATTCACCTCCTTTTGCGGCAGTAATTTGTTACGAAATAACTGATGGTTTAAAGATAAAAAATGCGGTTCAAGATGGTTCGAAGTTTATTTTAGCTATTGCTAATTTAGATCCTTATCCATCAAGAATCTTTAATCAATATCTTTCCCTAGTAAGAATGAGAAGTATTGAAAATAATATTGATACAATTATTTCTTCAAATACTGGACCTTCAGGTTTAATTAGAAATGATGGCCGTATAGATAAATTATTGGAGTCAAATAAAGAAAATAATGAAGTTGTTTATACTCATTTATTAAATAAAAAGACTTTTTATACTAACTACGGAATATGGCCGTTGATGATAATTTTTATTTTTCTCTCAATTTATATAAATTTTTTTGAAGATATTAAGTAATTATTCCTCCTCCTAAAAGAATTTCATCTTGATAAAAAACAGCTGCTTGGCCTGGAGTTATTGAACTTTGGTCATCATTAAAAATTAATTTAAAGTTTGATTTAAGATCATTATCTGACTTTATTGGAACCAGTCTTCCTTTAACAGGTTTACTTCTATATCTAATTTGCGCATCCACTTCTATCTCTTCTTTAGGCTCATGTATTGATACCCAATTAAGATCTTTTATGATTGCCTTTCTTTCTAAAAGATCTTTAATACTTGCTACATAAACTAAATTATTTTTATAATCCAGTTTTTTAACATAAAGAGGTTCTCTCCACGAGATTCCAATACCTTTTCGTTGACCAACAGTAAAATGTTGAATCCCATTATGTGAACCTAATACTTCTCCGTTAATATGTTTTATTTGACCATTTTTCTCAGGGATATGATGATCGATAAACTTACTCATTGAGCCATAATGCTCAACTAGGCATAAATCTTGACTTTCCGGTTTTTGTGCAGTTCTTAATCCCAGTCTGGAAGCTTCTTCTCTTGTCTCCTCTTTTTTTAATTTTCCAAGTGGTAGAACTAATCTACTTAATACCTCTTGTGAAAGACTATATAGAAAATAACTTTGATCTTTATTTGTATCAACACCTCTAAGGAGTAAATAATCATTGAATTTAAGATTTTTTGATGAATTTATTTTAATATCTTCTATTCTTTTAACCTGTGCATAATGCCCAGTAGCAATATAAGTAAAAACTTTTTGTTCTTTGGCCCAATTAAGCATTTCTTCAAATTTTACATTTTTATTGCACATCGAACATGGAAGAGGGGTGATGCCAAGTTCATACCCTTGGGTTGTTTTTTCTATTACTTTTTCTGCAAATAAATTTCTTGAGTCAATTATGTGGTGACTAATGCCTAAATCTTCGCAGAGTCCTGCTGCATCTATTAAGCCCTCCGAACAACATGAGCCTTGTCCTTTCATTAACCATAATGTAAGACCTTCTACAGACCATCCCCCTTCAATTAATAGTGCTGCTGATAAAGAACTATCAACTCCACCTGAAAGTCCCACAACAATCTTTTTTTGTTGTTTGGACTTACTATTAATAGAAGAATAGTTTTCTAACTTTTTTTCTTTAATAGATTTGGTCATTAATCTAAGTCTGTTTGATCAGTTTGATTTTTATCTATGAATTTATTATGAATGAAATTAATTGGCC
>Ga0160422_10003195_pt1 | contig 10148 bp, 9 predicted proteins | sample Fk160mmetaG_FD_108192 | JGI IMG/M metagenome (GOLD analysis project Ga0160422, IMG submission 108192) | Marine microbial communities from the Central Pacific Ocean - Fk160115 60m metaG | ecosystem: Environmental > Aquatic > Marine > Oceanic > Photic zone | place: The Central Pacific Ocean... | reverse complement strand
CTCGCGTCAGGTGCTCTACACCCTGTTGCAACAAGTCCTTGAAATCAGCTCAGATCACAATTCGCAGCTAAAGTTAGACGGGATTGTTGCTAACCAGTTTCAGCCACGAGCCCTATTGCCACGCCAATTATTGGAGGAAATGCTGGCCGAAGACCTATCAGGTTTAGAGACAAAACTCTCATCCTCAATAAAGATTCGTGAGTCCCATCAGAACTGCAAACCACTGGTCTTTATGGATCCACAGCACAAGATAACACTGGAGTTTCAGAACCTGTATCATGAACTGCAAGCCAATTGAAAGAAGTCTAGTCTCGCAATTCATTCACTCAACCTGACTACCAAGAGAATATGGCGCTCAAGATTCCGCTTCGCTGGCTACGTGATTTTGTCGATTACACCGCAACCCCTGATCAGTTGACAGAAACCCTGACGATTGCAGGCCTGGAGGTTGATGGGACAGACGTGATTGGGGAATTCTGGAATACTGAAACTCTAGTAGTTTCAGAGATCCAAAAAGTGGAACCTCATCCTGATGCGGACTCTCTCTGTCTAGCAACGGTCAATTACGGAAAAGATCAATCCCTAGTGGTGGTGACCGGTGCTCCTAATATTTTTGCAATGATTGAGAATGTTCCAAGCCCCTGTCCAAAGATCCCTCTAGCATTGGTTGGGGCACAGGTAATTGATGCCTACAGCGAAGAATATAAGCTTAAGAAACTAAAACCTTCGAAAATTCGAGGGATTTCTTCTGAAGGGATGGCTTGTTCTGAAAAGGAACTAGGTCTAAGTGAAGAACATGAGGGAGTTTTGATTCTTCCGGAGGATGCACCTGTTGGTTCTCCTTTGAGTGAATATCTTGGAGAGACAGTGCTGCACTTTGATATCAAGGGAGGTTTCAGCCATCTTCTCTGTGTCCATGGTATTGCCCGCGAGACTGCTGCGATTTACGGTTTACCTCTCAAGAATGAGCTTATTCACGATCTACCAGAAGCTAAAAATATTGTAAAAGAATCGGGCTACATAAATCTGCAAATAAATGACCCGGCTCTTTGTGCACGCTACACTGCATTTCGGATCAAGGACGTCAAGATTGGGCATTCTCCATTTTGGATGCAGCAGCGCTTGAGGCAGTGTGGAATGCGCCCCATCAACAACATCGTGGACATCACCAATTATGTGATGCTTGAACTTGGGCAACCCCTCCATGCTTTTGATTATGAAGCGCTAGTCCAACGTAGTAGCGGCACTCCAACTATCTGCGTTCGTTGTGCACAACCTGGGGAAGTGTTAGTAACTCTTGATGAGGTAGAGCGTAAGTTAGACCCAGAGATGTTGTTGATTACCGATGAGCAGGGAGCGATTGCCATCGCAGGTGTGATGGGTGGGGGCAATACCGAAGTGTCTGAAGCGACAACAGATATTCTGTTGGAAGCAGCTCATTTTGAGTTTCTGAACAATCGGCGCACCTCCCAACTACTGAAGCTCAAGACAGAAGCTGCAGAGCGGTTTGGCAAACGTCTGGATCCTGATCTGCCCCTTTTAGCAGGCTGGCGTGCAGCACGATTGATTGCCGAATTGGCTGGTGGGACTCTGGAACCCATAGTCGCGGATCTCTACCCAAGAAAACCTGAACTAGTCAGCATTGAACTGCACTCCGAATATATTGAGCGAATCCTGGGAATCCAGATGCCAGAGGCTGAGGTTGTGCGGATTCTTAAGGCGCTGGAATTCGAAGTTACTATCAAGCAAGAAATCTATAAGGTTCAGGTGCCCGCTCATCGTCAGGATGTGAGGATTCCAGCAGATCTAGTGGAAGAACTTATACGCATCCATGGTTACAACCGCATTCCTCCCACAAGATTAGCCGATGAATTGCCACAGCAACGAGAAAATTTTAAGTTGAATGGTGTAGAGAAAGTCCGTGATCTGCTTGTGGGAGCGGGGCTTGACGAAGTGATTACCTACTCGCTAAACAGTCCTCTTGATGAAGCCAAGCTGCGTTTACAGACGGATGCGAGTGAAAGCACACAGATTGGCTTGCTAAACCCTCTCTCACAGGAGCGTAGCCATCTTCGTCAGACTCTACTGGTGGGCTTGCTTCAGACAGCACATGAAAACCTTCGACTGTTGTCTCGGATTCAGATTTTTGAGGTGGGTGGTGTGTTTTTAACTCAAGAGGGAGAAACCCTACCAGCTGAGCCACGTCGGCTGGCTACGTTGCTAACAGGTCCTCGCCAAGCCGATGCTTGGCAATCTGACCAAGCAACAACTGACTATGACTTTTATGACCTCAAGGGTCGTTTGGAAATTTTGTTGGAAGGCCTGCATTTACAATCTGAGATTCGCTGGGAGCGAGCCGATGTTTTACCTTACCATCCAGGCCGCTGCGCTGGTCTTTATCTCAGTGGACAGATGCTTGGCTACATTGGAGAACTCCACCCGAAAATTCGTAATGAATTTTCTCTCCCAGAACAACCGTTTTGCATCGCAGAGCTGAATCTAGATCTGCTATTAAACCAATGGCAGCAAGCACACCAGATGCAGGAAATTTCTGGCTTCACTCCAATCTACGAAGACTTGGCAGTTGTTGTAAATAAAGATCTTCCGGTAGCCCAAGTCTTTGGTGAAATGGAACAGGCAGGTCGTCCTTTGTTGAAAAAAGCTACCTTGTTCGATGTGTATACAGGAGAACAAGTGGCTGCCGATAAAAAAAGTTTGGCTTTTGCTCTCACCTTTCAGGCAAATGACCGCACTCTGCAGGACAAGGATGTCCAGAAGATCCGACAGAAAATTGTACGCCGACTCGAACAGACCTGTGATGCTCAATTGAGATCCTGAAAACACCCCAAATACAGAGTTTTATTAATGATTCTAGAGTTGGAAAATGTCGGAAAGTCCTTTCCTCATCCCAGCGGCAACGAAAACGTTGAAGTCCTGCGCAACTTACAGTTACAAGTCAATCAGGGTGAAACAGTTGCGGTGCTAGGGCAGTCAGGCAGTGGAAAATCGACTCTGCTTTCTTTGCTCGCGGGTCTTGACCAACCCACCAGCGGTGCCCTGAGGATTCGTGGAACAGATTTGGCCCAAATGAGTGAGGAAGAGCTAACGCGATTCCGTGCGGAGAATATTGGGATCATTTTCCAGCAATTTCATTTGATGTCGCATCTTACAGCTTTGGAAAACGTAAGTCTACCACTAGAGATTTTTCAAAGGGATGGACATGTAGAACGTTCTCGCAAAGCTTTGGAACAAGTACGTCTTGAACATCGTCATGACCACTTTCCATACCAGTTGAGCGGCGGGGAATGCCAACGGGTAGCAATCGCGCGTGCTGTGGTCGTGGAACCAGCAATCCTATTGGCTGATGAACCTACAGGAAATTTGGATGTGGAAACTGGTGAGCAGATTGCGAATCTACTTTTTGATTTGGTACGTGATACGCAGATGACACTGTTAATGGTGACTCACAATAGGGATTTAGCGGCGCGATGCCAACGGCAAGTCGTGCTTCAACAGGGGCAACTCGCTGAACTTTGAACTCACCTCATGCGGAAACAAGGCATAGATTAAGGACAGCATGGAAATTCGACAGGATTTCGTTGAAAGCATTGGCAACACACCACTGATTCGCCTGCGGAAGGCTTCAGAACTGACTGGGTGTACAATCCTGGGAAAAGCAGAGTTTTTAAATCCAGGAGGATCTGTAAAAGACCGAGCTGCCCGGGCAATTATTTTGGATGCAGAGAATAAAGGATTGCTTCAACCAGGTGGTCTGATTGTCGAAGGAACCGCTGGAAATACTGGAATTGGACTCGCCCTGGTTGGAAACGCCCGCGGCTACCGTACCCTAATCATTATTCCTGAGACTCAGAGCGAGGAAAAAAAAGACATGCTGCGACTCTGTGGTGCTGTGGTCAAAGAAGTTCCAGCAGTACCCTACAAAGATCCAAACAACTATATTCATCAGTCGCGAAGAATCGCCGAGGAAACAGCCGCAACCGAATCCAATGGTGCCATTTGGGCCAATCAATTTGACAACACAGCAAATCGAATTGGGCACTATGAAACAACAGGACCAGAAATCTGGGAGCAGACCGATGGGACTGTGGATGCCTTTATCTGCTCCGTTGGGACGGGAGGAACCTTGGCAGGGACAGCCATGGCGCTACGCGAGAGAAATCCTGATATAATGATAGGTTTGGTTGATCCAATGGGGGCTGCGCTCTATTCCTACTATACTACGGGTGAATTACAATCTGTTGGAAGCTCAATTACCGAAGGAATTGGTCAGGGAAGAATCACCACTAACTTGGAAGGACTTAAGGTAGACGCTGCATTTCGAGTCACTGATGATGAGATGTTGCCAATCTGCTTTGAACTATTGAGAGATGAAGCATTATGTTTGGGAGGGTCAGCAGCTCTGAATGTTGCAGGTGCGATCCGTTTGGCCAAGCAACTTGGGCCAGGCAAAACCATTGTCACTGTACTTTGTGACTCAGGCGTCCGCTACAAATCCAAGCTCTTCAATCCAGAGTTTTTGCGAAGCAAAGATTTGCCAGTACCAATCTGGCTGGAGAATGATGAATGAAAACACGAGTTGCGATCCTCTGTGGTGGTTTGAGTGGAGAGCATCAGGTATCTTTAATCTCGGCTTTCAATATCGCCAGAACCCTTTCAAGAGAAAACTACGAGGTTCAGCTAATCGGTATCCGGAAAGATGGGAGTTGGTGCTGGAGACCTGAGGGGGACTTACTTTGCCAAACAGATGATATCCGTGAAATCCATTTGCATCCAGCAGCAGAAACTCTTCTTCCAAGACAATTGGGTCAGCTTCAAAATGAACAAGGAAAGTTACAGTGGCAGGCAGATGTTTGTTTCCCAATCACCCATGGGAATTTTGGAGAAGACGGCTCCTTGCAAGGGATGCTGCGACTACTTCGAATTCCCTTTGTCGGCTGTGATGTTTGGGGATCTGCGATCAGCATGGATAAGGATGTCACAAAGCGACTGCTCGTTCAGGCGGGGCTTCCGGTCACTCCTTTTATCACGTTACGTAGGAATGAAAACCTGCTCTATTCTGAAGTAGTCGCTAGATTGGGGTCGCCATTCTTCGTGAAACCAACTCGAGAAGGCTCTTCTTTGGGAGTTGCCAAGGTTCGCAACGAGGATGAATATCTAGAAGCATCGAAAGAAGCCTTCTCTCTGGACCACAAGATTTTGCTGGAACAAGCCATCATCGGTCGGGAAATTGAAGCTGCTGTCCTTGGAAATGATTCTCCTGAAGTGGCCGCGACGCTGGGTGAAATCATTCCCAGTCATGAATTCTACTCCTATGAAGCGAAGTACGTCGATCCGAATGGAGCGAGCCTGAAAATCCCTGCGGAGATCGAAGCTAATGTTGCGAATCGGATTCGTGATTTGGCTGTGGAGTCTTTTCGGATCGTCGAGGGTCTGGGGATGGCACGGGTTGATTTCTTCCTAACCAAAGACAATCAGATTTACATTAACGAAATCAATACACTGCCTGGATTTACAAGCATTAGCATGTACCCGAAACTCTGGGAAGCATCAGGCTTGTCTTATTCAGAATTATTGCACCAATTGGTACTGTTGGGTCTTCAAAGAGCTGCTGTGTAACTGTGAGAATACACAAGAATCCACTGTTGCAGGTGGTGTTGGTAGAACCGCAGATTCCGCCAAATACAGGGAACATTGCGCGATTGTGTGCGGCGACGAAGTGTCACCTTATTTTAGCTGGTGAACTTGGTTTTGAACTTTCTGATCGCACTTTGAAGCGGGCTGGGTTGGACTATTGGAATTGGGTCAGTTGGGAGCATATCCCGGATTGGGAAGAATGGGTCAAGCAGTTAGACTTCACACGTTGTCATTTTCTCTCTACTCATGCGATAACTCCTTACACCCAGATGCCGATTCAAGCGGGTGATTTTGTCTTCTTTGGCAAGGAAACGGCTGGTTTGCCAAAGTGGTTGTGGCAACCACATCCTGAAAGAAGCTTCACGATTCCCATGTGGGAATCTGAGGTGCGCAGTTTGAATCTTGCCTCTGCTGCCTCAATCGTGGTTTATGACGGACTCCGCCGCCTGGTCCCTTTTTAAACATTTGACATCCATAAATTCTTTCTTTCAGATTCACGACGCTGTGCTACAGTGGCTCCTCCTTCATGGATGACTGAGAAACAAGAAACGACATACAGCATGGAACAACGAACGAAACTTTGGGCTGTGGGTGGTGGCAAAGGAGGCGTGGGAAAGAGCTTCCTGACCACTAATATTGGGGTCTTGCTGGCCAAAGAAGGCAAGCGAGTGGTGCTTATGGATTTGGATCTAGGAGGAGCAAATCTTCACACTTGCCTCGGGGTCACTGATCTGGATAGGGGAGTGTCTGACTTCTTGATGAGGCGCTACGAAGAGTTAGAAGAAGCCTTGGTTCCAACCCAAGTACCAAATCTTTTCCTACTAAGTGGAGCTCAGGATAGCCTAAATATCGCGAATCCAAAGTATGCGCAAAAAATTCGGCTTCTCCGTGAATTGAAAAAGATTGAAGCGGACTACATTCTGATGGACTTAGGGGCAGGGACTTCCTTCAATACCCTAGATTTTTTCATTGCCGCGGACACGCAACTACTAGTAGCGATACCTGAGCCAACCTCTATCGAAAATGCCTATCGTTTTATTAAAAGTTCATTCTATCGGCAGATCCGACTGTATAGTGAAACCCCAGAGTTGCGGGATTTGGTTGAAGAATCAATGGATCGTAACAATCGGCATGGTATCCGCACTCCGCGTGAATTGCTGCTTCACCTGAAGGGACTAGGACCTGAGATCTCTGATTTTGGGGAACAACAAACAGAGAGATATCGACCCAGTCTAATTCTGAATCAGGTTCGTTCCAACAACGACATCAAGGTCGGCCATGCAATGGAAACCGCCTGTCTAAAATACTTTGGACTATCTGTAGATTTTCGAGGATATGTGACTAACAACGATTTGGTAAGACGCTCAGTCTTACAGCGTAAGCCACTGATGATGCAGTCACCCGATTCAGAAATCGGGCAAGACCTGCAACGCCTGCTCGGTAACATTTTGCAGCGTCAGAAGGTGCCACCGTCATGAATGCGGAGTCGGAGATAAGCCGGGTTCTGTTCTCTTCTAAGAGTCGTGATCATTTATCTAGGGCTGCTGTTACCAGTAACCTCCAGCATCCTACCCGATCGCCAGACGGGCCGCCTGATCACGATCCTATTTGGACTTGCAGCGGATGGGGTTTACCCTGCCAGGTCTGTCACCAGCCCCGCGGTGAGCTCTTACCTCCCCGTTTCACCCTTGCCTGTGCCGAAGCCATCGGCGGTCTATTCTCTGTGGCACTTTCCGTCGGCTCACGCCGCCTGGCCGTTAGCCAGCATCCTGCCCTGTGCTGCCCGGACTTTCCTCTCGTTGCTCAAGAATCATGATTGATTCCCTCGCTACCAGCGATCACGTATCTAACTCCGCGAGCTCTCTACATTATCAAAAAGTCTTTGCAATCGCTAACAATTTTTCCATCACTGGCCAGTCCGCCTTGAGGAGTACGTTCATTGGCGCTGCCTATGGTCCCTCGTTGAGAGACCGCTCTTTCGAACTCTAGCTAACCGCACATGACCCTTCTAATCGTTTTTGTAGCAATGGCAATAGGAATCTCCTTTGTCTGCTCCATTGCCGAAGCCGTCTTACTCAGCATCACTCCGGCTTACGTTGCTCTTTTGCAGGAAAAAAGAAAGCGCACCGGAGAAATGTTGTTTCAACTGAAGGAAAATGTGGATCGGCCACTCACCGCCATCCTGACCCTGAACACCATCGCCAACACCGTAGGAGCCGCTGGAGTTGGTGTGCAAGCAACTCAACTTTTTGGTGATGAGTACCTTGGCGTTGCCTCGGGAGCTTTGACGCTAATGATTCTAATCTTCTCAGAAATCATTCCCAAAACGATGGGCGCTGCTTTCTGGAGAACCTTGGCCCCAACGGTCGGTTACTTCATCAAATATCTAGTTTTGATTCTCCTGCCCTTCGTCTGGCTCGCAGAGTTTCTAACACGCGGTATGAAGCAGCATCGTGAGTTGACTGGTTTCAGCCGAGAAGAGTTCGCCTCAATGGCTGAACTTGGCATCAAGGAAGGCCAGCTCGAAGAGAGTGAATCAAGGATTCTTCGCAATCTCTTTCGTTTCCGCTCCTCCTACGCGGAAGATATAATGACTCCCCGAACCGTTGTGTTCTCCTTGGAGGAAAATCTGACAGTAGACGAATATTTCACTCTGCATCCACAAAATCCATTCTCACGGATTCCGATTTATCAGAAGCATCCTGATCAAGTGACAGGGTATGTTCTTAAAAATGATATCATCATGGCTCAGGCGCGAGACAAGCCACAGACTAGGCTCAGTGATTTCCGACGGCAGGTGGTAGTGACGCGTTACAATGCTACCATCGCCGAAGTTTTTGATCTGATGATCAGCAAGCGTGAACAACTTGCTTTGGTGGTTGATAACGACTGGGGAACAATGGTCGGTGTCGTGACGATGGAAGATGTTGTCGAGACATTGCTAGGCTTGGAGATCGTTGACGAGGACGACAAAAACGAGGATATGCAGGTGCTGGCTCGTCGTCTATGGGAAAGACGTGCCCGAGCTATGGGATTGCAGTTGGATGACAAGGAAGATCAACCTTCTCCTCAAGAACCTCAGGGTGCTTCTTAGCATTGACGGACATCCTGTCTTCAGAGTGAACCAGCTGTTGCCCAACCCGCTCCCTCCGGTGTCATCCCCGAGGCAACTTCAACCTTAACGGGCAATTACTAAATTTCAAGTAAGAAATATGTTAATAGTTATTTTTTTTAGTTTTATAATTTAGATTATCCAAGTCTTGTAAGTTTTTTATAGTTATTCTGCTGCTGTAATTTTGTAAATGTTGTGACTTTGAACGCTTGTAGGTGTGAATGACTGAAAGTAAGAAAGACCTCAAATGAATAAAGAATCTAAAATCTATATTGCAGGTCATCGAGGATTAGTTGGCTCTGCCATTCAACGAATTTTGAGCCGCCATGGGTACAGCAATTTAATTGTGAGAACGCGAGCAGAATTAGACCTTCTGGATGCAGGGGCAGTGGAGGAATTTTTCTCAAAGGAGAATCCTGAGTATGTGTTTTTAGCAGCAGCCCGGGTCGGTGGCATTCACGCCAACAACACTTATCCAGCTGATTTCCTCTATGAAAACTTACAGATTCAGAATCACGTTTTGCAGAATGCTTGGCGAGTTCAGGTGAAAAAGTTGTTGTTCCTTGGAAGTTCATGCATCTATCCAAGAGATTGCCCTCAACCAATTCAAGAGGACTGCTTGTTGACAGGGCCACTGGAGAGTACGAATCGAGCTTATGCCTTGGCCAAGATCGCTGGTATTGAACTCTGTCAGAGCTTCAATCGTCAGCATGGAACCAAGTTTCTGAGCGTAATGCCCACGAATCTCTATGGTATTCACGACAACTTTCATCCTGAGAATTCCCATGTACTGCCGGCGCTGATCCGAAGAATACATGAAGCCAAAGTGAAGTTCTTGCCTGAAGTGGTTGTTTGGGGTACAGGGACTCCAAGAAGAGAGTTTCTTCTTTCGGATGAATTGGCAGAGGCATGCTTACACTTAATGTTACATTGCGACGATGGAGAGTTGGTGAACATTGGCTGGGGTGAAGACCAGACCATCAAAGAATTAGCGGAGAATATTTGTGAGGTGGTCGGTTATCACGGGAAACTACGTTTTGATCCCACACGTCCAGATGGTACTCCTCGCAAGGTTTTGGATGTAAGTCGACTCAAAGCACTGGGATGGCAACCCAAGATTTCATTGCGGGATGGTTTACAGCAGGTTTATCGCTGGTACTGTGAGGAATATGAAGCTGCCTGATGAGTACTGGATGCAGCAAGCAATTCAACTCGGGGAAACGGTTCGAGGCAAGACAGGAGATAATCCCCATGTGGGGTGCGTCTTGGTTGAGAAGAACCAGCTACTTGTCAAAGGCTGGACTCATCCTCCTGGGCAACACCACGCTGAAGCTCATGCTATTCATCAAGCACAGGAGTTGGGGTTGGATTTTAGCAAGCT